>ERZ1026901.52-NODE-52-length-100671-cov-119.047020_pt1 | contig 100671 bp, 78 predicted proteins | sample MGYA00380179_ERZ1026901 | MGnify/ENA primary metagenome ERZ1026901 (study PRJEB33269, sample SAMEA4719815) | human gut metagenome | biome: human-associated habitat; feature: organic feature; material: feces | place: Cameroon | collected 2013-10 ... | reverse complement strand
TCGTTCTCGAAAGCGGATGCAAAGGTATAGCTTTTTTCCGTATCTCCAAAACTTTCGGGCAAAAAAATTAAGAAAATCTGCACTTTTAGGGTTGAAATTGATATTGGTCAACTGAAAGCTGTGTTCGATAACAGCAACACATTAATTATATATAGTTGAGAGTTGATAGTTGACGGTTGGGAGTTGAGAGTTTGGTATCATCATAGTGGCGGGATTATTACTGAATGAACACGCAAAAAGCATAATAAAAAAGCGAAAGCGCCGCTATCATAAACGATAATGACGCTTTCGCTTTTTCTATTTATTCAGATTAACTTTCTATTTAATCAGCCTTACCTTTCCCTTCAGGGGGGCCTTGGCTTCTTTAGGATATGTGCGTGAGAGGATGGACCATTCGGCATTTTCGATGTGGGTGTGGAATGCGGCGCGTGTTACGGTTGTGCCGTTGGCGTCGGTCACTCCAAGAACCACTACGTACCATCCACGCTCTTTCTGTGTGAAGTTTCGTGAGAAGTCGAGCTTGCCGTCAGCGTTTATATCAGCGGTCACGTCTTTTGCCTCTGTCGCAGCAGCCACCTCTTCCGGCCATGCCTCGTAAGGATTCTCGTAGTTTTTGTTCTTCACAATCTCGTTGAGGGCGTCGTCCCAATCGTTCTCCTTCATGACGAGGATGGACGCCTTGTCTATCTTGGATGCCTTTGTCTTCACGTTATAGGTAACATTAAGACTGCCGTCCACGCACGAATAATCGGTTAGATCCACCTCGGCACAGTCGTTGGCGGCAACCGGCTTGATGTGTACATTCTCCACTTCTGCCTTCACCCAGTCGCCGTTGGCATCCACTCCGAGCACGTAGAACGAATAGTCGTCCTCGCTTTCTATGTTCCATCCCTTGTCCTCGTCGGTCAGCTCGTTCCACTGATCAGCGGTGAAGTCGGAGCCTTGCGTGAACATAAGCCACTCATAACCGAAGAGACTTATGAACTCGTCGATACTGCGCGACGTGCCTATAACCATGTGCAGCGTCTTGATTTGCTTGCCAGGAATGACAGAGAAGAGCGCGTGTCCGTCAGCGTCCAGTCCCTTATACTCCACATCGAGCGTAGCAGAACTCTCTCCCGGTTCGGGTGTAGTGATTTTCTGATAGCTCATCTGTGTGCCGAGACTGTACTTGCCGTCGTTTTCTACAAGGTCGCACACCACGAGATAATAGCCGAGTCCGCCACCTACGTACTGCGTCTCGCCCGATGCGTTCTTTACACCGTCCTGCACATTGTAAGTCTTCGTACCGAAAGCTCCCTCGCCGTATCCTGTCGACATAAGCGTCACGAAAGCTGACTTAAGCTCCTCATCGGTCATCTTGCTGAGGTCCTTGCCACCCATATACTGCATCACGAAGAGACTCATATACGCCTCACTCAGCACCATGTGATAATACGGTTGATCCTGCGTCTTAGTGGTGACGGTATACTTGATGGAGTTTTTCGTAGTCTTCACGTCCGTTATCTCTGCTTTCGCCTGCTCCCTTACTCCCTCGGGGCGTCCGAAGGAAAGATAATCGTCCGGACCGAGATCGACGGTCTCCACTTTCTGTTCTCCCTTATTAAGGTAAACGGTCTGCTGCGCCATCGACGGCATTGCGAACGATGCGGCAGCAAGTGTCAATATAGAAAATAATGATATCTTCATCGTATGGTTCTCCTATATATATAATATGTTTAGAGTTGTGCGGCGTTGCCCTCGAAGTGGCCCATAATGCTACCGCTATATTTCTTTGCACTAAAGACGGTGAAGTCGAGATTTATCTTACCGCCATCAACAGTCAGCTTGGCATTGCCGCCAAGTGCTACGGCTGCTGTGCCTGACGTTGTGCTCTGGCAGTACTTCGTGCCTTCATATGTGATGGATATCATCGCATTCTCACTGGTACCAGAGAATCCGTGAACCATATCGTCATTAGCGAAACCATCAGGAACCGTCACGACGATGTCGGCAGCAAGAACGTCCGTAGCTGTCATGGCGTCACTCTTCGTAGAGAGATAGATGGTGTATAAGCCATCGGAATGTTTGATTGCAGCACCCTTCAGAGTGACGGGATCAGCTCCTGCCACCGAGAATTCGTTAGGCAGACTGAGGTCGTAAGGAGCGGGCTCGCCATTATAGCGTACCTGCAGCTGGCGGTCGGCAGTTCTTCCCATACCTTCCACGTCGATGGTAATGTCATACGTGCCGGCGGCGTTCTTGAGAACCGACACGGAGCCTGTAGCGTTTCCTGTCTTTCCGTTGGAAATGCTGATGGTCTGCGGATTGTTTACGTCTGTGGCATTGTCAACGAAGGTCAGTTCATACTCCTTCTGTCCGTTGATGTCAATCTCGCTGCCGTCCATATTGCTTTCGGGAACGAAGAGACGTACATAATAATAGCAGTTCTCCAGGTCGTTGGCGCGGTCGATGTTGCCCGGTGTAAGATAGAACGCTGTGCCGTCAGACACCTTCTCTGCGAACGCAGCACGCATCTCCATGCGCTTTCCGTCGACTGTGAAGTGGTACGGGCTCTGGGCTATATCCGTGAAGCCGCCCTTATACTGTCCTAAGAAAGCCTGTCCGCCGTCAATAGGGAGACAGTCAAAATTGACAGACAGCTGTCCGTCCTCCATGGATATGTTAGCCGTTCCGTCAGCAAAATAGTCAGCCCAGTCGTCCGTGGAGAACATCACCGGTTCATAATTGTCATCATTCGTAAACTTATCCATGTCGAAATACATGACCTGAAGGAAATCATTGTCTGTGTAATCATCGGCAAACTTACTCAGATGTACATTCTTTCCGAGCAATCCGGTGGTAACCGCCACCTGAAGGTAACTGCCTTCAGCAATCTGCTCCACAGTGGTGAGCCCTGCTGTCGGAGAGAGATAGATGTAAGCATACGATCCTTTGTAAGTGACCACCGCCGACTTCATCTCTACGGTTTCGTCACCTATGCGGACACAATTGCCCGTAAGCACGGTCTTGTGAAGGAACGTGATGTTGTCGACATCTTTACCAATCTCGTAGGCGGAAACGATGCGTCCGTCTTTCACAACAAACACGCTGTCTGGTGCTGTCGCTGCCATTGCTTGCACGGTGGTGCCGAGAAGCATGGAAAGAAGAAAGAAGAATATTTTCCTCATATATCAAGTATTAGGTTACCAATACTACAAAGGTAGCCTATTTGAAGATATTGGCAAAATAAAACAATTGTTTTTCAGAAAGTAAGCAAACAAAAAAAGGCAGCTGGAAGGGGATTGTTCTCCTTCGAGCTGTCTTTTTTCTTATTTATGCTGATTATGTGTATCTTACAGGTTGTGCTCTGCGAGCCAGCGCTCTGCCTCAAGAGCTGCCTTACATCCAGAACCTGCGGCTACGATGGCCTGACGGTATGTGGGGTCGGCGCAGTCACCGGCAGCGAATACGCCGTCAACGTTGGTGCGGGGCGAACCGTCCTGAGTCTTGATGTAGCCAGTCTCGTCACACTCAACAGCAGGACGGAATACGTCTGTGTTGGGCTTGTGACCGATGGCGAGGAAGAAGCCGTCGATGGCGATGTCGTAATGCTCCTCGTCAGCCTCACCCTTGCGCTTAACGACGTGAGCACCCTCTACGCCGTCCTCACCGAAGAGACCCTCGGTGTTGTGCTCATAGAGAATCTCAATCTTCTCGTTGTCCTCCACGCGCTTCTTCATAACGTCTGAAGCACGGAGATACGGCTTGCGCACAATCATGTATACCTTCTTGCAAAGGCCAGCAAGATAGAGAGCCTCCTCACATGCTGTGTCGCCGCCACCTACCACAGCCACTGTGCGCTTGCGATAGAAGAAGCCGTCACACGTTGCACATGCGCTTACTCCCTGTCCGTTGTATTTCTTTTCGTCGTCAAGTCCGAGATACTTGGCGCTGGCACCGGTAGCGACAATCACGGTGTCTGCCTCAATCTCCACACCCGTATCGGTGGTAAGCACGTAAGGCTTCTTTGAGAAGTCAGCCTTGGCGATGCTTCCCTCACGCATGTCCACGCCGAAGCGCTCTGCCTGCTTGCGGAGGTCAGCCATCATCTGATTGCCCTCTACGCCTTCGGGGTAGCCGGGGAAGTTCTCAACGATAGTTGTCTGTGTGAGCTGTCCGCCAGTCTGAATGCCGCAGTACTCCACGGGACTGAGGTTTGCTCTTCCTGCATAGATGGCTGCTGTGTAGCCAGCAGGACCGCTACCGACGATAAGGCAGCGTACGTGTTCTCTGTTTTCCATTGTTGGTTTGTTTTTTATAGTAGTTCTTCTATTTGCTTTGCTATGTTGCTAATGCTCTCAGTCGGCTCGAAGCGTGCGATTACCTGACCGCGCTTGTTGACGAGGAACTTTGTGAAGTTCCACTTGATGTCGCTTGTCTCCTTATAGTCAGGTGTCTCCTTTGAGAGAATCTCTTCCAGCACGGGTGTGAGTTCGTGTTCGGGATTGAATCCTGCGAATGTCTTCTGCTCCTTGAGGAAGACATAGAGCGGTTCGGCATCAGCACCGTTCACCTTCACCTTCTTGAAGCGCGGAAACTCCGTACCGTAGTTCAGCTTGCAGAACTGGTGGATTGACTCGTCCGTGCCGGGAGCCTGCGCTCCGAACTGATTGCACGGAAAGTCGAGCACCTCAAATCCCTGTGCATGGTATTTCTCGTAGAGCTTCTCCAGCTCTTCATACTGTGGTGTGAATCCGCACTTTGTGGCTGTGTTGACAATGAGCAGCACCTCGTTGGCATACTCCTTCAGGGACACATTCTTCCCTTTTCTGTCTTTTACAGAGAAATCGTATACAGTTCTCATTTTTCTCCTTTTCTATGTTTTTTGTTGTTCGGTTTTCTTTTTACCTTATATAATGAGATACAAAATTAGGCAAAAATATTGAGAAACAAGAATCTGACGTCAATATAAACTTACGTTTTTTGTTCGTTTAAATTCCGAAATAGGGAAATCCCTACTCTGTAATATGGAAAAAATATTGTTTATTATGTTATGTTTTGATAAATTTGCAACGTGAAAGTAAAGAACAAGAATAAGTGAAAAATAAAAAATACAGAATATTATGAAACGCATTTACTATTTCCTTACACTCGCTGTGATGGTGCTGGCACCTCTGGCAATGACAAGTTGTGACGACCCGTATTACGACGACTGGTGGTATGACGACCCGGACGAGTGGTATGACCGTCCTTACGACAACGGTTCTGACGACCTCGTAGCTATGGCGCAGATGCTGAACGGCTCGTGGACGGGTGAGCTGACAAACGAATATACGGGCGAGGACGGCAACCGCTATCAAGCCAATATGTACGTGGACTTCAGCTTCATACAGTATACAGCCAACTCGAACAACGGCAACGGCTTCGAGACGGACTATGTTCCAAAGACTGACAAGTACGGCAAGCCGCTGCGCGACGATGACGGTAACGTGCTCTACGACTCGCAGACTCTGCAGTTTAAGTGGTATATCGACCCAAGGACGTACAACATCTACGTGGAATACGCCAGCGGCATGCGCTATGTGCTTGACTCTCGCGGCAACAGCCAGACTTCAGGCTTCTCACTTAGCAACAATGACTTCAGCGGCGTGATGGAGGGTGTGAACAACGACGAATACGTATTCTTCGACTGTGAGCGCGTGACAAAGGCTCTCGCTCCTAACAAGAACAACAGCACGACAACAAGCACTCGCTCGTTCGGTTCGGCTAAGGAACAGAAGAGGGTGAAGAGCGAAGCTCCTTTAAAATTACGAGTTAGGAACTGAATATAAAAGTTGAGAGTTTAGAGTTGAGGGTTGAGAGTTATGATATGTTTTTGTAGATAACACATAGCAAATAATGTAGTTATCAGAAGTAATCAAAACTCTCAACCCTCAACTTTCAACTCTCAACTTGTCTCAACTCTCAACTTGTCTCTACTTGTTTTACTTGTCCAGGAGGAACGGTCGATTGTTACGGTTCTCCCATTTCCATGTGAATGTCTCGCCGAAGCGATTTATGAATATCACCTTTATGTAACGATATTTCTTTGATGATGGACGGGCGCGGAAGAGGTGGCCGGTCTTGGCGAGCTGGTGCTTTCTTGGCTTTGTTCTGAGGAAAGCCTCATCATTGTCTACAAAGCGCTGCATCAGTCCCTTATACTTTCCGTCCTCATACCATACCACACGGCAGTGAGGATCCCACTCCCATACGTTGGCTACGATAAAGTCTTTCTGCGTGCGGAACTCTCCCGGCTTATACACACGCATCTGAACATCCGACTTGCTGTTGGCGGAGCGATACTTCCAACGAAGTTTCTTGCCGTCCACTGTCACCACCATATATCCGTTCGGCGAACCGTCACGGCAGATGTTTGACGTCCACCATGCTCCGCAAGCCGAACCTATGTTGTGCTGATAAAGACGCGGCGACACCTCCACGTTCTCGAAGAAGTGGGTGTGTCCGGCGAAGACATGGGCATCGTAGGGGGCGAGTATTTCCTCCAGACGCTTGGCGTTAAGGATGTTGTCGATGGGTTCCATGGCGTTCCATCCCGGCGCGTGCATGTTAAGGATGACGAGGCGGTCCTTCGGCACGTAGCTAAGGTCGCGCTCCAGCCAGCGCAGGTCTTCCTCTGTTATCTCCTCCTCGTAATGGCAACCTCCGCGATAATTGATGCTCTTGATGGTAACGACGTGGGCGTTGCCGATGTTAAACGAATAGTTGACCGGACCGAAATAGCGTCCGAACATCTGCTCAGCGTAACGCTCGGCACCGACTGACGAATTGTGAAGGTCGGCATACGCCTTCTCGAAGTCATGATTGCCGATGCACTGGAAGAAAGTCATTCGATGGTTTTTGATGCTTTCCACGTAATGCGGATAGATGTTCATATTGTCAAACACTACGTCGCCGAGCGTCATTCCCACCACGTCGCCCGTCTTGCGCAGCTGCAAGGCTGTGCGGAGAATGGAAGGCATGGTCTCGTTGCGCCAGCGTTTCATGTCGTGGGCATTGAGAATCTGCGGGTCGCTGATGGCTATGTAATGGAAACGGTCAGACACGGAGTCGCGTCGCTGGAGGCGGAAAGTGTTGGTGTTCCGATTGGCTACAGCCTCTCCGACGGGGATGTAATAGCCCGAAGCTATGCCGTCCTTCTCAGGCAGACGATACTCTCGCGGTGTGGAGATGGAGACAAACTTGCTGACCGTGGTGTCGGTGGAAAGCTGCCATGCGCCACGTCGGTCCGTCTTACAGAACTCACGTCCGTTGTTTACCACTACTCCGGCGATGCCTTTGCCTTCCTCATCCACGACAACGCCCTTCAACATCAGAGGTCGGTCAGCCGGCTTACCGCTCACCAGACCCACAAACAACAATAGCCCCATGAAGACTCTAAAGCTCATACGCAATATCTTTTTGGTCTTCACAAAGGTATGATTCTGTCTTTTCATATTCATTACCATATCATTAATATATATAGAAGCTGAAAGGTTCAGCCACATTTAATATTGCAAAGTTAGCCCAAATAAACATAAATAGCTAATTTTGCAACTCCAATTAATATATATTAAAAAAACAAATAAGCAATGATTATACTCCTTACTGTCGCCGTCTACTTCGCGGCACTCATGTTGTTCAGCCGCCTTACGGCAAGCCGCGGCGCTGACAACGAGACGTTCTTCCGTGCCAACCGTCGTTCGCCATGGTATATGGTGGCGTTCGGAATGGTGGGTGCTTCCATATCGGGCATCACCTTCGTCAGCGTTCCGGGCATGGTGATGCGCACGGACATGACCTACATCCAGACGTGCATCGGATTTATTCTCGGCTACTTCACCATAGCTTTCGTGCTGCTGCCCGTCTATTACAAGCTGAATCTGACCACCATCTATTCATACCTGAAGGAACGGTTAGGCATGCGCTCCTACAAGACGGGAGCGTGGTTTTTCCTTATATCGAAGATGACGGGAGCGGCGGTGAGGTTCTATGTGGTGTGCATAATACTGCAGAGCTTCGTAATGGACGAAGCCGGCATTCCATTCCCTGCCACCGTAGTGGGAATGACGTTGCTGATTTGGCTTTACACAAGACGCGGTGGCATAAAGACATTGGTGTGGACTGACTCGTTCCAGACCACGTGTATGTTTGCTGCGCTCATCCTTATAACCTATAATGTGATAACGCAACTGGGACTCAGCGTGCCTGAGGCTTTGCGTGCCATTGCCGCAGACAGTCACAGCCGAATGTTCGTCATGGACGACTGGGTGTCTACGCAGAACTTCTGGAAGCAGATACTCAGCGGTGCGTTCATCGCCATAGTGATGACCGGTCTGGACCAGGACATGATGCAGAAGAACCTTACGTGCAAGTCGTTGCGTGAGGCTCAGAAGGACGTATGCACGTATGGCTTCGCTTTCGTGCCTGCCAATCTGCTGTTTATGGCGCTCGGCGTTCTGCTTATGATGCTTGCCGGGAAAGAGGGAGTGGCGCTGCCCGCAAGCGGCGACGAGCTTCTGCCGATGTTCGCGGCTACGGGAAGTCTGGGTACGGCGGTGACGGTGTTGTTCACGATAGGCATTGTGGCAGCGTCGTTCTCAAGTGCCGACTCTGCCCTTACAGCCCTTACCACCAGCTTCTGTGTGGACGTATGCGAGCGACCGAAGGACGAGCGTCTGCGCAGGAAGGTGCACATCGGCATGGCTGTCGTCTTCGTGCTGTTCATCCTTATCTTCAAGGTGCTGAACAGCACGAGCGTCATTGACGCCATATACGTGATGTGCTCCTACACTTACGGTCCGCTGCTTGGTCTCTTCGCCTACGGTCTGCTGACACGACGCGCCACTAACGACCGCATCGTGCCTTACATAGCCATTGCCTCTCCCCTCCTCTGCTTCGCTCTCGACACGGCATCAAAGGAATGGTTGGGCTATAAGTTCGGCTACGAACTGCTGATGATAAACGGCTTGCTGACATTCGTAGGAATGTTTATTTCAAGTCCGACCAGCTCGAAGCATTAAATGTCTTCTCCACCTGCTTCTCGATGTCGTCGGGCAGATTGCAGAAGAAGTCGATGCCGGTGAGCTGTTCCAATTTCTCTATGGACATACAATGAGAGAGAAGAGTCTCTTCGGTGCGCCATGCCTTGGTCTGGTTGCTCCAGAATCCTACGGCGGCATAGCCGAACTGACTCTTGCGAATGATGGCCATGAAGAAATATTTGGGTACGATCATCTTGCCGTTGATGCGGGTGATGATGTTCTTCTCGTCATCAATGGTTCCTCCCTTACATACGTATATGGTGTCAGTATAAGAGAGATTCTTAGCCCATTTCTGGAGTTGGCTCTCCATTCTTACCCACAGTCCGCGGTTGGACGTTCCATCCTGATATCCGTTAAACTCATGATATTGCGGCTGCATGTTCGACATATAGAAGGTCTGCTCATTGGCTTCGTGTGAGAAAGTGCGGTCTGCGCTCGGACAGATATGACCACGGTCGTAGCCGGGGAAATATCTGAACTCTGACCAATACTCTGAAGGCGACAACGCCGGATCGAAGGTGAAGTCAGCCACACGCGAGTAATTGCCCGTGAATCCCTTGTGGAGCTGATAGCACGACCAGCGCTGCGACTTCTTGTTACAGTCCCATTCGGTGGCGAAATTGATGGCTTCAGAATCGTACGACGTATTGGAAAGGCGATGCACGATGAGCTTCTGCTTGCCCGTCTTCTTCAGAGCCGGAAACTCAAGACGCCTTACAGCGCGTTCTGACGTTACGGTATTGGCGTTCTTATTTTCGGAAGACGAAGAGTTGTCGTTGCCGATATACTGAGCACCGTCGTCACCACAGCCCACAAGAGCCATAGTGAAGCACGCCACAACGGAGAGGGCAAGGAGCCTGAACAGTTGTTTTGGATAAAGATTCATTATAATCAAATGGATTGGAATTATATTAATGGATTGTAATTGAGAAAGAACTATAGGTATGAAAAAAAAAGAAAGTGTGTTCCAAACGTATATGCAACTACGCTTAGAACACACTTTCGATGTGCATAGTCAAAGAAACAGGCTTTCGCCTATTCTATAGAAAAATATGTTTATTCTATTTCCTATTTCCTTACTTGCGAACCTTTGCGTAACGGCTCATGAACTTGTCTACGCGACCAGCGGTATCGACGAGCTTGCTCTTACCAGTGTAGAACGGGTGAGAGGTGCTTGAGATTTCGACTTTAACTACTGGGTAAGTTTCGCCTTCAAACTCTACTGTCTCTGATGTCTTGCATGTAGACTTTGTAAGGAACATATCGCCGTTGGACATATCCTTGAATACGACGGGGCGATAGTTTTCTGGATGAATTCCCTTCTTCATTTTGATTAAATTGTTATATTATTAAATTGATAATGTCGCTTTATAACTTTCAGCGGCTGCAAAGGTACGACTTTTTTAGCATACCGCCAAAAATTTATAGGTAAAAAGCGAAATATGATATATTATTACTTTTTGTAAGTCACAATCACCTTGGTGAAACGGAGCTGTGACGGCGCACCTGTCACAGTGCTGGTATTGGTGAGCGTAAACTCCTTGCTGTTGATACCAGAAATGACAAGGTTTGATCCACTGATTGTAGTCTTTCCTGAAGTGCTTGAAATATCGCCAGAGGCATTGTAGAGTGCGCCGTTATACTCGTCGCAAACAAATACCAACGACTCGATGCTCTTTGCAGATTCAAACTTGATGGTGTTCTTCGGATAGATACGGATGGCATTACCTGTGGTGTAGAAGCTGGGAACGCTATTGTTGCCTCCACCGTCAAATGTGAGTGTAAGACCATCTGTAAGAGTCAGGGTCGAAAGCTTTGTAGCGTTTTCAAGACCGCAGTTAGCTACAACATATTCGAAGTCACCCTTGATATCATCACCCGGTGTGTCAGGAGTCTCTGTACCACCGCCGTTGCTCTTAAGGCTTACGAGATAAGTCTCGCCCTGAACGGTCTCAGGAGTGTTGCCCATATAGTTGATGAGCGAACCGCAAACCACAACCTCGTCGCCTACAGCCACATTGGTCTTACCCTCTGTCCACTTCTCGTTGTTGAGATAGAGAGTGCGGAATACGTAGAACTTGTTGTCTTCCTTGCCATCGTCAGAGATATAGAAAGAAGCGTTGCCGTACTGTGCGTTGAAAGCCTCCTTTACAGAAACCACCTTACCCTTGATGTAGTACTGCTTGTCTGTCTTGGCGCCAGAAGCGAGCTTGCTTGCCATCTGGTTGGCTGCCACGCTGTTGAACGGATTCTCCTTTGAGCCGTCGCCAGTAGCCTGACCAGTAGAAGGAGTGGTGCCACCCTCTGTCTTGCCATTGAGAGAATAGATATAGCCCTCGCCCTGTACTGTCTCAGGAGTGTTGCCGCCGTAGTTCACCACCTTTGCGCAGATGATGACCTCGTCGCCCACCTTAACCTCGTCGTCAGAAGTGATGTTCTTGTTGCCAAGACCCTTCACACGGTAAACATAGAACTGTGTGCCGGTGGTAGTGCCGTCAGCAGAGATATAGAATGAGGCGTTGCCGAACTGAGCCGAAATCTCCTTTGTGGAAGAAACGATACCCTTGATGTATACATAGTCAGAAGAGTTTACGCCAGCCTCAAGAGACTTGATGTACTGCACGACTGCTAAAGGATTGTAGGGAGAGTCAACGGTTCCGTTACCCTCAGCCACCTCAGTAGTGGTCTCACCGCCGTTGCCGCCGTTGGGGATGTCATAAGGAGCGGGAACGTCCTCGCAGCTTGTGAAAGTGAATGCTGTCATAAGAGCGACAAGCATTGTATAAAGAATCTTTTTCATATTGTCTTTAATGTTTATTTGGGGATTATCTTTTTGTTTGTCTTATATATTATATAATGTATAGGCTCTGTTACTTCACAGCCTCGATGTCCTTGCTGCTGCGGAGCACCAGCTGTACGGTATTGCCGTAGCTGCTTGTAAGGCTGGTCTTGTAGCAAGTGAGGATGCCGGTGACGTTCACCTTGCCTGAAGGCACCGTCTCAGCGGCGAAGTCGGTGTAGCAACTTGTGCGCACACCTATCTGCTTCTTCTGTCCGGTGAATCCCTTGAAGTAGCGTGTAACGCCGTAACCTGTGGTGTAACCCTCCGACTCGGGAGCGAATGTCTTGCCCGGTTCGTTAAACTCCACATTCTTCAGAGTAACAAGACGACCTGCGAGAGCGTAGGCATTGGCCTCAATATTGAGGTCGGAAGCCTTCTCTACGACGATGGGAGTGACCTTCGAGGGGTCTGCCTTACCTATCGCCTTGAAGCGCGACTGCCATTCGTTGCGGTTCATACGGCTCGGATAAGTCTGGTTCTTCTCGAAGTTGGTGTAGGGAGTGCCAATCTGCGGCTGTGTGCGATACGTGCCGTAATAGAGTCCGCCTACGTTAACGAGAATCTCCTGACCAATGGCAAGCTGTCCGAACATACCACCCTGAGCCACACAGATGATCATACCTGCCGTGCCGTCGTCGATGGTAACCTGATTGTAGAGGTTGCCCTCCATGTCATTGCCGGTCACAATGCCCTTTATCTGCACGCCGTCAGCGATGCGCACCGTGTCGTTCACCTTGTCTTTCTGCTTTGCTCCATACTCGTCAATGAGCGACTTAATGGAAACGACGTTGGTCTCCTGCAACTGGCTGTTGCCGAAAGGAGAAGTCTCGCCAGTCGGGTCGCTCCAGTCTTCGTTCATACATGATGCCGCGCCGAAAGAGATGACGAGCGCCATGATGACAAGTTTCAGATATTTAATACTTTTCATTTTCTTGAAGTGTGGGTTTAGAATTTATACGTTATGTTGAGCATGCCGTTAGTGCCGTAAGCATAGAACTTATACGGATTCTTTGCGAACGAATAGGCACGCTTCTTCACGCTGCTCTGCTCAGGATTGTCAACGCTGGCTCCGCTATAGTCGCTTCGGCTCTGCTCGAAGCCGCCTGTTACGATATTGCGGTTGTTGAGTACGTTGGTGACCATGAGGTTGATGGAGAGCGATCCGTGCTTCAGATAGATGCTTCTGCCGATGGATGCGTCGAGCATGAATCCGCCCTTGCCCTTAGCCTGCTTGAGAGCGCTGGGAAGAATCTCGCCGGTAACGTCGTTGATGGTGGGTTCGCCATACTGCGACATCACCTTGTTGCGTGCCTCGACGGCTGACTTGAAGCGGTAGCTGGGCGAGTAGCTCAGATAGATGCGGTCATAGTAGTTGCCGTTAAGGTCGATAAACCATCCGCCCTGATGATAGCTGAGTCCGAGACTTGCCGCTGTGAGCGGTGTGCCGGCGTCACGCATGCCCTTGTTATACACCTCGTCGTAGTTGTTGCCGGTCTGATCGCTGCCGAGCAACTGGGAGTCTACTGACTTCATGTAGCAGAGCTTCGAGTTGTTGATGATCTTGGCGTCGCTGATGGTTCCGAGAAGCTTCACGTCGAAGAAGCTCGTTACCTTAAACTTAAATCCAGCCTCAACACCGTAATACTCCTTGTTCATGTCCGTGAGCGATACGTACGTGAATGAGTTTACGTCGTCGTTATAGAAGTTCTGCCAGTCGGTCACGTTGGTAAGGCGTGAGTAATAGCCGCTAATGTTGAAGTGCAACCAAGAATTGTCGAACTGATAACCCAGCTCAGAGCTGAACACACGCTCGTTCTTAAGACCAGAAACGAAGTCGTTGTTGACCTCAGGAGCTACGAAAGACTTGGAAGCCTCTGGTGCGCGATACTCGTAAGCAGCACCCAATGAGAGCGTATTGCCGCGACCGAGAGAGATGGTGGAAGCAAACTTCACGCCACCGTCAAGGAACTGTGCGTGGTGGCTCTTGCCGTACGAGTTGTTCGGAGCCAGACCGTTGCGCATCTTGCCGTCGCGCTGCATAGACGTATAGCCGAGCTTTGCGGCGATGGTGTAGTTGAGCGGTCCGAAATTCTGTGAGTATGATGTCCACACCTTTGCCTTGTTTACGATCAGACGATAGTCAAAGCCGAAGCGGTCGCCCTCGCCCACAACGGCATTGCGGTTGTTGAGGTCGTACTGTGCCTGGTCAGAGTCGGCAGTATACTTGTCAGAGATGACGTACGTATTGATGTTGTGGAATGTGTTGGCACCGAGCAGATCCTCTATTGTCTGGTAGTGGCTGCCGTTGTTTGTAGCAGCCATCACGCCGAGGTTTATCTGCTTGTTCTTGTCAATCTGGTGATTGAGCGTAGACGCAAGCGAGATGGTGAGGTTGTCACTATGCTTTGCCTGGAGGTAGTACATGGCGTCCTTGCCTGCAAGGTTGGCGTTCTTGTTGGCATAGTAGAGGCGGTCCCAGTTGATCTGGCGGTTAGCCTTCGAAGCCTGCCAATAGTTGTATGTATACTGCCAGTCGGCGAAAGCCTGGTCTGTACGGTAAGCCTTGTCGTTCTCATACCACACATCGAAGTAGCTGCTGGGCAGATTCTTCCAGTAGTTAGGCTGCGGGTTGTCCGAGTTGTTATAGTTGAGCTTCGTGCCCTTATACATCGAGTAGCGTCCGAGCACTGATGTGGTCAGCTTTGTATCGTCAGAGATTTTCCAGTCCCATGTGAAGATGGCAGACGGGGCAAAGTCGTTCACGACGCGCGAGTTGCGCTTCTTGCCGTTCTGATAACCCCAATAAGGGTTATAGTATCTGTCGTTAGCCAGCCAGTAAACCTCATCCGTACCAGGTCCCTGCGCAGAGCGTTCCGTGGGGTTGCCCCATGTGGAGAGAGTCAGGCTGTGACGTCCTCCGCACAACACCTTCTGCAGTCCGAGGAAGTAAGAGAACGAGTTGTAGAACGTTCCCTCCACATATCCGCGGTTTGCCCAGCGATAGCTTACGCCGCCGGTGAAAGCCCATCCCTTCTCGGACAGACCTGTGCTGTACGTATACATTCCGCGCAGCGTGTAGTTGCGGTTGGCGCCACTAAGCGTCAGGCGCTGTCCTACGGGCATTGCCGACGGGCGGAAGTTATAGTTATTGGCACCTCCCATGCCCGAGATGGCAAAGTTGTTCTGCTCGAAAGGCAGTGCGAACTCCACGTTACGGGTCATATTGTTCAGTCCGCCCACCTGTGAGTAGCGGAACTGTCCCGACTCCATATCATTGAGCGAGAGTCCGTTGACGTATACATCATTATACTTCTGGTCGAAGGCACGATAGCGGAATCGCACCGGCGAGAACAGATAGCCCACTCCACTGGCGTAGATGTTGCTGTTGGAGCTGACGATGGTCACGTTCTGCGACATGTCGTCATCCTCACCCAGCTGCGCCTCCGTGAAAGTGATGGCAGCTTCCGTGCTTATCGTGTTCATACTGAGCGAGTCAGTCTGAGCGTAAGCAGCCGGAACGCAGCACATAGCAAGCACTGCAAGATTTAGCTTTTTTTGCATGTATGTAATTAATTAGTTTTGATATATATCTTACTTAAACCAATAAAAGAACACGGACAGCTCCATGTTCTTTCATGTATGTTGTTAAAGTTTTTCGATTTTATTGATTTCCTTTGCAAAGTAAAGAAAAAAAATCGGTAACTGAAAGCTTTTGATTATATATTTAGCCTGTATAATTCATAGGGGGCTTTGATACTACAAAAACAAATACCAATTGAACGGTTACAAACACAGATATGCCACTGCCATAACTGTACAAAATGAGACAAAAAAGCATTTTATAACGGGATCGACTTTATTTGTGGAATCGTTGCTCATAATATTCTTTTTTAAGGATGAAGTATAGGTGTTTAGCACATTGTAGTCAATGCTTGTAATATCCTTATTGCTGTCCGTCAGCATATTGCCGTTGGCATCGTATGTATACTCCGTCTCTTCATTGGCGGCATCGCGGAAGTGCATGGCTCCGCTGTAGCTGGGGCTTTCGTCTGCTGCATCGTCTATCTTTACCACCTGGTTGCCTTCATAGCTGTAGGTAAGGTCGTCAATGGTTCCGTAGTCGCCACTGTCGAGCAATCCTTCACGACGGAGCGTAAGGATGTTTCCCATAAGGTCATACTTATAGGAGGTGGAGAAATGATTGTTAAGCTTGCCGTTTTCGAGATAACCGGCAGCTGTAAGACGCGACATTCTGGCTTTGGAGTTGAGCGCAGCAAGATTATGCATGTCATTATCTATCTATTAATAAGAAGTTTTGATTAACTGGACAACAATCAACCATTGAAATCGGAACTTTAAAGTTTGTTAATATACGCAACAGGAAAATCATATCACAGTCTTCCATTTTCTCCGCTAATGCGCTAAGCTTATCAGGCAGATGGTGTGGGTCAGCCAACAAGGAATCCTTTAATATGTATAAGTTGTGCTGATCAGACAATTTTGATAATATGTATCTCTCTTTTTCTTCTGTTGTTTCTAAAATTGGAGGGTCATTCGGTATAAAGTCACATCCATAATGAAGCCCATATTGCTCATAAATATAAAGATATACTCCTTTAAGAATTTCCATCATCGTTGTATTGTCACACTTTGTTTTTTCAACTATGCCACATACTTCCTCTACGACACCCGTAGGACAAACAAAGCCTTCGTTTTCTATACAATAGGCATTGCCTTTCAAAACGATAACGCATTTTTCTGGATAATGAGGTTGATAGCATACTCTAAAAGTATAGATACCATTTTTTGATGCGCCTCCAAATGTATAAACAGAATCTATCAACACTCTCGCATAATATGGTTCATCATAGAAATTGTACATCTTTGCCACTACATCACTTGGCAATTCTATGCCCACATTATTTATACGATGTGCTGTTCTTGTCTTACGCGGTCTGCTTGCATAGCAAGAACACGACAAGAAAAGTAAAAAGAGTAAGATGAGGTTTCGTGACATTCTATTCATTTTTAAGTTCCTCCCTATATTTTCCTCTACCATTCAAAGTTTTGTGTTTGGATAACTTTAAAGTCTCAGCTCATTTTATCAATCCATTTGAACTTTCTGGACTCTTCGGTCGCCAGAGCTTGCGTATTCTTATTGACTTAATAATATCATCATATTTCTTTTTACTTTCTTTGTTTACATTATAGTAATATACTCTCACGTTACCACTAATATACTTTTTCCAGAATTATCCCTTTTCATCTCCCCAATATATCGAATACTTTTTTCTATGCTCAGAACCTAATGGCTTGTAATCTTCCACTTCAAATCTCGCAAAACTTCCTTCATTAAAGACGATAGTTCCGTCATGATAGGTAGAAGCATAACACACACCACCCTCATAAATGCCTTTTCGAAAGTTACTTGGAGTTGGTACGTCAACAGCTACCCTTGCAGAAAGCAAGTCAACGCACATCGTACTTACGGATGAACGGGCGTTACGATTCAGTACGGAGGAGCACGAAACCAATAATGGTATCAACAGACTAATTATTATTTTTGCCATAATTGTTTTTAATGATGTATTTAGTGTACATTACGGTCGCCAGAGCTTACATATTCTTATTGATTTAATGATATCATCATATTTATTTTTACTTTCTTTGTTTACGTTATAGTAATATACTCTCACGTTACCACTAATATATTTTTTCCAGAATTTTCCATTTTCATTTCCCCAATATATCGAATACTTTTTTCTATGCTCAGAACCTAATGGGGTATACTCATCCACATCAAACCCCATTAAAGCTCCTTCATGAAAAATCATAGTTCCGTCATGAAAAGAAACAAAATATATAACACCTTCCTCATAATTCTCTTTGCGAATACAATCAGGTGTTGGTACGTCAACAGCAACCCTTGCAGAAAGCAAGTCAACACACATCGTACTTACGGATGAACGGGCGTTACGATTCAGTACGGAGCACGATACCAAAAACGGTATCAATAGACTAATTATTATTTTTGCCATATATTAATGATGCATGTTTTATAATAGTATCACTACTTACATAAGTGATTCCATCTATTTTGAACTTATTCTTCCTTATTAGAATCGTTGTCTTTTTGTTGTCTTTATAAATAAGGTCGACTATAACATCAGGTATAAAGATTGCGAATTCTCTATTGCCAGAGTTTATGTTTTGTACAATATCATGTATTATTTCTTTACATGTTATTTTGTATTTTTGATTAGTATCCATTTTTTCGATGTGCACTTCTCGAACATCTGATTCTACTATATGCCTTTGACATCCGGTCATACATATTATCACAAACAATATCATCTTTAATTTTCTTAACATATTTTTCTACTTTAAATTGAAATTATCTTAAGTGGTTTAATATGAAAGATATATCAAATTTTATTTATCCAGCTCTTTTTCGACAAGTTTTTGCAAGAAACTGTTGCCTGTTACTGCATGGATAAAACTTTCGTTAATTTTATTTCCTGGATCTTTTATTAATATATTTCCTCTAATTTTTATTAAAGCTTTAAAAAGTTTATTTGGCGTAGTAGCTGTAACCTTTGAAGAAAGTTTCTCATCAACAGGTAATTCTTGATGTAATGTTTCTTCTAAAGCAGCCTCAGCGTAATCGGAGCAATTATTCGTTAGAGCATTATATGATGTTTTTTTTGACTCATAAACATCTAATTTTCTTTGTGTTTTCTGATCTATATCATAATCTGATAAAATCATTACAATACCATCAGGTTTCCTATTTTCACTTCTGGTAATATCTGTATTTAAAATCTCAGACATTTTTACTTTTTTATTATTATAATGTGCTGGTACATTTTTATCATAGTTTTCTTTTCCAACTCCATCTCCACCAGGCCAAAGGTCTCTATATGTATAAGTTCCATCTTGAACCATTCTTGTTTGGGTAGTCCAGCATCCGTTAACTTTTATTTTAGTTTTCACTTCTTTATAATTAGATATAGCAATCCCCGCATGTCCGATATTTCCTTTATAACTTGCCCAAACGATAAGAAGAATATCATTACCATCAAAATCTATAAATATTATTGGATTGTTTATAGCATAACAAAAACTACTAACACTTTCATATTTTTCCTGCAAAGGGTCTGTAGCCATCCACCTACCCACGACCGGATCATACCATCTCGCTTCATGGTCCTGCATGTTCCATCCGTACATAGTGTCAAGTTCCTTGCCTATGTACTTGTATTTGTTTCGGCTCACGCCACAGCGGTCGCCCATCAGTGCGCCGAAGGGGTAATAATGGTTCACCTCCTCGATGTTGCCGTTACCGTCCACCACGAGACGGTTGCTGCCAAGATGGTCCTTCACATAGAAATGCATGACTATGCCGCCACCTTCATCCACACTTGCGTAGCCGCCATCGAAGAGGATGGTGGAAAGCCTGTCGTTGTTGTAGACAAGATTGGAACAGTAATAGTAATTGTTCTCAAGTAATCTGACCATGGGTGTCACCATACCGTTTGTCTTGATACTTGAAGAGGGTTTTGGTCTATAGGGCAATACCTGTGAATCGCCGTTTTTGTATGTAGAACTTAATTTTGTTCCATCCGCCGAATACGTGTAGCATACCTTGTTGTCTGAGTTGCCCAACACATTCGGCTTGACATTTATGCATTGTGGCAGGTCCAGCACATTGTAGGCAATGCTTGTTATTCCCTTGTTGCTGTCCGTCAGCATATTGCCGTTGGCATCGTATGTATACTCCGTCTCTTCATTGGCGGCATCGCGGAAGTGCATGGCTCCGCTGTAGCTGGGGCTTTCGTCTGCTGCATCGTCTATCTTTACCACCTGGTTGCCTTCATAGCTGTAGGTAAGGTCGTCAATGGTTCCGTAGTCGCCACTGTCGAGCAATCCTTCACGACGGAGCGTAAGGATGTTTCCCATAAGGTCATACTTATAGGAGGTGGAGAAATGATTGTTAAGCTTGCCGTTTTCGAGATAACCGGCAGCTGTAAGACGCGACATTCCGTCATAGCTGAACGTATAGCCACGCTTGCCGTACGTGTCGCTCTCGTCGGCTACGGACCAGTCTATAGCCGAAATGTTGCCGCCGTATTGCGGCGTAGAGCCATTGTGCGGCTGCTCATAGAACAGGCTCTCCGTATAAAGGGGAGTGCTGATGCGTGTGGGCATACCTTGCAGGTTGTAGCTGTATTCGGTGGCAAGTGACGCAGAGCCGTTACGGCGGTCTGACTGCAGGCGTCCCAGCTCGTCATACCGGTTGTCTGCAAGCGTTACGCTTTGGCCATTGTTTATGGAATAGCGGGTCTGCAGTGGACGGTCAAGGGCGTCGTAGGTGTAGCCATAGCTTTCTTCCGCCGTCAACTTACCCGCCGCTGTGTGCGTAACTGCCATAGACAATGGCTTGCCGGAGAACGTATATTCTGTGACGGTACGGTCTTTACCGCCTAATATGTTGGAGGTCTCTACACAGGCTATGCGGTCTTCACTATCGTAGGAGACGACGGAGCATATCTCTGAAGGCGTGACCTTGGATTTGTCAGCGGGAGAATTTAGATATACAGTAGTCGGTTCAAGCACAGCTGTCATCGTACCTGTCTTCAGGCCACGTGCGTTACGGTTGTCCATACGGTTCAAGCCTTCAAACTGCCGTAGAGTCAGAAACCGATAGTCATCATAATAGTCGGCTGTCAATAAAGACGGAGCCTGAAGTACTATATTGGAGCAATATCCCGTGCCGCAGATTGAGGATGCCGCATTGGCATAGTCCGTTTTGGCAACACGTACGAACATACCCTCCACAGCCGCTGCGTCAGGTGCACCACACAGACCTTCCACTGCGGTACGTCCGAAACGGTCTGGAATGGAGAAATTCCATCTGTTTCTTTTGCGCAGGTTGCCGTCCTGACTGAACACGGCGTTTCCCGTAATGTCATTGATGTAATAAACGGGATCTGCGCCGGGAAGCTTCTTTTCCACAAGAAGCATGCGGTTGTCGTAGCGATAGAAATAGGCATACTGACGGAGGGGCATACATGAGCGTATGTCCCATGATTTCCAGCTGGTTCTCGTCATGCCGTCCAAGGCTGGTGGAAGGACAAAACGCAGTTTGCCCAAAGCGTCATAAACGTAATAAGTGTCAGCCGTAAAGCCTCGGCTGCTATCCAAGACATGGCGTTCGAGCACCTTGTTGCCTTTCCAGTCCGTAAAGGTCAACACGGTACGGTTGTCTGCATCCACAGTCTTGACAACAGCCAGCTCGCCGTCAGCATAACTGCCAAGGGTGCGGAATGTATAGTCGCCTGACGGGACAAAGCGCTGACAACGATACATTGCGTCGGACTGTCTGTTGCCGACGAATGATGTGGTGTACGGTCGCTTGCTGAACGCGACTCCCGGCTGAAGGATGCGCACAGCTTCTGCGGATGGGGACAGCTCGTATTGTGACTCCCTGAAAGCAAGGCTGTCATCATACTCGGAGGAAGACTTTTCGAGAAAATCGTCTCGGGATATGGAACCGTTAGCTGCACTGCAAGGAACAGCCAGCCATTCCTTCACGGTACGGTCCAGCGCATCGTATTCGGTCAGTGTGGCAAGGTCGCGACTGTCCGTTGAAGCACCTCTGGCAACGACGTTTACCGGACATCCGAAAGAGTCGTAATATGTTGACGTGGTGACGGACGTGCCTTTTCTTGCTGACGTATAGGTATGCTCTGTCACCGAATTACAGCCTTTCAGCCGCTTCTCTGAATATATGGCGTAGTCGTAGGATTTCACCACATTGCCGCCCGTGTCTGATATCGTTGACAATCTGCCGCCGTCATAACCATAGCTGACGGTGCGCGTGTTGGGATAGTATATGGCGGTGCAGCCCACAAGAGGCTTGTAGGCGTACCGTGTGACGAGCACTGAATCCGAGGACAACGCAGCCTCGGCTGCCTTTTGGTCTGCAGTAACAATGCCGCCCTTTATTGCAGCGACGGGCAATGATGCCTCCGTGTCCCACATGTACGATGTGGGAACGCCGTTGTTTATGCGTGTGGCGAGAAGATTTCCGCGACAGTCATAGTCGAGAAATTCCTGCCGTGCCACTTCCGTTCCTCTGTGTGTGATGCTGGAGAGGGAAGGAAATACGCTAGCGTTTGTTCCGAAATAGGCATAGTCGTTCCTGACAATGACGGTGTCATTATCGTCAGATATGTACTTTTCCATAACCGGAAGCATACGCATGCCCTTACTGCTCACAGCCCTGTAGAAAGCGGTTTTCATGTTGGCGGAGCGATACCAGTTACGCTCCACTGTAGAGTTGCCGCAACTCAGGCGTACGGACTGCAGGACATGCAGATATGAAGCACTGAGGTCGTCCGTGGAGGAAACGCCGTAAAGATTGTTCTTCTGGCAACGGCCGTCATACCGGTATGCTGCCGCTACGGTACGCGAAGTCCCGTCTTCGTTGAAGGTTGTCACTATGGTTGAATCCTTGAACAGACGCCCGCTGATGACAGAAACGGGAAAATAGTTGAAGTCATCGTTGCTTTCATAGACTTCACGTAGTCTGTCTGACATTACATTGCGTGTGAGGCCCTCTACATACAGACCCGTATTTATCGGGGCGTCAAGGTCTGTGCTGTAGCGGTTGACGGTGCGTTCCATAGGCTCATAGCCATTGTCCGTGCAGCGATAGGTGGTCTTACTGACAAGCGGGGCCTTCTCCCAGAATGACTCCCGGACATGTCCGTCAAGGATTTGCGGACCGAAAACGCGTTCTGCACAGACCAACGCACCATCTTCCGTATGGGAAGTCTTTATGGGATAGCCTAAATAACGTTCATTCGTGTACATCATGTCGATGATTCTCAGGGAATTGACGATGTAGGTGTTTTGTACATTGGACGTATCGAACATGTATTTTGTCAATACAGGCTTGTCCAATGACGTGCCGCTTGTCTTCTCCGTGACACAGCCATAGTATACGGTGGCGTTTTCAAGTTGGGCTCCGGGAGTGCGGCATGAAGTGGTAAACGTAGCGTCGGTTGTGTAGCTGGCTTGCATACGTTGGTTGTAGGTGATGGTGCCGCCAATGGAAATGAATGAAGACGTGCCGAGGCTCTTCAGCGGAACCGTGCATACCGGATTGCTGTAGCTGAACTCACGTATACGTTTGCGCTTTGTTATCGGGTCGGTTACGGTGACTGACTTTATACGTAGACCTATGGAGACATAATAGTATACCGAATCTTCAGGCAATGTAAAATCAGGAGCGTCAGTACCCGGAATTACAGGGGCTGGTCCTTTTTCATATTCCTTACTCGGTTTTTTGTAGTCATCCGATGGTTTTATGCCGACATCCGGGTTGGTTACTGTTCCTGTGTTATTGTCAGAGAAATTCCGGTCGTCGGGAAGGAGAAGCGAATCGCATGCGCTTTGCTCATACTCGAAAGTTGTCGTAGCTCCGAGACCGTCTGTTATTTTTTTCAGTGTGTAGCCTTTCGCAGAATTCAGATACGGGATACGCAGCATGCTGATCTTGCCGTCCGTATCAAGAACGCTGAAACTTGTCCTCTCCGGATGGGATGGGTTATAGTTATTGTAACCGAACAGGTCAGTATGCTTCGATTCTTGCCCTGGAAAATATTCGAACTTCTGTTTGTCTATAAGACGGTTTCCGTCCTTTACAGACATGCCGCTGAGCAATATACGTCCGTCATTGGTGGACGTGTAAGTGAACGAAACTTTTCTTACTGTTTCACTGTCAGGCGAGAGCACATCCATACCATTGATGGTGTGATAGTTTGTGGAGGAAAACTTGGCATGAATGAACTTTATGCTGCAAGTACGCGAAGAGATGGCGGTAAGGATACGCTTGTCGGGATACTCGTTATGGACGAACGGCGACAGCCCATCACTGCTGTTGCCTACACTCTCCGTGACAGGTCCACGGGCGGGTAGGCAATAGCTACGGTAGTCTGCGGATTTCTGAAAATCGTAACGTGAGAACGGCTCACTAGAATACCTATAACTGATTGTGTCAGTGTTGTTGGCGGTTATGATACGGCTGAGATGCCATGCCGTTACCGCTTCATAAAACGGGGTGTTTTTGTCGGTTGTCTGGTATATCCTTCGTATGTAATTGTACCTTGTATGCTCACGTTCCGTGAAGTAATAACGGTCGCCGTCGGGTGTGGTAATGCAGAAATTGCGTACACCTTCGTCTCTGCTGTCACAGAACGCGATGATCAGGTCGGTTTGAGGCAGTTGCAGTATCCTTCCGCCTTGTATGATGAAACTGCCTGAATAACCGGCAAAGCTATAGCTGTAACGGTCATACCACGTATCCACGGTGTTTTGCAGGGCATCGGCAAGGAGAGATGGGTTGATGCTATTGTCATTATATGCTGTAGATTTGGCTTGTTCGTCAGGGACGCCGATCACAGTGCGTGATATGCATCCTCCTCCAAGCAGCGACCATCCGAGACCGGTCTCGCAATGTTCGTCGTCCGCCTTGATGCCTGCTGCGTGGTACGAAAGGGCTATGGGCAGGCTGTAGCCGCCGACGGACATGGTGTAAAGAGGGATGTTTACGGAGAGCACACCGGTGTTGAGGGCTACGGGGTGGTCCATATAACGGCGCATCTGTGCAGCTTCAGGCGAAGGCAGCACGGTGCCGTCCGAAAGCGTATAAGGCACATTCAGAGTGCCATTATTGATGAGTTCGGAGGCATCTGGCCCCTGCGAATATGCAGCAGGAGACACAAATATAATGGACAGTACAGCAAGTATTGTATACTTGACAGACCAGGGAAGATGCCTTACCTTTTTCATATCTTACATTTTTATGAACTGAACTACAAGGATCACTGTATGTTGAATTTTTCGGACGATACGCTGCCGTTTGCATTGATGTAAAGGACGTACTGGCCTCTTGGCAAACCGGTGCAGCTGATGTCTATGGAGTTATTCTCGCCTGGTTGGTAGTTGCCTGAGAAGGAACGGAATGCCATGCCCTCAGAATTGGAAAGGACGAACGACACCGATGCCGGGCTGTTGACGGTGAACTCCACATGTATGTTTCTGCCGCTATCGTCCATGCTGCAATGATAGTCCATAATATTGTCGCCGGCCGCCTCTGACGGTTTTCTGTAAGGCACATACGTCCCGTCCTTTACCTTCTGGCGTACATCAATGTTTGCCTCGTCAAGGTCAAGGTTTTCCTGTTCTTCGAGAGGACAGTATAAGGAATATTCTGCCACAGCCTCTCCTCTGTATGAATACAGGCAACGCTCCGCCACGGGATAACGATAGCCCGGCGCATACCATTGGTAAAGGTCTTCCTGCAATACTAAAGAGTCGCCACTTATGCATGCCCGAATGCTGTCATCAGTAAAAACGCCATAGTCTGACGGCACTTGCTCACGTGGGAAATAACTCACGTTCTCACGGCGGAGCGCATGCAGGCATATAACGTTATGCAGCGTGTCACCGTCTGCCGTTACAAGAGACCCCAGCTCGTCTGCGCTAAGCGAATAGCTGCCACATGAGCGCACACGCAGCTTGTCGCAGAAAGTGCCAGTGCCATGGAACATTCCGCTTATACGATCGCCATAAGAGATAGGGAACATAAGATATGCCTGAGGCAGGTCATAATGTATATATGTCTGATTGTCCTCCCTTACTGAAAGTTTCAAGGCATTGTTATCAAGGGAGAAATGGTTTAAGGCATTGCGTTCTGAAAAGTAAATATTGCAGAGAGAATCCTTTGACTGGTAAAATTTCTGTAAAACCGTAATATCGTCATCCTTCCTATGAATTGTCCATAGCTTTGCCTCCTTACTGTCTGTTCTCTCTTCCGTCAACAAGCACAACTCCTTCTTTATAACATCACCGCTACGGAACATGTTATGCAGCATGTCCACCTGTTGTGCAGTACAAAAAACCAATGAGCGGCACAGCATACACAATAATATGAAAACTGACTTTCCCATAAGGTATGGTTTAGGTTTTACATTAAACAAATTTAGCGAAATTATGCATAGGGTGTATGCGGGAAGCTGTTCTTTTAACAAAGATTATACAAAAAGGAAAAGCTTGTTAATTCATCTCACCGACAAACTGCAATTTGCAATCCTACAAGGCTAACATAGGAGGCTATGGCGTCTCGCCGTAGCCACGCAGCCTCCAATAGCAGATCATCAATCAGCGCCGTGTCCAGAAGGGACACGTATCTATCAGAAACCCACTGCAAGCTCCGAAGGAGCGCAGCTGTGGGATAAGCATCACCTCACCATCTCTTGGTTCCGCAAAGCGGGACCGACTATCATCCTCAACAATATACGGGAAGCATAAGTCCCCTTTCAGGGAACTCATTTTTTTGGCATATGTACCCACAGCTGCGCTGCTTCGCAGCTTGCAGTGGGTTTCATTATAAAGGTCCCGCTCCGCGGAACCCGCAGCTCATACTCAATCTGCTTGCGTTCGTGGGTGCGGGGCTACGGCGAGACGCCATAGCCTCCTATGTTTGTTACGGCAGCTTGTGGCTCTCATCCAACAAGTCGCAATTCGCTTTCGTTGTTCTTTCTCCGCTACGCTATGAAAACCTGTTCTTCATGTCTTCATGTCAAAAATACACGTTCTTCATGTCTTCATGTCAAAAATACCTGTTCTTCATGTCTTCATGTCAAAAATACACGTCTTCCTGTCCGCCATGCAAATATCGTACAAAGAGTAAAAAGCTGTTACAAAATAAAAATTGATTCTAGAGTTCCGGTTTGCTGTTTTTTCGGTGTTTTGCTGTGCAAACAGCACCCGAACTTAACGATAGCGTCACTTTTATCATGCAATAGTGCCACTATTAGAGTGTAAAAGTGGCGCTATTGCATGATAAAAGTGGCACTATTGCAGTGTAAAAGTGGCGCTATTGCAACCCAATGATGCTTTTTTGCTCCGTCATTCATTGCACACTTCTCTTCTCAGCAGCATAATCAGCTGTATGTCAGCACACTATCGCTGCACGCTCAAAACTCAAGAATTTCGCACCAAAGATTTTGTTGTGCGCTGAACGAGGAGTATTGAGCGTTAGAAATGCAAATATCGTACATCGATTCAATCATTAAAGAGTTCGTGATGGTGATGAAAATCAGCCCAACGCCTCAGATTAGCCTGCGCCACTTCCTTCTTCATAGCCTCAACAGTGGACATGCCGTCAGGCGTGACGCTTTCGGCGAATCGGAAACCAGCTTCCAGCAGCTGTTCCTTGGCGTCCACTCTGCCAGCCACCAGTCCGACAGGCACGTCTATCTGCTGTCCGCGCTGCAACACTTTCTGCGGCAGCTTGCCCATCAGCGTCTGACGGTCAGCGTGTCCCTCTCCTGTTATTATCATGTCGGCGTCCTTTGCCACGTCGTCAAAGCGGCAAAGACTGAGCAGCATGTCGGCTCCGGAACGCATCTCAGCGCCAAGATACTGCATGAAAGCATAGCCGAGTCCACCTGCTGCACCTGCTCCAGGACAGCACGAACGGTCATAGCCGTAATGCAGAGCCGACTTCTCCGCGAACAGCTTCGCCCTCCTGTCCAACTGCTCCACCATCTGTGGCGTAGCCCCCTTTTGCGGAGCATATACGTAAGCCGCACCGTTCTCGCCGCAAAGCGGATTGTCCACGTCGCACGCCAAGGTGAAGCGGCATTCGCCCAGCTCGGTCTTCATGGCGTCGTCGAAGGTCTTTCCCTTCGCAAAGATGTCAACAAGCGCCCTCAGCATACCTATTCCTGCGTCACTCGTGCCGCTGCCTCCAAGTCCGATTATGAAGTTGCGGCATCCGCGCTTGACGGCTCTTGAGAGCAGTTCGCCCACGCCGTAGGTGGTGGCACGCATCGGATTGCGCTCGTCTTCCTTCACCAGCTCCAGTCCACACGCCTGCGCCACCTCCACAATGGCGGTGCCGTCAGCCGTCATACCGAAGGCGGCGTCCACACGGCGCATCATCTGATTGTGCACATACACCGGCTCTATGGTTCCGCCCAAAGCCTTCGTGAAAGCCTCCAGCATGCCGTCGCCGCCGTCCGACATCGGCAGGCTGACGACATCCGCGCCCTTTTCTGTTAACACTTCGGCTATCTCCGCCTCCACTTCCATGGACGACAGGCTGCCTTTGAATGAGTCTGTAGCAAGAATGTATTTCATAATATGAATGGTCTATGGGGCAAAATTAATAAAAGAAAACAAGAAATTTATATGACATTAAGCTAAATCCGCTGAAAAGTTATGGCATATATCAGATTTATTAGCGAAATTTGCAGATTGAAACAATATGTAATCAACAAGAAATAACAATACAAACAAAAATGAAAAAGAACTTTCTACTTATCCTTATGTTCTTGCTCTGCGCAATAACAGGAGCAAACGCACAGAAGAAGTACAGCCTTTACGCCGTAGGTTTCTACAATCAGGAAAACCTCTTCGACACTTGCCACGACGAGGGCAAGCGCGACTACGATTTCCTCCCCAACGGTTCGTATAAATGGAACGGACTGAAATACAGCCATAAGCTGCACAACATGGCTCAGGCGCTCGCCGATCTCGGAACGGACAAGCTGCCGGGCGTGGGATGCTCCGTAATCGGTCTGTCGGAGGTGGAGAACTCACGCGTGCTTGACGCACTCATCTCTCAGCCCAAGCTCAAGGAGCGCGGCTATAAGTATGTGCACGTTGAGGGACCGGACAAGCGAGGCATCGACTGCGCCATGCTCTACAATCCGCGCTACTTCAGCGTTAAGGACGTACACCTCTATCCCTACGTTCCCGAGGAAGCCAAGGACTCCGGCTTCGTCACACGTGGCTTCCTTACCGTGAAGGGCGAGATGGCTGGCGAGCCCGTTGCTGTCATCGTTTGCCACTGGCCCAGCCGTTTCTCTTCGCCATACTATCGCGAAGTGGCAGCACGTCAGGTGAAGAAGATAAAGGACTCGCTCATCGAGGCTGACAAGAACTGCAAGGTGATGGTCATGGGCGACATGAACGACGACCCCACAAACAAGTCGATGACCGAGGCGCTCTCATGCAAGCCCGACGTAGACAAGGTGGGCAAGGACGACATGTATAATCCCTGGTATAACATTCTCACCAAGGAGGGACGCGGAACGCTCTTCTACAGCGGCACATGGAACCTCTTCGACCAGATTGTCCTTTCTCCCAACCTTATCAACAAGAACGGACGCAAGGACTATTCGTCTCTCAAGTTCTTCCAGAACCAGATTCACATCCGCCCGTATCTTATCCAGAGCGAGGGCAAATACAAGGGTGCTCCGAAGCGTACCACAGCCGGCGGTGTATGGCTGGACGGATATTCTGACCACCTCCCCGTTGTGGTTTACCTCGTAAAGGAGCAGAAGTAATGATGTCAGAAAACCAACTTAAGGATGGCGCCACACAGACTCTTCCGCCTGTGGAGCGCCATCCTTTCACGCCTTTCCTTCCCGAAGGATGCCGTCTGCTGATGCTCGGCAGCTTCCCGCCTGGGGAGAAACGCTGGACAATGCACTTCTATTATCCCAACTTCACCAACGACATGTGGCGCATCTTCGGCATCTGCTTCTTCCAAGACAAGATGCGCTTCGTCAGCCAAGAGCACAAGACATTCTTCCTTGACGACATCAAAAGCTTTCTTACCCGTCAGCGCATCGGCATGTACGACACCGCCACTGCCGTCCGCCGACTGAAGAACACGGCGTCGGACAAGGACCTCATGGTCGTGGAGCCTACTGACCTTAAGGCGATGGTAAGCGGTCTGCCCTGCCTTACCGACATCGTAACGACGGGACAGAAAGCCACCGACACGCTCGCCGAATGCTTCTCCATCAAGGAAAGTCCGAAGGTTGGAGAGCATACCACGTTCTGCTTTGAAGGACGTGAGCTGCGTCTGTGGAGGATGCCAAGCAGCTCAAGGGCTTACCCGATGGCTGTGGAGAAGAAGGCGGAGTTCTATCAGAAGATGTTCGACAGTATATTCACACCGTAAATCTCTACTAAAAACAAGTATATGGAAAACAATAAAATCACAATTATAGGTATAGCTGGAGGCACCGGTTCGGGCAAGACCACCGTTGTAAAGAAGATTGTGGAGGCTCTTCCGCCTCATCATGTAGCCGTGGTGCCTCTCGACTCGTACTATAACGACACCACAGGCATGACGGACGAGGAGCGCCATGCCATCAATTTTGATCATCCTGACGCTTTCGACTGGAAGCTTCTCATCAAGCAGATAAACGACTTGCGCGAGGGAAAAGCCATCGAACAGCCCACATATTCCTATATTAAGTGCAACCGTGAGGAAGCCACCATCCACGTCGAACCTAAGCCCGTCATCATCGTGGAGGGCATCATGGCCCTGCTAAACAAGCGTCTACGCGACATGATGGACTTCCGCATCTTCGTGGACTGCGACTCGGACGAGCGCCTTATCCGAAACATCCAGCGCGACATCATTGAGCGCGGACGTACCGTTCAGATGGTTGTAGACCGTTATCTGAAGGTTCTCAAGCCCATGCACGAGCAGTTTATCGAGCCCACAAAGCGCTTCGCTCACGTCATCATACCTGAGGGAGGAGACAACGAGAAGGGCATTTCGATGGTATGCCGATACATCGAGAGCATCGTAAACGGCAATAATCCCAAACAGTAACCCCTAAACCACACCGCTATGCACAGTTCATAAGATTTAAAACTTATGAAAACTTACATAAAGCGGCTTTTTTTATTCGTTTGCGGGCGTGCCTTTAGAATAATATTCGTACATTTGCAGAATAGATAGTTAAAGAAAAGCCAAACAGAACTAAATATAAAGGTAGTATGAACAAAAGCGACAGCATCATAATCATCCCCACATATAACGAAAAGGAAAACATCGAGAAGATCATACGCGCCATCTTCGCTCTCGAAAAGTGCTTCCACATCCTCGTCATCGACGACGGAAGCCCCGACGGAACAGCAAAGATAGTGCATCATCTCATCGACACGGAGTTTGCCGACCGCCTCTTCATCGTGGAGCGCAGCGGCAAGTTGGGACTCGGCACCGCCTACATCACAGGATTCAAGTGGGCGCTCGAGCACGGCTACGACTACATCTTCGAGATGGACGCCGACTTCTCTCACGACCCAGCCGACCTGCCGCGCCTTTACGCTGCATGCCATGACGAAGGCTACGACCTCGCCATCGGTTCGCGCTACGTAAGCGGCGTCAACGTCGTAAACTGGCCTATGGGACGCGTGCTGATGAGCTACTTCGCTTCAAAGTACGTGCGCATGGTCACCGGTTTCCAGGTGCACGACACCACAGCGGGCTTCAAGTGCTATCGCCGTTGCGTGCTCGAGTCTATTCCGCTCGACCAGATACGCTTCAAAGGCTACGGCTTCCAGATAGAGATGAAGTTCACGGCATACAAGATGGGCTACAAGATTAAGGAGGTGCCCGTAGTGTTCGTCAACCGTCGCGAAGGTGTCAGCAAGATGAGCGGTGGCATTTTCTCCGAAGCTTTCTTCGGCGTTATGCGTCTGCGTTGGGACGGATGGTTCAGAAAGTATCCTAAGGCAAAACATTAAAACATTCGAGATACGTCGAGAGGACATCCTTAAATGCTTATGAAAATAAGAGAGATTAGCAACATATATTCAGCCCTGCCTCAGTGCGGGGCTTTTTTGAAAGCTGTAAATGACGAGTCGGTGAAGCATTTATTCCTTAAGGGAATGGTTGCTTCATCGGCTCCTGTGTTTTTTGCGGCAGCCGCAAGCCGTACAGAAAACGACAAGAAAGGGGCGCAGAAACCGCTCACGGCTGTCTTCATACTGCAGGACAATGACGAGGCAGGCTACTTCTATCATGACCTTACGCAGATTCTCGGTACGGACAACGTGCTGTTCTTCCCGTCATCCTATCGCCGTGCCGTGAAGTACGGACAGCGCGACGCCGCCAACGAAATCCTGCGCACGGAGACTCTCTCACGCCTCTCGGCAGCTCATACGGCTGGCAAAGGGAAGGACAAACCGGGCTTTCTCTATGTGGTAACCTGTCCTGAAGCCCTCAGCGAGCTTGTGGTGTCGAAGCGAAACCTCGACGAGCGCACCATAAGCATCGGCGTAGGCGACATCGTAAACCTCACTGACCTCGGACGAAAGATGCGCAGTCTTGGCTTCGAGGAGGTAGACTACGTTTACGAACCGGGACAGTTTGCGATGCGCGGAAGCATCGTCGACGTCTATTCTTACTCGTCCGAACTGCCCTTCCGCATCGACTTCTTCGGCGACGAGGTGGACACCATCCGCACGTTCGAGGTGGCAGACCAGCTCTCGAAGGACTCGAAGGAGACGGTTCAGATTGTTCCCGAACTGGCACAGTCCGTCACAGACAAGCAGCCCTTCACAGCCATGCTGCCCGAGGACGCCCTGCTGGTCTTCAAGGACCGCCTCTATCTATGCTCCGCCATCGAGCAGATTTATGACAACGGCTTCTCCAAGCAAGCCTTTACGGAACGTCTTGAGGGTGCCACGGAGATGGAGCAGGAGCAGATTTTGCGCGAAATGCGGAAGGAGAACAATCTGGTCAGCGGCATAGAATTTCGCAAGGCTATCAGCGGTTTCCGCTTCATCGAGATGGGAGCACATCCGTCCGGCACTCCCCAAACCACCATCACATTCAACATTTCGCCGCAACCGCTGTTCCATAAGAACTTCGAATTGCTGGCTCAGACTCTCGAAGACTTCCTGCTTCAGGGCTATCGTCTCTACATTCTTGCGGACAGCGAGAAGCAGACACGCCGCCTGAAGGAGATTTTCGAGAGCGACGAACTGCGTGCCGTACGCAACGCCCGCCATCAGAAATCGCCCAATTCGGAGGCTCTCTCCGTAGCTGACAACATCACGTTCACCCCCGTTGACCACACTCTGCACGAGGGATTCGCCGACGCCGACCTGCGTCTGTGCTTCTTTACGGACCACCAGATATTCGACCGTTTCCATAAATACAACCTCAAGTCGGACGCTGCACGGACCGGAAAGATGGCGCTGACGATGAAGGAACTGCAGGAAATGGAGCCGGGCGACTTCATCGTACACGTGGATTTCGGCATCGGCAAGTTCGGCGGACTCTTACGCGTGCCGGTCGGCGACAGCTATCAGGAGGCCATTCGCATCTATTATCAGCACGGCGACATCGTGGACGTGTCAATACATTCGCTCTACAAGATATCCAAATACCGCCGCGCCGACACCGGCGAACCGCCACGCCTCAGCGCTCTCGGCACGGGTGCATGGGACAGACTGAAGGAACGCACGAAGAAGCGCATCAAGGACATCGCGCGCGACCTTATCAAGCTCTATTCGAAGCGACGCCACGAGAAGGGATTCCAGTTCTCTGCCGACTCTTACCTGCAGCACGAGCTGGAGGCTTCGTTCCTGTATGAGGACACGCCTGACCAGTCGAAAGCCACGCAGGACGTCAAGCATGACATGGAGAGCAACCGACCTATGGACCGCCTCGTATGCGGCGACGTGGGATTCGGCAAGACGGAAGTGGCCATACGTGCCGCCTTCAAGGCTGCCACGGACGGCAAGCAGGTGGCTGTGCTGGTGCCAACCACGGTGCTGGCGTTCCAGCATTACAAGACATTCCTCAGCCGCCTGAAGGAGATGCCCGTCCGCGTGGACTATCTCTCACGTGCCCGCACCGCCAAGCAGACCCGCGAGGTGCTTGCCGATCTGAAGGAGGGCAAGATTGACATTCTCATAGGCACGCACAAGCTAATAGGCAAGTCGGTGGAATGGCACGACCTCGGACTGCTCATCATCGACGAAGAGCAGAAGTTCGGCGTGGCAACGAAGGAGAAGCTGCGCAAGCTGAAGACCAACGTGGACACGCTCACCATGTCTGCCACCCCCATCCCGCGCACGCTCCAGTTCTCGCTGATGGGAGCACGAGACATGAGCATCATACGCACGCCGCCGCCAAACCGCTATCCCGTCCAGACCGAACTGGGCGTATACGGACACGAGATAATAGCCGACGCCATCAACTTCGAGATGTCGCGTAACGGACAGGTCTACTTCGTGAACGACCGCATCTCCAACCTTCCCGAGATAGCCGCGCTCATCCATAAGTATGTCCCTGACGCACGAGTGGCCATCGGTCACGGTCAGATGAATCCGGAAGAGCTTGAGAAAATCCTCATCGGCTTTATGGATTATGATTACGACGTGCTCCTCTCCACGTCCATTGTGGAGAACGGCATCGACATCTCCAACGCCAACACCATCATCATCAACGACGCACACCGCTTCGGACTCTCTGACCTCCATCAGATGCGAGGACGTGTGGGACGCTCCAACCGCAAGGCGTTCTGCTATCTGCTGGCTCCGCCCAAGTCGGTGCTCACGCCTGAGGCACGCCGCCGACTGGAGGCATTGGAGAATTTCTCCGAACTCGGCAGCGGTTTTAATCTTGCCATGCAGGACCTCGACATCCGCGGCGCGGGCAATCTGCTCGGTGCCGAACAAAGCGGATTCATGGAGGATCTCGGCTACGAGACTTATCAGAAAATCCTCAATCAGGCTGTAACCGAACTCAAGAACGAGGAGTTCCAGGACATCTACGCTGAGGAGATAGCACAGGGTAAGGAAATCAGCGGCGACGAGTTTGTGGAGGATTGCGCACTGGAGAGCGACCTGGAGATGTATTTCCCCGAGACCTACGTCCCCGGTTCGGCAGAAAGAATGTTCCTCTATCGCGAGCTCGACAACATCAGCGACGACGACCAGCTGGACGCTTATCGCAAAAGGCTGGAAGACCGCTTCGGCAAGATGCCGAAAGAGGGAGAACAGCTGCTCCTCGTTGTGCCGCTAAGAAGGATAGGCAAGAAGCTCGGTTGCGAGAAAATCATCCTCAAGCAGGGTCGCATGCAGATGCAGTTTGTGAGCAATCCAGAGTCTGCCTACTACAAGAGTCAGGCTTTCGGACGCGCCCTCAACTATATATCTTCGCACACCCGTCGCTGCAATCTCAAGGAAGCCAGAGGCCACCGCTTCATGATTGTGACCGGCATCACATCGGTGGGCGACGCTCTGGAGGTGCTGAAAGAGATAGACAACATGTAAAGGCAAGAGCCACACATTAAACATTAACAAACAGTAAACAACATACAATCATGGCATGCAAGCTTCTTCTTATACGTCACGGCGAGACCGTTGACAACGTAAACCGCATCATGCAGGGTCAGACGCCGGGCAAACTTACAAAAAACGGCATCAATCAGGCACGCAATCTCGGCGCCGAACTGAGCCAAAAACACATCGACGCCTTCGTATCGAGCGACCTCCAACGTGCCGTCGACACCTGTGTGGAGGTGGCTGCCCCCCACTTCCAAGACGACCGCCACACTGCCCTCGCCAATATCTTCCAGACTCCGCTGCTAAGAGAGCGCGACTGGGGCAGCTTCACCGGTCGCTACATCCCCGACCTGAAGGACGCAAAGTGGACGCCGGACATCGAGACCACAGACGCCATGCGCCAACGTGCCAACGCCTTCCTCCAGCTTATGCGCCAGCGTTACGACGGCAAGACAGTAGCCGCCGTAGGTCACGGAATAATAAACAAAGCCATACAGTCCGTCTTCTTCGGCAAGCCAATGCAGGACATCGAGCCGATGAAGAACGGAGAAGTAAGAGTCTTGGAGGTGTAAAAAAAACGATGATGCCATTTCTGACATCATCGTTTTTTTATGTTTTCTTCTTTATCTCTTTACAATCTTTACTGTCTTCTGCGTACCATCCGCCATTTTCATTGTCTTAAGATAGATGCCACTTGAAGGGTTGCTCACTCTACGTCCACTAAGGTCGCAGAAGCTTACGCTCAAAACTCTGTCAGAATCATCAGTCACACCCTTGACGGCAGTAGGTCTGAATCCGTCTTCCGTTATCTCAAACTCCACCAGATTCGACTTATACACCTTATCATTGTATTTATACATAGCCTGAATGCCAACCTTGGACACTCCGTCCATATAGAAGAACATGTTGTGCATACTTCCTGTGAAGTTGAAATCATAACCATCGCTGAACGAGTAAGGAATGTCTGTCATCGCCTCCTTTAGCAATACATATTCGTCAGGATAAGCCGTAAACAGTTCTCCATCGAAATATAAGTTGTAGTAGAGATAGTCAGCATTGAGCAGGTTATCGTCAACCGACATGTTATCAAGCCAATACAGCATTGCGCCATAACCATAGTTAGGGTCGTAAGGACGGAATTCCAGCAAATCGGGATCCTTAGGATTGGCAGGCAAATCATTCCAAGGCTTCATCTGCGGTTCCATAAAAACATTGATGAATTTCACGGTGCTCGTACCCATATTCACGCCAAACATTTTGTCCGACTTAAGGGTCTTGCTCTCTGCGTCATAATCGAACGATATAGATTTCACGAAGAAGAAGCTGTCCGCCTCCTGATGATAATAATCGCTCCACACCTTCTCGCTTCCTAAGGCACTGAAATAAGCATGGCATTTGTTCTCCTTATCCACGCCCATGTATTTCTTGCCCTCAAACACCACCTTGTCGCCGTCAATCTTACCCTTTACCCAATTGTCCGGGGCAGAATCGGTCAAGCCTCCAAGATAGAAGTCATTGCCGTCAATAGCCGCATTAATGATACGCGAATCATACTGATCACCCGTATTCACAAAGTCAAGCTGATACTTCATTTTGTTCGCAGATGCAGAAGGAACACAAGGCTCATCCTTTATCTTGGTCCAAGTCTGATAGTAGTCGCCGAAACCTGTCCATTCGCCGGCACCATTGCAAAGAGCAAGAATCACGCCATTGTCCAGATTGTCAACACGAATAAGCGAGTCGTTACGAAGGACATAATTGATGGTCTGCGAAGTTTCGTCAAGGTCAAGCGATGTACGCTCGGCATTTATCCTACAACGGTAAAGATAGAAGAATTCCACAATACCCGTCGGATTGCCATCATCGTCCATTCCTTCTTGAGCCACATATTTCTGTGGGAAGACAAACTTAATGGTATCACCTTCAGCCTTCTCACCTTTCACCCAAGTGTTGGGAGAAATAGTGCTGACGATATTCTGAATATACACCTCACCGTTGTCTGTTTCGACATAACGCTCAACAGTGCCGTCGGATGCCGACGAATACACACTGTTGAAGAAAGTCATGAAGCCCTCGCCAGTACCATAAAGATTGTCGTGCAGGGTTCCCTTTGGCTGTTCGGTGATAATGTCAGCATTGCCGGCAGCCTTCTTCATGCGTGCCAACATTGCTGTCTTATTGCCGACTGGCGACATGACAATATCCATCGGCTTGCCCGTAGGCTTGTCCTTCATCGACCGGTATGTCGAAAGTGGTTGTGCAAAAGACATTGTTGCAAGCGTTGCTGCCGCAAGCGCCATATATAATCTCTTCATAAACATTAGGATTAAGTGTTAGTAGGAGTTAGACATTCTATTTCACAAGGAACTTGCCCGCTTTCACCTGACCGCCGTAATTAGCATAATATGTGTAAACACCAGGAGCGGAGAAACGAATCTGGGCTGTACCCTTGACCGCCTGTTGAGCCACACGACGTCCCGAAGCATCCCATACAGTTAATGTGGTGGGCACATCTCCTGCAACAAAGCTCACCTGACGGTTGCCGAACTGAAGTTCGAACGACCCGCCATTATCCGAAGAAGGCAGCGGGCTGCTGATGCTGGTGGCAATATCGTCCAAATCCTTACGGTCGATTTTATAAAGACCGCTGCCAGAAGGAGCTCCAGGATAATTATAAACAGCCAAATAAACGCAGTCGTCAGCAGGAACTATGGTTAGCGGAGAAAGATATATGCGCTCGCTGTCGGGATTATACTGGTTGTAGGGCAGTCCTTCAGAGATGTTATACCACTTCTCGCCGAAATCAGGAGTGAAGTATAATCCACGCTGCTGCAAGCCAACATAAATGTTGGTTTCGTCACTTGCCAAAGAACGCACATTGTTATCCATCAGACCTTCAGGACGATAAACCTCTCCCCATTCGCCATTCTTGTCAAGCGTCAGAAGGAAAGGAACAGCGAAAGTGTCGTTCATGACAGAACGACCCAAAACAAGCTTGTCCTTATACTGTGTTGACACAGCCATAAAGTTGCTGTCATATCTGACCGGAGTCCATGTAAGCGTCTCGTCATCAAGCACAAACACGAAATAAATGCCAAAGGCATAGAGACGTCCGTTATAGTCGACAAGCTGATAGATGTTCTCTACGTATGTTTCAGGCTCATCGCCCTTACCCTTGCCTTTATCTCCATCTTCATCAGCAAAACTATAGGTGAGCGAATTGATGTCGGTCTTCTTCCATGTCTCGCCATAATCTTCGCTATACACGATACCGCCCTGGCAGAAGTCGCCCACAAAGAGCTTGCCGTTATGCACAGCCATAGCATAGGCAACAGTCTGGTTAGTCTGATCGCCTAATACGTCCTTCACTGCATCCTCATAGAACAAAGACTTCCATGTCTTGCCGTTATCGTCAGAACGGGCGATACAGGTACTCGAACCGGCAGCAAAGATATAGTCACCGAAATGAAGGAATTTGCTATACATATAGTCCTCGGCATTGGTATGCACCCAACTGGCTCCCTTGTCGGTGGACAGATATATGCCTCCGGCATAGTCGTAACGATAGTCTGAAAGCAACAGGTTGCCTGATGGGGTAACGTCGGTTGAATAAGTTGCTTCAAGTTCTTTCACAAGTTTCCATTGGGCGGAAACCTGAAGAGAAGCTAAACACAATCCTGCCAAAACGATGGCACGGAAGGAATTGAGTAGGTTAAGTTTCTTCATAAGCCATAATGTTAAAAGAACAACAATCGAGTTAAATCTGCGCCAAATTTACAAATAAAAGCTAACAAAAGCAACTTTTTGCTTATTTATTTTCACTTTTCATACCAATATTATTTCAGATCGACTCCAGCGCCGTGTCCCGAGGGGACACGTTATTGTCAGAAACCCACTGCAAGCTCCGAAGGAGCGCAGCTGTGGGATAAGCATCCCCTCACCCTCTCTTGGTTCCGCAAAGCGGGACCGACTATCATCCTCAACATCATAGGGGATGCGTCAGTCCCCATTTGGGGAACTCATTTTTGGGGGTATCATATTTACCCACAGCGGCGCTGCTCCGCAGCTTGCAGTGGGTTTCATTATATAGGTTCCGCTCCGCGGAATCTGCAACTCAAACTCAATTTGCTGGTTGTTCGTGGGTGCGTGGCTACGGCGAGACGCCATAGCCTCCTATGTTTGTATCAGACTTGGTGCGACGGAGGCCTCCGCTACTGCATAAAACAGCAATGCTCAAAAAAAATTCAAACGTAAAATTATCCAGTTCAAACGCGATTTTCTACAGTTCATACACGATTTTGACGAGTTGGCCGAAATAGCCATTTGTATAACTTTTATTTTTTATATATCTTTGCAGCGACAAAAGACAGTGCACAGTCTATATATTTTAACGTAATAAACAAAAACAACAAAAATGACAAACAAAAAATTCATTTATGTCATTAATACCTTTATCATTGCTATAGTAGCAATTCTTTGCTCTTGCAATAATGAAGAGGCATTTGATGATAATAATCATGAGAGTGATTTTAAGGTATGCACTATGGGACAGTTCACAAGTGTATCAAGAAGCACAACTGACTTTGATTTACCAATTCTTCAATTTAAGGATGAAGCTTCATACAGTTTAGTAGTAAATAAGCTGAAAAATATGAGTGAAGAAGAAAGAACTGATTTCTTAAAAAAATATGGATTTGAGAATGCTGAAATGTTTTACACTAAAGCAGATAAAGAACTCGATGAACTGTTTGAAATCAATGATTCTTCATCGTTTGTAAAAGCTCTTAATGATTTCAAAGTAAAATACAAAAAATTCCTATCACTTAACAACAACAATAAATATGACGTTACGCCACATCTGTTTTTCAATGATACTGATAGAATGATTGTTGGTAATCAGTTGGGATATGTTGTAATAGGTAATAAAATACAAGCTCCCAAAAATTCGGTATCAAACGTATCTAGAGATGTATACCAGATTAACAATGATGGGAAATTGGCTAAAGCGCCTATTGAGATCGAATTCATTCCTTTTGAACATGGATCAATGCTAGTTAAAAATGGCAAAATTAGAAGTTTCTTTAACGTAGGAACAATCCATTATAGCGGCACATTAGCAGTAAAATTAAAATCATTGAAAAAGAATTTTGTATGGAATAAAGAGGTCAAATATGTCCATCAGGTTGATTTTGAAATTAAAAGTTCAAAATACTATAATAGATTCTTTGTTTCTAAAGACTATGGATGTCATGAACAAGATTTGTTTGTACCATTAAGAACTGTTGGAGACTATGGCACGAAGTTTGACGTTAACGTAATAAAATTCACTATAAACAACAAAAATAAAGACAATACTCTCTCACCGCTATCTAATAGTGGATCAGGTTTATTAAAGGATGTAATATTTAAATAATAAGAATATGAAAAAAATCATTTCATTTGCCATTGCTTTGTTGTTCACGACAATGGCTTCTGCCCAGTCATTCAGAATTGGTCCGGCTGCAAGGATTCAGTGGAGTGGCACGCAGGCTGTAAACAACAAGATGGGTTGGGCTGCTGGTGTGCAGGGCGACATGACTTTTGGCAAGGAAAACAAGGGATTGTTTCTTGATGCTGCTGTCTTGTTCGATTCGAAAAGATGTGAAAGTGTTCATGCCGGATATTCAAACGAACATATTGAGGTTTACTATAAATATCATTCATACGGTTTCACCATCCCTGTAAACGTGGGATATAAACTTAAATTCTCTGACAACTTCGGACTCTTTGCAGCAGCCGGTCCTTATCTGAATATCGGTCTGGGAGGCAAAGCCAAACAGGTAAGCCAGAAGTATGGCGAGAACGGATTGCTCGTTGGCGAGCCGACGGAGGAAACCGTTTCTTCAAATATCTTCAAGGATAAGGTTATGAACAGAGTAGGATGTGGCATTGGTTTCAAGGTAGGTGCAGAGGTGTTCTCGCATTGTCAGGTACAGTTCGGCTACAACCTTGGTCTGACCAACACATTCAAGGGAATGCTTGACAAAGACAATAAGGAACAGACCTTTATTATAGGTTTGGCATACATGTTCTAAAAAAGATACAATACAATAGCGTGAGGTCTCCATTCAGTCAGAAAGATGGAGGCTTCACGCTTATCCATTTTATACGATGAACAAAGCAAAGACATTCATAGCAAAACACTTTAATGTCCATTTCGTCAAGGATTGGATATACTCTTCGCTTCTTATCCTTTTTCTTTATGACATCATCTGGCTGGTCATCGACTACAAGGAAGCATTGGAATATCTGCGATACTACAAGTCGTTTATTTTTACGGACTTGCTGTATAGCATGATTTTCGCCATGGTCTGCTTGTTAATCACATCGTATATTCTCCGCTTAAACAAGCTGAAGCCTCTCAAGGAGCGCCATACGATGCTTCTTGTGTTGGTTTTCATATTCTCAAACACGGCTCTTGCTTTTATAGCAGAAAACACTTACGACATTTTTGTGGACAATTCTACTGACGACGAGATATTCGGCAATACATATATTATGGGCATTATCAGTTCGGTAGTTTCGCTCATCTACACCATTAACCAGCTCAACTCAGACCGACTTAAACAAAAGGACGAAATGATAGCCATGCGCACAGAACAACTAAAGTCAAGGCTGTCACCGCATTTTGTCTTTAACAGCCTTAATGTCATAATCTCTCTCATTGAGGACAACGACAACGAAGGCGCAACGTCGTTCACGATAAAGCTGTCAAGAATATACCGTCATCTTATCAACAGTTTTGACAAGGACTATGTAAGCTTGGACGATGCACTCACAGTTGCAAGCGAATACATGGATGTCATGAAGATCAGGTTTCCTGACATACAGCTCGTCATCGAGCCTTTCTCTTTCTCGTCCAACGAGATGATTGTCAGTATGAGCCTTCATAATCTTATAGAGAATGCCATCAAGCATAATCCTGCGGACTGTCAGCACCCACTGCTGATAACCATCAGCCGTAATGGTGACAGCCTTGTTGTCTCAAACAACATCATAATGGACGGAAGAAACAACCTTACGAAAGGCGAATCAACGCGTATGGGAATAGCAAATCTTCACGAACGCCACAGACTTCTGGGTATTGATGATATTTCGGTAAGCATCGCCGACGGACTGTACACCGTAACTCTACCCATTGTCACACAGCAAACAAATTCATAGACATAAAACGTAATCATGATAAACAAAATCCTCATAATAGAAGACGAGGTTATCAGCGCCAAGAGGCTGAAGCGTATGGTCAGCGAGATATTGACGGACGCAGTTATTGACGGACCGCTCACAAGCGTTGACACCGTAATAAGCACATTGAAGGAAAACAACGACTACGACCTTATATTCGCTGACATCCAGCTGCATGGCAGGGATGTCTTTGAGGCTTTCAAAGAGGAAATGCCACAGGCTTTTGTGATTTTCACTACCGCTTATGACAATTATGCTATGGAGGCTATAGGAAACAATGGGATGGCGTACCTCCTGAAGCCGATAGACAGGAAGGAACTGGAAGCAGCAATAGACAAGCTTAACCATCAGCCTTTCTGCTTATGCGACCAATATCCGGCAACGATGAACGAACAGAAATCTGACAGCATCGCATATTCTTCGGATGCGCCTTACGCAAAAAGGCGTGTGTTGCTGATTCATGACGGAATGTATGTTCCTGTATGTGTGGACAACATAGCTTATATCTATACTTCTGAACGTATTCAGAAGGTTGTCGGGACAGACGGTACGGAGTATGCGTTGCCATCAACGATTAAGGATATAGAAAAGAAGCTTGTCCCCGGAATGTTCTTCCGCATTAACAGACAGTACTTGGTAAACGTGGAGGCGGTAGTCAAAATATGTAAGACCAATGACTATAGACTGATAGTAAGCATAACTCATTGCGACGAAGAAATCATAGTAAGCAGGGAACGTGCGTTAGCCTTCAGAAAATGGATAGAAGGCGATAACATATAGTGACGAAGCCCTGCCTACCATAGCATACTCTTAGTATGCGGTGTCATTCGCAAGATGCCATGTTGTGAGGAACGAGGCACGCGAGATGTCGGTCAGCTTGGGATAGTTGATGGTGTTAGGCTCGTCCGACGGCTGGTTGTAGTGGGGCTGTGCGTCGGTGTGATACCAGATGATGGGCACACCCTTGAGGTGGAACGAGCTTTGGTCGCTGCCTCCGATGGGGTTGTCCCATGGACGGTAGCTGGGGTTGAGCTTGAGCGAATATCTGTTGATGTCGTCCTTGAGCCAGTCGCCGAACGCAGGATGAGTGTCAGTATAGAAGTATACCATGTATGTGGGGTCCTCAGGCTTGTTGTTGCCACCAACCATGTCGAAGTTGAGATAGCCCTTCACCTTGCTGATGTCAGCATAATGATTGACGAAGTACTTAGAGCCTAACAGTCCGAACTCCTCACCGTCCCAGAACGCGAACACAATGGTGCGCTCCGGTGTGGCACCGCTCTCAGCGAACGCCTTAATAATCTGCAGCACGGCAGTAACGCCTGAGGCATTGTCGTCGGCACCGTTATAGATGTTGTCGCCAGCGACGTCGGCATACATACCCTCATGGTCGAGGTGGGCACCCACCACTACTATCTCGTCAGAGCGACGTCCGGGAATGACGCCGAGCACGTTGCTGAGATCCATGCGCTGGTGTACGTGCTTCTTTATCTGCGCGATGGAGTCGGCATCCACAAAGAATCTGACGCCGCGCTTCAGCTTCTGGTCGGCATAAGCCTGGAAGGGCTGCTCATAAGTATCGCCGAAAAGCGGCTTGACGCCAGCCTCACGAAGGCGCGAGATGATATACTGCTTGGCGATGCGCGAGCCACGCTGACCGGCACGACGACCCTCAAGAAGGTCGTCAGCAAGGAAATAGACGTGGGCACGGGCTGCGTTCTCGGTGATGGTGGCAAGACCCGCTTCCTTCTGGCGGGCGAGCAGTTTGGTTGCCGACTTGGGTGAACGGGGACCTGCGGCGCAGGCGGGCATGGCAAGAGCGAAGGCTGCTGCCATGCACAGAAGATTAGTCTTTACTTTCATTTGTATTTGTTTCGTTGTTCTGTTGTTGCTGTATCTGGTTCTGCAAAGCACGCTCAATGGTGCGATGCAGGAGATGTATCTTCACGGCGTTTATCACCTCCACTACGCCATACACCATCATTGCCCATCCTATCACGAAGAGCGGAGCCGAGGCAATGGACGAGGGAGAGATGACGGCAATGAGACCTACGAGAAGCGTCAGCGTAGGCATTATCCAGAAATAGACGCCCACACGGGCCAGACGTGAGGCGGCTATGAGATTCATAAACTGCGTGACGGCGCCGAGGATGAGTATGGCAGCAAGGATATACATGAGGCTGCTGACAAACGTGCTGGGCATGATGGCAAGGATAAGGCCGAGGATAAGGCTGCCAAGACCTACGATGGGGAAGGCAGGTCGCATGCCGCGCAGCTGGCGTCCCTGTGCGTCGAACACCTGTACGTCGTCCTTACGACTACGCGCAATGAGATATGAAGCGCACGAGAAAACGCCTGATATGAAGAACAATACGCCTATGGCTATCGTCATCCACGTAACCGTCTGCTCGCGATACTTGACGAGCAGCGCTCCCACGACAATGGCGCAGATGGCTCGAAGGAGCGAACTCTGTAATACTTTCATCGGATAATTGTATTTAGTTATTAATGTAAGGCAAATATAAACATAATATTCCGAAAAACCATTGTTTAAGGTAAGAAAAAACAAGAATAGGGAATTTCCCACCGGCGTTTAGGGAAAATCCTTTTGATGCTATGATTTATGTGGCTAACTTTGCAAGCGTAAAGAAACAAGAACAGAAAAAATAACAATTTAAAAATATAGAGTTATGAAAAAGTTTATATCAATCTTAGCGTTACTGTTCACTATGACAGTCACCGTAAACGCAATGAGCTATGAGCAGGCACGCCAGCAGGCACTGTTCCTCACAGACAAGATGGCGTATGAACTCAATCTCACAAACGACCAGTATGAGGCAGCTTACGAGATAAACCTCGACTACCTCATCGGCGTAAACACATACGACGACCTCTACGGACCGTACTGGCGCTATCGTAACGTGGACCTCAGCTACGTGCTCCTCGACTGGCAGTATCGCGCATACTGCGCCGCCAGCTACTTCTATCGTCCGCTCTACTTCAGCGACGGTCTGTGGCACTTCAGCATTTACGCACGCTATCCGCACCGCGACTACTTCTACTTTGACCGTCCTGTGGTGTACGTAAGCTACTGCGGAGGTCACTCTTGGCATCGCAACGGAGGTCGTTCATGGTATAACGGAAGACGTTACGCTGAGCGTCGCGGCGACGCACACTTCGGAATGCGTGACGGATTTAATCGCGGCGATTATGGCAGAGGCAACCGCCAGTCGTTCGGTTCGCGCAACCAGACGCAGCAGCGCTTTGGTAACAACACTAATATAAACAACAACGGACAGCGTGGTTCGTTTGGTTCGCGCACCAACCGCGAGAGCAGCACTCGCACCACTGTAAGACAGCCGAACAACAACAGCAACTCTTCTTTCGGTGGCAGAGGCGGCTTCAGGGTGGCTTCTCCTGAGAACTCCGTACAAAGCTCGCCGCGCTCTACGTTCGGCAGCGGTCGCTCAAACAACAGCTCACGTTCGTTCGGCAGCAGTCGCTCAAACGGCAGCTCAAGCTCGTTTGGCGGCAGCAGCAGCTCACGTTCGTTCGGCAACAGCAGTCGCTCTAACAGCAGCTCGATGAGTTCGCCCCGTTCAAGCGGTTCGTCATTCGGCAGCTCACGCGGTGGCAGTTCGTTCGGCGGAGGCTCACGCAGCGGTTCGTTCAGCGGAGGTTCGTCTTCACGCGGTGGCGGTTCGTCACACGGAGGTGGCGGTTTCGGCAGCCGCAGATAACGCAGCAACACATTAAAACTTTATCATATGATTCATTAGACATAATAAAAAAATCACTATTCTTTTATGCGTAGGGGTTGTGGCAGAGTGGTTCTGGTGCAGCCCCGCTTTTTTTGTTGTCAGTAAGGACATAAATAAATTTGTAGGCTATGATTGCCTTAACGTACAATAAACACAAAAAAACGTCGTTATAATATAATATGGTGTAATACGCACTAAAATCACTCAACCGACAAACACACTTTATAATAAAATGATAGACTATATAAAAGGCGAGCTTGCTGAACTCACTCCGGCACAGGCCGTCGTAGAAGCATACGGCGTTGGCTATGCGCTCAACATCTCGCTTAACACATACGAAGCCGTACAGGGCAAGAAGGACGTGAAGCTCTACGTACACGAATCGCTTGTCACTGGTGGCAGGGACGACTCGTACACATTCTTCGGATTCGCCTCCAAGCAGGAGCGCGACCTCTATCGTCTGCTCATCACCGTATCGGGCGTGGGAGCAAATACGGCTCGCATGATTCTTTCTGCGGCTTCTCCTGCTGAGCTTGCCGGAGCCATTTCGTTAGGCAACGAGCGACTGCTGAAGGGCGTGAAGGGCATCGGTCTGAAGACGGCACAGCGCATCATCGTGGACCTGAAGGACAAGATCATGTCGCTGGGCATCGCCCAGGAGCTTCCTGCCGGCACCGCTGCCGACAGCACCATCCCCGCAGACGTCAGGGACGAGGCAGTGGCAGCGCTCACAATGCTCGGCTTCTCACCGGCTCCGACAGCCAAGGTGGTGACAGCCCTGCTTACGGACGACCCGACTCTGCCTGTGGAACAGGTGGTGAAGATGGCGCTGAAGCAGATCAAGTAAGACAATAACAGGATACGACACAAGACAATTCAATACGTTGAAGCAAATTCTCAATAACATACTCCTCATATTACGCCGATTCCCGTCGCACAAGACGGCACGGACAATGGCAGTCGCGCTACTTCTGGTGGCAGTGGCTACGCTTGCCATGACCGGAAGTCCCATAATGCAGGACGTCAGACAGCGTAAAGCAAAACCGGAAGGCGGGAAGGCAAAGACAGCCCGCGACACCATGGCAATAAAGGCGCAGCCCGTAATAGAAGGAGACGACTCGATACCAGACTCGCTGCTGCATACACGCTGGCCCATACAGCGCACCATGCCCATTACTCTCGACGACCTCTCGCAGGGCGCCGCCGACCTCAAACGCCCTGACAATCTGGGGCAGCAGGTGGAATATAACGACTCGCTCGACAGGTATGTCATCGGATCGAAGATGGCAGGATCGTACATCGCGGCACCCGTGATGATGACCGCAGAGGAATATATGCACTGGAGCGAGAAGCAGCTGATGAAGGACTTCTTCCGCAAGAAGAACGACGAAATATATCAGGCGAAGGGTAAGGAGAAGTTCGACTTCTCTGACATGCACTTCGATCTTGGTCCGGCGGAGAAGATATTCGGTCCCGGCGGCGTGCGCATCAAGACGCAGGGAACGGCAGAGCTGAAGTTCGGAGCAACGATGAAGAACATCGACAACCCGTCGCTGCCTATCCGCAACCGCAAGACCACCACAATGGACTTCGACGAGAAGATAAACCTTAACATGAACGGACGCGTCGGCGACAAGGTGAACATGAACCTCAACTACAACACCGACGCCACGTTCGACTTTGACGCTCAGAGCCTCAAGCTCAAGTATGACGGCAAGGAAGACGAGATAGTGAAGCTGGTGGAGGCAGGTAACGTGTCGTTCCCGTCGAACTCGTCGCTCGTAAAGGGTGCCTCATCGCTCTTCGGCATCCGCACAGACCTGCAGTTCGGCAAGCTGAAACTGCAGATGGTGGCGTCGCAGAAGAAGTCGACAACGAAGAGCGTATCGTCGAAAGGCGGCAAGCAGTTTACGCCGTTCGAGATTGACGCTGCCAACTATGAGGAGAACCGCCACTTCTTCCTCTCGCAGTATTTCCATGACCGTTATGACGAATGGATGCGCTCACTGCCCAACCTCACTTCGGGAATGAAGATAAACCGTGTGGAGGTGTGGGTGACCAACAAGACAGGAACTACGTCAAACACGCGTAACATCATCGCCCTGACCGACCTTGGCGAGAACACACGCGTGTCTAACCCTATATGGGCTACCACCGGACAGCCCGTGCCTTCCAACGCTTCCAACAGCGAGTACTCCGCAATGACCACGCAGTACGCCGACGCAAGAGAGATAGACCAGACGTCAACTGTGCTCGACGCCATACCGGGATTTGCCGGCGGCACCGACTATGAGAAGCTGGAGAAAGCGCGTCTGCTCTCTTCTTCGGAATATACCGTCAACACTGCGCTCGGCTATATCTCGCTGAAGACCAGCCTACAGACCGACCAGGTGCTTGCCATCGCATACGAATACACTTACGGTGGCGTGACTTATCAGGTGGGCGAGTTTGCTTCTGACAACACGGACGTGAGCAAGGCACTCTTCGTGAAGTCGCTCAAGAACACATCGAACAACCCGAGCCAAGGCAACTGGGGACTTATGATGAAGAACGTCTACTACCTTGCCTCGTCGGTGGAGAAGGAGAAGTTCCGTCTGGACGTGAAGTTCCAGAGCGACACGGCTGGCGTATACCTTTCTTATATACCAGAGCCGCAGGTGAAGAACCAGACTCTTATCAAGGTGCTCGGAGCCGACCGACTGGACAATAACAACAAGGCACACTCCAACGGCTACTTCGACTACGTGGAGGGATATACCGTCACGAACGGTCGCGTGTTCTTCCCTGTTGCCGAACCGTTCGGCAAGCACATCTACAACTATCTCACCTCCAAGGGCGTGACAGCAGAGCAGGCTTCCAAGTATGCCTTCACCGAGCTGTACGACTCGACGAAAACCATGGCTAAACAGATAGCCGAGAAGGATAAGTACGTGCTCATGGGACAGTTCCGTGGTACGTCTGCCAACGTCATATCGCTCGGCGCATACAACATTCCGCAAGGTTCAGTGGTGGTAACGGCAGGCGGCGTGACCCTTGCCGAGGGCACCGACTACTCCGTGGACTACTCGGGGGGCGAGGTGACCATCCTCAATCAGAGCATCATCGACGCAGGAACGAGCGTGAACGTGTCGCTCGAGAGCAACACAGACTATGCGCAGGAGCGAAAGACAATGTTCGGCCTTAACTGGGAGTACGACATATCGAAGAACTTCCAGCTCTCGGGTACGTTCCAGCATCTCTCCGAGCAGCCGCTCACCAACAAGGTGAACATGGGTTCGGAACCGCTCAACAACACCATTTGGGGACTCAACATAAACTGGAAGAAGGAGAGCCAATGGCTCACCAACATGCTGGACAAGATACCGTTGCTGCACCTTACGCAGCCTTCTTCAATATCATTCTCAGGTGAGTTTGCACAACTCATCGCCGGACAGAGTCACGGAACGCAGGACAACGCGTCGTACATTGACGACTTCGAGAACACGAAGAACACCATAGACGTGTCTACACCGACGTCGTGGATAATCTCAAGCGTGCCGTCAATGTTCCAGGAATCGAACGACAAGAACACGCTGCGCTCGGGCTTCAACCGCTCTCGTATGGCTTGGTATACTATCGACCCGCTCTTCACACGCCGCTCGTCGTCACTTACACCGGGCCACATCAAGAGCGACCTCGACCAGCTGTCAAACCATTATGTACGTGAGATATACGTAAACGAGCTGTTCCCTAACCGCGACCAGAGCGCTTACAACGGCAGCACGTCAACTCTCTCCATCCTCAACCTCGCCTATTACCCCAACGAGCGCGGACCGTACAACTTCAATCCGGACCTCAACTACGACGGAACACTCAACAATCCGCAGCAGCATTGGGGCGGTATGATGCGAAAGCTGGACACCAACGACTTCGAGACAGCCAACATCGAGTACATCGAATTCTGGATGCTCGACCCCTTTATCTACACCCGTGAGCAGGGAACGGCGTCCGACTATGGTGGCGACTTCTATATCAACCTCGGCGAAATGAGCGAGGACATCCTCCGAGACGGAAAGAAATTCTATGAGAGCGGAATGCCTACGGACGGTTCAGCGGCTTACACCACCACACAATGGGGTAAGGTTCCGAACCAGGCTACCGTAACTTACGCCTTCGCTACGTCAAGCGGTGCAAGAGCAAAGCAGGACGTGGGCTTCAACGGACTGACCGACGAAGAGGAGCAGAAGTGGGAGTCTTACCAGGACTTCCTGAAGGAAGTGCAGGGTAAGGTCAATCCAGCTGTGTGGGACTCTATCTGGGCAGACCCCGCAGGCGACAACTATCACTACTTCCGCGGTTCTGACTACGACCGCATGGAGGCTCCAATCCTCCGTCGCTACAAGTATATCAACAACCCGCAGGGCAACTCGCCCGACAACGACTCACGTACGGAAGGCTACGACACGTCATACAAGTCGACACCAGACGTGGAGGATATCAATCAGGACTATACGCTCAACGAATATGAGAAGTATTTCCAGTATCGCATCTCCATCCGTCCTGAAGACCTCGAGATTGGCAAGAACTACATCGTGGACATGCGTGCCGACACACGACCGCTGCGTAATAAGAAGACGGAAACCGTACATTGGTATCAGTTCCGCATTCCGCTCAGAGAGTATGAAAAACGCGTCGGAGCCATCAGCGACTTCACCTCCGTGCGCTTCATGCGTATGTTCCTAACAGGATTCAAGCACCCCATCATCCTGCGTTTCGGCACACTCGACCTCGTTCGCGGCGAATGGCGAGTATACGAGCAGAACATTGACAATTCAAGTTCAACGTCAGGACGACTGGCTGTTTCGGCTGTCAACATAGAAGAGAACGCTGACAAGCAGCCCGTCAACTACGTTCTGCCTCCGGGCATCAAGCGCGGACAGGACCCGACGCAGCCTCAGCTTGTGGAGAACAACGAGCAGGCGCTTGCCATGACCGTCACAACGCTCGGTTCAGGTGAGGCAAAGGCGGTATATAAGAACACCACGCTGGACGTCCGTCAGTATAAGCGTCTGCAGATGTTCGTGCATGCCAACGCCTTCGAGCAGAACACCACCGGACTGGAAGACGGACAGCTCTCCGTTTTCGTACGTCTCGGATCGGACTATAAGAGCAACTTCTATGAGTACGAGATTCCGCTGAAGCTTACAGCACCGGGCAAGTATGACCGCTACTCCACAGCAGAAGCACGAAAGGTGTGGCCAGAGGAGAACATGCTGGACATCGACCTCAAGAAGCTGACCGACCTCAAGAAGGAACGCAACAAGGCGAAGGCCAACGGACAGGCATCGTACAACCGCCTGTTCTCAGCATACGACTCGGACAAGCCGAAGAACAAGATTTCGGTGATGGGTAACCCGACGCTCGGCGAGATAAAGACGATGGTTATAGGTGTGCGCAACAACTCGGGAACGGAGAAGAGCGGCGAGGTGTGGCTCAATGAGCTGCGTCTGCGCGAATACAACAACTCCGGCGGTTGGGCAGCGCAGGGCAACCTCAATCTGCAACTCTCTGATCTCGGCACCGTGAACGTACAGGGCAGGTATATGTCGTCAGGTTTCGGAGGACTGGAAGAGGGTGTAGCACAGCGCAGCACCGACGACCAAGCCAACTATACCGTCACGGCTAACATTGAGTTGGGCAAGTTCTTCCCCGACAAGGCGAAGGTTTCCGCCCCACTCTACTACTCAGTGACGAAGGAGAAGACTTCACCGAAGTATAATCCGCTCGACACCGATATGGAGCTGAAGGACGCTCTCGACGCAGCAGGATCAAAGCACGAGCGCGACTCCATTGAGAGCATCGCCGTGACGAAGGTCACTCAGACCAACTTCTCGCTGTCCAACGTCCGTGTCGGCATACAGAACAAGCGCCACCCGATGCCGTACGACCCTGCCAACTTCTCGTTCTCATACAGCCACTCCCACTCTTACACGTCGGGAGAGACTACAGTATATGAGAAGGAGGACAACTGGAGAGGATCGATGACATACTCATGGACGCCGGTATACAAGCCAATTGAACCGTTCAAGAAGATTAAGTCGAAGTCGAAGTGGATGGACTTCCCAAAGAAGTTCGGCATCAACTGGCTGCCGCAGAACGTAGGCTTCAGCACCGACATCACGCGCAACTACTACGAATTGCAGGAGCGCGATATGGAATCGACAGAGAATTCATCCCTCCCGCTGACCTTCTCTTCACAGTTCCTGTGGAACAGAGAGTTCAATATCAGATGGGATATCACGAAGAATCTGCACATGAACTTCCAGAGTGCCACGAACGCCGAGATAGAACAGCCTTACACTCCGGTGAACAAAGACCTCTATCCTGACCAGTATTCGGCATGGAAGGACTCTGTATGGACGTCCATCAAGCACATGGGCACGCCGCTCAACTACAACCAGTCGTTCCAGGCTTCATACAAGTTGCCTATCAATCTCCTGCCAATCTTCGACTGGATTACGTCGGACGCTTCGTACAACGCCACGTACAACTGGACACGAGGAACTGACCTTGAGGACGGAACGTCGCTTGGCAACAACATAGCCAACAACCGTCAGATAAACATCAACGGACAGTTCAACATGGAGAAGCTCTACAACCACGTGCCGTTCCTGAAGAAAACCAACGAGCGGTTCAAGAAGGAAACCAACCGCAACAAGAAGATAGAGAGTGGCAGGCGGAAGAACTTCAATACCGTAAAGAAGGGCGAGGACGATAAGGAGAAGGCCGGAAAGAAACCCGGCGGCAAGAACAAGCCTCTTCTTGGCGACGACAACGTGGTGGGAAGAAACAAGAACCCGAAGAAGAAAGCCTTCGAGAAGGAGGTGACGCTGGCGCCTGACACCACCATTAAGGTGAACCACGCCAAGCGCACCAAGCGCATCATCGTATCGGCGAAGACAGCTGACGGCAAGGCGTTCGACATCAAATATCGCCGCACTGACGACAACAGCATCGTCATCCTCAACAAGGTGGACTCGGCAACGAAGATAAAGGTGTCAGTACTTGCGAAGGAACCGCTTGAGGACAAGAAATGGTATAAGACAGCACAGTCTGTAGCAAGAGTGCTGATGATGGTCAGAAACGTAAGCCTCAGCTACCGCAACCAGTACTCTATGGCGCTTCCTGGCTTCAAGCCGATGATTGGCAACATCTTCGGACAGCGCTCAGGAATGGGAGCAATGTCGCCGGGACTCGACTTCGCCTTCGGTTTCATAGGCGACTCGTACATTGACAAGGCGAGGGAGAACGGATGGTTGCTTATGAACGACTCATTGGCAACACCTGCCACAACCAACCGTACGGAGGACCTGCAACTCAGAGCAACGCTCGAGCCTGTACGCAACTTCAAGATTGACCTCAACGCCAGTCGCGCTATGACGACGGCACGCTCCGTACAATATATGTATGCGGGCAACCCGACAACGCAGAGCGGAACGTTCACGATGACAACGCTGTCGCTCAAGAGTGCATTCGAAGGATCAGGCAATGCCTCTAACGGCTATCACTCGCCGTCGTTCGAACGCTTCTGCAAGTCGCTCGACGGATTCCGCGAAAAGGTGGAGGCACGTTACGCGGGGGCAATATATCCGCAGGGAACGGCGCTGGCAGGACAGAAGTTTGACGCTGCCAACGGAGCTGTAAACAAATACAGCGCTGACGTAATGGTGCCGGCATTCCTCTCCGCTTACACAAGCATGGGAGACGGAGGCATGTCCATATTCCCGTCACTCTCCAAGCTGCTGCCCAACTGGACCATCAAGTACAGCGGACTTTCGAAGCTGCCTTGGTTCAGGGACGTATTCAAGAGCGTGAATGTCAACCACGCATACAAGAGTGTATACGCCGTAGGTTCGTATTCGTCGTACAGCACATTCATGGAATACATGAACGGACTGGGATTCATCAACGACGCCACGACCGGAGCGCCTATACCTAATTCTATGTATAACGTGTCGACAGTCAGCATCAACGAGTCGTTCTCGCCGTTGCTCGGAATAGACGTGACGCTCAACAACAACATGACGGTGAAGGCGGAATATCGTACCACACGTGTGCTGAGCCTCAGCATGACGTCAGTTCAGATAAACGAGTCGTCATCGCACGACTGGGTGATTGGTGCCGGATACACCATCAACAACTTCAATCTCTTCGGAGGCGGCGGCTCCAACAAGCACCGTCAGGTGAAGGGAAAGAAGAAGGGTGCCAACGACAAAGAGAACAAGACGGCTTCAATGACAAACCGCAGCCGATCAACGGGCGGCGTAAACAACGACTTGAAGCTCCGACTGGACCTCAGTCTGCGCAAGCAGGCATCCATCAGTCGCGATATCGCCTCGATGACGTCGTCAGCAAATAGCGGCAATACGGCATTCAAGCTGTCGTTCTCTGCCGACTACACGCTCTCACGTCTGCTTACCATGAGCTTCTATTACGACCGTCAGACCAACACCCCGCTGCTCTCGTCAAGCTCTTATCCTACAACGACGCAGGACTTCGGACTGAGCATCAAGTTCTCGCTGACAAGATAACAGACAGAGTGTAAACAGAATACAAACAGGAAAGTTAACGGACTTTTGCTTTATTGAATCAATAAAAGCATTAGTCCGTTAACTTTTATTTCGTTATAAAAATCATAATAAATGAGTATTTCAAGGAATAAACGAAATACCTAACTTTGCATCCGCAAAACAAAACCATTCTTTTTATAGAATAACAAACAAAGCCCTCTATACAAAATTATGAACATCAACAAAAGTATGAAATCAAGAATGTATCCCGGCAAGACACTGGGAGCACTCCTTATTGTGCTCTTGCTAATGCCTCTCGGTCACGCTCTCATGATTCTTATGGAGCATTTTCTGGAACCGACAAAGCTTCACTATTCGGCTTTCTTCATGGGTCTTGTGGGTCTCGCCATAACCATTTGGGGCATCTTTGTCAAGGGAGACACCAAGCAGACTTGCCTCGGCATAACTGGCGCAATGCTCTTCTGGACAGGATGGGTGGAGTTTCTGCTCGCCTATTACGCCCAGCGCTACGGTGTCCACTGCGACCTTGTGGGCAACGGCGTCGTTGAGACTGTCAGCCGATACGTCAACGGAGTGGCAGTAGACCACTCGTTTAACATCAACGGCACACCGTTGGAAGACTTCTCGCGCACAGAACTGAAGGAGATACGCGGCTCAAGACCAGAATATCTCATTATGCCAGCCACGTTCGGAATGTGGATAATGACCATCTTCATGTATGTGTTCTGCACACGCACAGGATGCGACTTCATCCGTTGGATACAGAATCATTGCGGCATAAAGCAGAACGTGGAGCTTCGCCCGATGGCATACCATCCCAGCGTAGTGGTGTTCATGGAATGGAACATCATGATGTGGGGCCTCTATATCCTACTCATGTTCTGCTACGACCCCGTATTCTTGGGTAGCGACCATCCCGTCACTTACGCCATCGGTGCTGCTTGCTTTGTGTTCTCAGGCATGATTCTCAAGAAGCAGCTCCACATCGCCTCATGGGGCAGAAACCTCCGTATGGCTCTCGCCAACGTCATTGTCTTCTGGTCGTTTGTTGAGGTGGCTGCACGCAACGGTTTTTTCAAGGAGATATGGGTGGACCCGATGCACCACGTGGCAGAGATGGTTGGCATCCTCGCCCTCTTCGTTGCCCTAATTGCCGGCTTCTGGCTTTACAATGCCAAGGACAGTCACGCTGACCATTCGGACAATTCAGAAACAGAATAAAATATAGAATAACATAAAACGTAAAAAATAAAAACAATAAGAATATGAAGAAGATATTTACTCTCCTCTTTGCTGCCTTCACAGCAGCCTCAATGTCAGCACAGCAGCACACACCAATGTCTTTCGTGGGAGCGTCCAACGCTAAAGTTTCAACAATGGACGTAAACAACGAGAGCGACACCATACAGTTTAAGATGAACGACCTTACATCCGGCGACATCACTTTGCCAGAGATGAAGGGCATGGCTGCCATTCCTTCGTTTACCATTAAGGGAGCCACATTCACGATGGGTGCCAATCACGTGGTGGAATTTCCTTCACAGGAGTTCAGCGCTACGGTAAGCGTGGACGGCAAAGAGAAAGCCATTAAGGGTTCGTTATTGAGCGCCACTTACAATATGGCAGACAACTCGTTTGACCTTAGCGCCACTTTCACATACGGCTCAATGCCTTTCCCCATCACTTACACAGTTAAGGGATATTACGTCAAGTCAGTAACCGATGCCATCAGCGTTTGCATCGGCAGCGCTTACACCTACACAAACAGCAGCGTCACCTACAACGTACGTAAGTATAAGGACGGCGACGTGGAGAAGGTGGATGTGACTGTTCCGGCCTACACACTCGACAACACTCTTATCGGCAACCTTTCGCTTGGAGCATACACTGTTAAGGGACTGGTTTATGACAGCGAGCAGGGCGGATTCTATCGCGACTATAAGGACGACGGCATCTCTTTCCATTTCTCTGCAGAGAAGGACGGCAAGACCACCATTGACGGCGACTATATCTTCAACAACAAGAAGGCAAACAACATCCTCGTGAAGTATGACGGTACAAAGGTTACTTCCATCATCAACAAGTTCCAGATGGGTGCAATGCCGTTCGACATCGTATCGACATTCAATGTAAACACCACTGCCATCAACACCGTAAAGACAGACAACAAGCCTATGGACGGTAAGGCATACAACATTGCCGGACAGCGTGTGAGCGATGACTATAAGGGCATTGTCATCATCAACGGCAAGAAATACCTTAGAAAATAAAGCAGAAACAAAGAATAAAACACTGAAATAACAGGAATGTTAAAGTATTCACTCAAATATTCCATCCGACTTGCCGTTGCATGCATGGTGATCTTTACCACCACTGCCTGCAACGGCATTCTCGACGATATATACGACCAACCAGACAAGGAGATTGTGGCGGCAAAGGGACAGTTGGTCGTGGACGCAACGAGTTGGACCGACTGGCACTACTTTGACCTCAAGAAGCTGCAGCGTCTGGCGGAGAGCGGCGACGAGGAAGGGCTGCAGAAAGCACAGATGGAGCCTGAGACTTATCCCATTCCGATGACGCTGACAAAGGAGTCGGACGGCAAGTCGGGACAGTATATGTACTGGTTTGATGTGTTCGGAGAGGGAATAACGAAGAGCGAGTTTCGCGAATTTACGCCTTGCGATCCACAGGAAGAACCTGAAGAATGGACCATAGCCATTCATCGCAACAATGTACGCACGAATGGTGGAGCCGTTCTGCGAACCAACTGCAAGTCGATGGCCGAACTGCCGGAGTCGTCAAAGACTTTCGACGGAATGACTTTCACGGAAGACGAATGGTCAGAGAACGATGTTTGGGACGGACAGGAGAAGATGCTGTTGGGTCTGGTGCCGTCGCAGGGCATAAAGATAAACCGCCTGCTCTCGTCATGGCTCATCGTAAAGGTGCCGCCAATGCCGCCAGAGTTCTCAATGGACAGCCGTGTGTTTGTGCTCCGACTCAACGACGGAACCTACGCCGCTCTCCAACTCAACAACTATCTTTCGCCGCAAGGAGAGAAGTGCTTCATGACCATCAACTATAAGTATCCTTATTAATACATTAATAATATAATGATAAAGAGAAACGCTCTTATCGCCACCATCTGCTGTTCAGCACTGCCACTTGCCGCACAGACAAGCGAGGCTTTCACTGACTCCATCATGCGCAATTACATGCTGGAAGAGGTGGTGGTAACCGGAACACGCACACCGAAGCTGCTCAAGGACACTCCTATCCAGACCCGACTCATCACCTCACGCGACATCGAACGTACTGATGCCACCAACGTGCAAGACCTGCTACAGCAGGAAATACCAGGCGCAGAGTTTTCTTACTCAATGAACCAGCAGACACATCTCAACTTCTCCGGTTTCGGAGGACATGGCGTGCTGTTCCTTGTTGACGGTGAACGTCTGGCTGGCGACGTCAGTGGCGACATCGACTTCTCACGCCTTTCCATGGACAACGTGGAACGTGTGGAGATAGTGAAGGGTGCGGCTTCGGCTCTTTACGGCAGCAATGCCAACGGTGGAGTTATAAATATCATAACCAAGAAACCTTCAAAACCTTGGACGCTGAACGTCAACGGACGCATTTCGAAACATGGCGAACAGCGTTACGGCACGTCGTTCGGACTTAAAGGCAAGCACGTGCATAATCTGCTCACGGCTGAACGTACGGCGATGGACAACTATAACGTCACCAGTGCGCCAAATCCTGTTACGCGTGTCATCTCCACCATCTACGGAAGCAAGACTGTCAACGTCGGCGACAAGCTCACATGGGTACCGACAGACAAGCTGTCATTGACAGCACGTGCAGGCTATTTCTTCCGCGAGACAGCACGTACGGCAGACCTTCCGGAGCGTTATCGCGACTTCTCGGGTGGACTGAAGCTTGGCTGGAACATCTCTGACGCAGACGACTTGAAAGTGGGATACACCTTTGACCAGTACGACAAGTCGGACTATCAGACTCGTCGCCGACTGGACATCCGCGATTACAGCAACGTACAGAACTCTTTCCGTGCAGCTTACAACCATTCGTTCGATAACGGCGATATGCTTACCGTCGGCGCAGACTATATGCATGACTATCTGTTCAACACCAATCTGGAGAATAAGAAAAGAGAACAGGACTGCTTCGATGTCTTCGCACAGTACGACTGGATGGTGACGTCAAAGCTGGAGGTGGTTGGAGCATTGCGTTATGACTATCTTTCTGACGGTCAGAATTCGCGCGTTACGCCAAAGCTTAACGTACGTTATCGTCCTTGCAGCAACATCACTCTCCGCACAGGTTACGGCATGGGATTCAGAGCGCCGTCGCTGAAGGAGAAATACTATAATTTTGATATGGCTGGTATTTGGATTGTTGAGGGTAACGAGAACCTGAAGCCGGAACTGAGTCACAACTTCAACGCTTCTGTGGAAATGGTGAAGGGACAATATAACGTTACGGCTTCGGTTCTTTACAGCCACGTCACCAACAAACTTTCCACCGCAGCTCCTTACTTCAAGACTCCAACGGACAAGCTGCCTTACCTCCCCTATGCCAATCTCGGCGAGTATAGTGTGTGTGGCGGCGAACTGGCTGCCCAGGGAAGATGGGACAACGGTCTGTCTGCACGCCTCACATACGCCTACACCAACGAACAGCTGGCGAAGGACAAGGACGGCAACACCATCAACAACCAGTACATCCCAGCACGCAAGCACGCCGTAAACGTCCGTCTGGACTACGACCATGACTTCACAAAGAATTACGGGATAAGCGCAGGAATAAGCGGACGCGTTCTCTCTGGAAGCGAAAACGTGGAGTATAAGAACTATTATGACGTGAGCGAAGGAACCGTAAGCGTCAAGTATCCTGCTTACACTATCTGGAAGCTGTCGCTCGTGCAGCGCATCGGCAAGGCCATAACGCTGACCACAGCTCTCGACAACCTCCTGAACTACCGTCCCAAACACTACTATCTGAACTGTCCACTAACGGACGGCACCACGCTGCAAGTGGGGCTGAGAGTGGATATTGACAAGCTGTTTTAGGAGGCTTCTCTTTAGGCTCTGGACGGTCTGGCTCTTCTATACGTTCTAGAGAGGCTAGACGTTCTAGAGCTTCTAGAAAAGCTAGAAGGGCTAGAGACGCTAGAAAGGCTAGAGACGCTAGAAAGGCCAGAAGGGCTTATAGCCCCTCCTCCCCCAGCAAGTTCTTCAGCCTCTTTATCTCTTCCTGCTGCTTGTAATATGCCTTAAGCGCTCTTTGCTTAAGGTCTTCGTAAGCAGCCTTCCATTTCTCGGCAGCGGCACGTGCTTCGTCAAGCTCCTTTCTTATAACAGGCAGCTCAGCCTCCAGTTGTTTGAGGCGAGCGTCCTGCTGCTGTCTGTAGCCAGTCCGTACCTTGTGCATACGTTCTTTGATGCCTCCTTCCGTCACAAACTCCCTTTCCAGCCTTTTCAGAAAAGACATCATCATACGGTCTATCATGTGGCAAAGCGTTAGGGCATAATTACACATCTGCTCATCACTCCATGTCTGGAAGAAAGGTTCATAATCCTTCAGCTTGTTATGACGGCTGCAATAATCAAGCATGACATCATAACGCTCCTCTCCCGCTACATAAAACTCGCGATGGCGCGACTTGAGATAATCCTCAAAGTCCTCACGCAACTCTTTCAGCGAAGCTCTTGCCACGTTCAGCAGCTTCAGCTGCATCTCTGAAGACGTCACACCGTCAGCCAACCCCTCCACAATGTTCTGTTTGCAGGAACGGGCAGCCTGAATGACCTGATCGCGAGTGCGGTCCTTATAAAGATGGATGAATCTGTCACAGAAGACAAACGATAGCTGATAAATAACGTCAGCCTTCTGATAAAAGAAAAGGTCCTCCCACTTGGTTTGTCTGCCAAGCACAGAAGGAACATTGTTATTGTTGTCTGCAATGTCCATAGATGTAAGATTAGTAATGTCCATAGATGTAAGGTTAGTAGTAATTAAGAAAAACAAAGAATGGCAAGCTACAGCTGCATGAGCTGCTGCTTGCCATTATCATTTTTATCATGGAAGCCTGTCCTATTAATAAAGGCTAATCCGCCCCGATTATTTAGACTTCTTATTGTCCTTATAATACTTCAGTCCACCCTTTACGTTCTGTATAAGAGCCTTCGATGAATAAGTGGCACCACTCACGCCGTCCACCTTCATGGCTGAAGCCTCATCCACCGACTTGCCGACAAAGCGCTTAAGTAGCTCTTCTGCCTTGGCGTATACAGCCGGAGTTTCCTGATTAGGAAGCGACTCAATCTTGACTATCTTATTATTGCGAATGAAAATCTTCACTGGCGTATTGCCCATATATCCACGCGCCTTCACTATTGACGACGTATTGATTACGGCAACATCCTTATTGTACTTTATGACGTTCTTGCTGACGCAGAAGCTCATCAGAGCGAAAGCGGCGCATGCCACAGCCACAGACCAAACATTCTGTTTCATAAGCAGACGTATTGTGTCAGGAAAGATTTATTTCTTGTCGTAGGCGTGAAGCGGATAGTCTGTCGTGTAATGCAGTCCGCGACATTCCTTGCGCTCGATGGCCTGACGTGTAATAAGGTAGCCCACGTTAATCATATTGCGGAGCTCGCAGATGTCACGACTTGCCTTCACACGCTTAAACAGTTCCTCTGTCTCCTCATAGAGCAGATCCAGACGGTCCCAAGCACGCTTCAGACGAAGGTCAGAACGAACAATGCCAACATAGTTTGACATTATCTCGCCCACCTCTTTCACGCTCTGCGTGATAAGCACCTTCTCCTCATTGGTCATCGTGCCCTCGTCGTTCCATGCCGGAACCTTATCGTTAAAGTCATACTCGTCGATATGCTCCAACGAATGCTTTGCAGCAGCATCGGCATAAACCACAGCCTCAATGAGCGAGTTGCTGGCAAGACGGTTGCCGCCATGAAGTCCTGTGCAAGAACACTCGCCGATGGCATACAGACGCTCGATGGACGACTGTCCGTTGAGGTCCACCTTGATGCCGCCACACATATAGTGAGCTGCCGGGCGAACAGGAATATAGTCAGTCGTGATGTCGATGCCTATTGTCTTACATTTATGATATATATTGGGGAAGTGCTTCTTCGTCTCCTCCGGGTCCTTGTGCGTAACGTCCAGACAAACATGGTCGATACCGTGTATCTTCATCTCCTTGTCGATGGCGCGAGCCACGATGTCACGCGGAGCAAGCGAGAGGCGCTTGTCATACTTCTCCATGAACGACTCGCCGTTAGGCAGACGCAATATGCCGCCGTAACCACGCATTGCCTCCGTGATAAGGAAGGCAGGATGAGTCTCGCCAGGATGATAAAGCGCCGTCGGATGGAACTGCACGAACTCCATGTCCTTCACCGTTCCCTTGGCACGATATACCATAGCCTCGCCGTCACCCGTTGCGATAACAGGATTAGTGGTGGTCTGGTATACAGCGCCACAACCGCCTGTACACATCAGCGTCACCTTACTCAAGTAAGTGTCCACCTTCTCCGTCTCCGGATTGAGCACGTAAGCTCCATAGCAGTTAATATGTGGGGTGCGGCGCGTTACGCGAGCTCCGAGATGGTGCTGTGTGATAATCTCCACAGCGAAGTGGTTTTCCTTAATGTCGATGTCCGGACATGCACGCACGGCAGCCATCAGGCCGCGCTGAATCTCAGCTCCCGTGTCGTCGGCATGGTGAAGGATGCGAAACTCAGAGTGTCCGCCCTCACGATGAAGGTCGAACTCGCCGTCTTCCTTACGGTCGAAATTCACACCCCACTTCACCAGTTCTTTTATCTGTGCCGGAGCATTACGCACCACCAGTTCCACAGCATCACGGTCTGAGATATAGTCGCCCGCAATCATTGTGTCCTCTATGTGCTTGTCGAAATTGTCGACTGCGAGGTTAGTCACTGAGGCAACACCTCCCTGGGCAAACGAAGTGTTTGCCTCGTCAAGCGAAGTCTTGCAGATAATGCACACCTTTCCTTTGTGTGCGCGGGCCACTTTCAAGGCGTAGCTCATGCCGGCTACACCGGCGCCAATAATTAGAAAGTCGTATTTGAAAACCATCGGTCTTGTTATAAATGACTCACAAAAGTAAAAATTTTTGGCGAAACCTTATTTTATGATACCACGACAATAACTAAGTTTAACCTTTACGTTACCGTATGTTAACATTATTGACATATTATCAACGTGTTCGAAGTTATAAAAAGCAATCAATTCATTCATTTTATCCACCCAAACGACATAAATAAAGCAACAATGCAAACACTTTGCTAATAAAACACGGCCATCAGCTTGTCAGTAAACAATTAAATACGTAACTTTGCATCACGCAAAAGGCGACATTTGCCTATATCCATTCAATTAAAGACAAAACACATTATATATATGAGCACACTTATTTATCCCGAACATTACACCGCCCTGCTTGACGTACACAAGACCGAGCAGGGCATCAAACTGATAAAAGACTTCTTCCAGCAGAACCTTGCCACTGAGCTGCATCTGCGCCGCGTCACCGCTCCCCTCTTCGTTCTGAAGGGTCTCGGCATCAACGACGACTTTAACGGCGTGGAGCGTCCCGTTACGTTCCCCATCAAAGACCTCGGCGACGAGAAGGCGGAGGTGGTGCATTCGCTCGCAAAATGGAAGCGCCTGACTCTTGCCGACTACGGCATAGAGCCGGGATCGGGCATATATACGGACATGAACGCCATCCGTGCCGATGAAGAGCTGGACAATCTGCACTCGCTCTACGTCGACCAATGGGACTGGGAAGCTGTCATCCGCAAGGAGGACCGCACGCTTGCTTTCCTGCGCGACGTGGTGAAGAGGATATACGCAGCCATAAGACGAACCGAGTTTCTCGTCTGCGAGACATATGACAACATCAAGCCTTTCCTTCCCGAGAAAATCCATTTCGTACACAGCGAGGAGCTCCAGCAGATGTATCCCGGGCTGACACCGAAGCAGCGCGAGGACGCCATCTGCCGCGAATACGGTGCCGTGTTCATCATCGGCATCGGTGGAAAACTGGCTGACGGCAAGAAGCACGACGGACGCGCCCCTGACTATGACGACTGGTCCACCGTGGCTGAGAACGGACGCGCTGGTCTCAACGGCGACATCCTCATCTGGTATCCTGTCCTTGAGCGCTCATTCGAGCTATCGTCCATGGGCATCCGCGTTGACCGTGAGGCTCTGCTGCGCCAGCTTAAGGAGGAGGGCGAGGAAGAACGCGAGAAGCTCTACTTCCATCAGCGTCTGCTCAACGGCGAGCTGCCACTCTCCATCGGCGGCGGCATCGGTCAGAGCCGTCTCTGCATGGTGCTCCTCCAGAAAGCGCACATCGGCGAAATACAGGCAAGCATCTGGCCTAAGGAAATGCGTGAGGAATGTAAGAGGCTCGGCATGCCGCTGATATAATAAGCAACTGAGGACTGATATGATTATAAAATAAATATACATTCGATTCGCTTAACCGGATTTTTTGCCGTACCTTTGCGAAAAACAACGAGCGTATGGCCCAACATAACGATACGGGAAAATGGGGAGAGGAGCTTGCTGCCGACTTCCTTAGAAAGAACGGCTACCAGATAATGGAGCGCAACTGGCGGTTCGGCCACCGCGACCTCGACATCATCGCACGGTCGCCGGAGGGCAACGAGGTGGTGTTCGTGGAGGTAAAGACACGCTCGGGCGACATCATCACCAAGCCGGAGGACGCTGTGGACATACGCAAGATACGCAGTATCGGATATTGCGCCAACGCCTTCGTCAAGCAATTCAACATCGCTGACCTGCTGCGCTTCGACATTATAGCCATCGTAGGCAGAAATAAGGACGAAGCGGAGATAGAGCATGTGAAAGACGCATTCAATCCGTGCCTGGTTTATTAAGCAACCAAAATTCTCACCGACATGAACAAAGAAATGATTCACCTCGACGTCACGACGTCCACCAACGACTATCTGAAGGACTGTCCCACTCCCGCACCCGACCATTTTGTCATGGTTAGGACGGACTTTCAGTCGGCAGGACGCGGACAAAAGGGCAACTCGTGGGAGAGCAATGCGGGCGAAAACCTGCTCACATCCATTCTGACAAGCCCAAAGGGGGTGCGCATAACCGAACAGTTCGTGCTGTCAATGGCTGGTGCACTCGCCGTGAAATCCGTGCTCGACAACTATTGCGGAGCCATAAAGCTGAAGTGGCCTAACGACATCTATTGGTTCGACAGCAAGATTAGCGGCACACTCATCGAGACTGCCGTGTCGGGAAAGGAAATCACACGCTGCATTTTCGGCATCGGACTGAACGTCAATCAGGAGATATTCCGCAGCGACGCGCCCAATCCCATATCGCTCCTCAACATCACCGGACTCTATACGCCGATAGAAAGAGTGGCAAACGAGCTTGCCGAAGCCTTCGATGCCTATTACCAACGGGTCGTGGAAGGCGACAAGGACGCCATCGTAAGCGAATACAACAATGCGCTCTACAGACGCTTCGGCCTGCACCGCTACGAGGACACAGCCACCGGCGAGACCTTCCTCGCCAGCATTGACCACGTCGGAACGGACGGAATGCTGCGTCTTACGGACGAGAACGGGCGGCAACGCGCCTACTCGCTCAAGGAAGTAAGGTTTGTCCTGAGATAAAAAACGAATCAGAAACGTATAAACATAATCATATAAAAGAAAAATGTCAAGATTTAAGAGAATCCTACTTAAGCTCAGCGGCGAGAGCCTCATGGGCAAACAGAGTTTCGGAATCGACCCCGTTCGTCTGGACGAGTATGCACAGCAGATTAAGGAAGTGCACGAGATGGGTGTGCAGATAGGTATCGTCATCGGTGGCGGCAACATCTTCCGCGGCCTCAGCGGAGCTTCCAAGGGCTTCGACCGCGTGAAGGGTGACCAGATGGGCATGTGCGCCACAGTCATCAATTCGCTCGCTCTCAGCTCTGCTCTCGGCGCCATCGGCGTTAAGACAAAGGTGCTTACAGCCATCCGCATGGAGCCTATCGGCGAGTTCTACTCTAAGTGGAAGGCCATCGAAGCTATGGAGGCAGGCTACGTCTGCATCTTCTCTGCCGGAACAGGCTCGCCTTACTTCACCACCGACACTGGTTCTTCGCTTCGCGGCATCGAGATTGAGGCTGACGTTATGCTCAAGGGCACACGCGTGGACGGCATCTACACTGCCGACCCAGAGAAGGATCCGACTGCCACAAAGTTCGCAGACATCACATACGACGAGATCTACACTCGCGGTCTCAAGGTGATGGACCTCACAGCCACAACCATGTGCAAGGAGAACAACCTCCCCATCTACGTATTCAACATGGACATCGTGGGCAACCTCAAGAAGGTTATGGACGGCGAACCCATCGGTACGCTGGTGCATAACTAAAAAACGCCATAGTCACGCACACACAAATGCGAGCAGATTGAGTATTAGCTACGGGTTCCGCGGAGCGGGACCTATATCAAGAAACCCACTGCAAGCTGCGCTCCTTCGCAGCTTGCAGTGGGTTTCTTGATAGATACGTGTCCCTTTAGGACATGGCATTGATTGAATTGATAGGATTCAACCTGTCTTCATGTCTTCTTGTCTAAAAAAGTCAAACAAGACCTATTCTCTTACAAAACCGTTACTATTGCTGACACAAAACATTTGTTTCGGTTTCTCACTTCGTTCGATGTAAGCATTCACTTCGTTCGATGTAAGCATTCACTTCGTTCGATGTGAGCATTCACTTCGTTCGGTGTAAGCATTCACTTCGTTCGGTGTGAGGTCACTAAAGTGGCGGTTTCGGATAACATTACTGGTCAGGGTTCTCCACGAATCCCTGATTTTCGGGCGTTATGGCTGACATCACAGCCTTATAGCTCTCTTCTTCGAGGTGCTTGATGTTGTCGCTGCCCTTGCCTATAGGCATGATGGGCTTGTGGATGGTCAGCTTCAACGGATGCCATGTCACCCACTTCATGTCGCGCATTCTTGGCATCACGTCAAACGAGCCGTTGATGGTGAGGGGCACTACGGGCAGCTCGATGTCATCGGCAAGCATGAAGGCGCCACGCTTGAACACTCCCATGTGACCCGTGAACGTGCGTGCTCCCTCGGGGAACACCACGAGCGACATGCCTCCCTGAAGGGTGCGGCGAGCCTTGTCATAAGTCTCGCGGATGCGGCTCGGTCCGCGCTTGTCCACGAAGATGTGGTGGGCAGACTCGCATGCCTTGCCCACGAAGGGCATCTGGCGCAGCTGACGCTTCATCATCCACTTGAAGTTGCGGCAGAGAAAGCCGTAGATGAGGAAGATGTCGAAGGAGCCTTGGTGGTTAGCCACGAAGACGTACGACTGGCCTTTCTTGAGGTTCTCGCGACCTTCCACCTTTACGGGCAGCAGAAGCACACGGACGATGAACTGTCCCCAGAGCTTGCCGGGATAATATCCCCAGAAGTGACCGTTGCCGATGGCGCAACCGATGATGACCGCAAAGCATGTCAGTACGGTGTAGACGGCGATGAGCGGCAGGGCTATGAACAGCTGATAAAGTCGATATAGATATTTCATGATGTTTCTTTTTTTTGTTTTTTAGAATGATTACTTATTGATTCTCTTCAAGGTTATCTCCACCACTTCCGGATTCATATAGAATCGGAAGGGAATGAATCCTCCGAGTCCGGTGGAGACGAACAGCTTACGCTTGCCTTCGGCGTAGAGCCCGTCGTCTTCCTTCCCTACAAGTTCTGTCGGTCGGAGTCCGAACAGGCTAATCTGTCCTCCGTGCGTGTGTCCGCTGAGCGTGAGCTGCGCATTGGTCTCAGGCAGTATATGGCGGCGCCATGCAGAGGGGTCGTGCTGCAGCATAACGACGAACGACTTGGCATTGATGCCACGCAATGTCTTTTTGAGGTCTGCCTTGGCAGGGAACGGCGGGCGTCCGTCATTCTCGCCTCCGGCTATGACGATGGAGTCAGCGCCACGTCGGACAATGCGGTTGTCGTTAAGAAGAAGTTGCCAGCCCACGGAAGTCTCGAACTGGCACGTCATTCGCTCGTTGCGCAGAGCTTCTTCGGGCGGCACGTTGACGTAGTGACTGTAGTCATGATTGCCGAGTACGGACATCACGCCGTCCTTTGCCTTCAGGCGTTTGAGGGTCTGCGCGAAGCGAGGCAGCTCCTCAGGGCGCATGTTCTGGATGTCGCCGGTGAAGACGATGAGGTCCGGACGCATGTCGTTGATGGCAGTTACGGCACGCAGCATCAACTCGTCCTTCATCGAACCGAGATGCGCGTCGGTGAACTGGGCGATGCGGTAACCGTCGAACACCTCAGGAAGGTCGTCAGACTCGATGGTAACCTGACGGACATTCAGACGGTCGGTGCCCACCATCGTGCCGTGGAAGAGGATGTAGAGTTCGCCAAGCACGAGGACAAGTCCTACGTAATTGCCCCAATTGCGACGGAGCTTCAGCATGCGCCTTGCCAGTCGTCCCGCCAAGGAGCACAGCACGAAGGTGAGCTTCGGCAGCACCACAAGGGCGGTGATGAAGAGGTAAGTGTTGAAGAGGGTGAGGTTGTGCGGGGCGAAGTCGCGCGTCAGCGACACGCTGATGGTGGAAACCGTTATCAGCAGCGTCGGCAGCCACCACGCAATGCGTGCCCATACGTTCCCCAACCTGCGCTTCACGTATCTGCGATACATATAAATGTCAGGCGGAAGCGTGACCAGCAGTATTATTATTGATATTCTTGCTATCATCTATTAATTCAAAATTCAAAACTCAAAATTCAAAACTGCAATAGGCACCGCCTATTGCAATCTTGCCGCAAGGAAGCGTCTTGCCAGCTCCACGGGTATGCCACGCCGACGTGCATAGTCGCGCAGCTGGTCCTCGCCTATCTTGCCCAAGTCGAAATAGTGTGCCTGCGGATGTGCGAACATCAGCCCGGAGACAGAGGCGTGCGGCTTCATTGCGCCACTCTCCGTCAGCCTTATCCCTATCTGCTTCATGTCTATCAAGGAGTCGATGAGGAAGTTCATGCTCGTATCGGGCATGGAGGGATAGCCCACTGCGGGACGTATGCCTTGGAAATCCTCACGCAGCAGTTCGCTTATGGAGAGATTTTCGTCAGGCGCATATCCCCAATAGGTCTTTCTTACCTCCAGATGCATCACCTCAGCCGTGGCTTCCGCCAAGCGGTCCGCCAACGTCTGGACGAGCATCCGCTTGAAGTCGTCCTTGAGATAGTCGTGTTCCATCTCCGTGTCCACGGTGGTGGCAAAGGCTCCCACCTTGTCCTTCACGCCCGACGAGAGAGGTCTGACAAAGTCGGCGAGTGAGAGATATGGTCCGGATGCGTCAGTCACATACTGCTGTCTGAGCATCGGCATGCGCACGGTGCCAATGATGATGTCGTCGCCGTCGCTGTTGGCGTCGAACACACCGAAGACGGCGTGCGTCTTGTAGCGAGAGTCAAGCACGTCGAGCATTCGGTCAGCCTCCTTCCGCATCTTGTCCTTCTCAGCTTGCGGCTTGCCGGAAAGCCCCCAGGCATGATAGAAGTAGAGCCAGTTGATGTACGGACGCAGTGAATTTATGGCATAATCTTTTCGTTGCATCATGCCCTAAGCTGTTTCGTCAGTTCTGAACATCAGCGCTTCGCCACGACTTTCGTCGTCGAACGTGCCGTTGTCGTATATCACGCGACCGTTGCAGATGGTGCTGACGACGCGCCAGCGGAAGGCGTGGCCCTCCATCGGGCTCCATCCGCACTTGCTCTGAATGGTCTCGGGGGTGACGATCCAAGGTTCGCCAGCCTTTACGATGGCGATGTCCGCCTTATATCCCTTCTTTATGAATCCTCTCTTGCTGACGCTGAAGAGTCGGGCTGGATTGTGGCACATCAGCTCCACAAGACGCTCGATGGTCAGCACGCCCTCGTCAACCAGCTCGAGCATTGCCACGAGCGAGAACTGAATCATCGGCATACCTGACGCTGCCTTGGCGCATCCGCCTTCCTTGTCGGCAAGGAGGTGTGGCGCATGATCTGTACCGATGGTCGTTATGCGTCCGTCGGAGAGAGCTTTGCGAAGTGCGTCGCGGTCGTTGACGGTCTTGATGGCAGGGTTACACTTTATGCGTGTGCCCAGACGCTCATAGTCTGACGACGAGAAGAAGAGGTGGGCGATGACAGCCTCAGCCGTGATGCGTGGGTTGTTGCCGAACAGCTCCAGCTCGCGTGCCGTGGTAAGATGAGCCACGTGGAGCCGTGCTCCTGCTTCGGTGGCAAGCTCTACGGCTGTGCGGGTGGACTCATAGCAAGCCTCTTCCGACCTTATCTCGGGATGATGGATGACGGCAGGATCGGCGCCGTACATGCTATTCGCCTTCTCCATGTTGCGGTTTATGATGTCGGTGTCCTCGCAATGTGCCATGATGGGAAGGGTGGCTCTTTGGAAGAGCGCCTTCAGCACGTCGCGCTTGTCGACGAGCATGTTGCCCGTGCTGGAGCCCATAAACAGCTTTATGCCCGGCACACGGTGCGGATCGATGCCGCAAACGGTGTCGATGTTGTCGTTAGTGGCACCGATGAAGAAGCCGTAATTGACGTGCGAACATCTCGCCGCCTCCTCCATCTTGTTGTCCAGAGCCTCCAAGGTGGTGGTCTGTGGGTTGGTGTTGGGCATGTCGAAGTAAGATGTGACGCCGCCGTAAGCAGCTGCACGGCTCTCTGTCTCGATGTCAGCCTTCTGTGTCAGGCCAGGGTCGCGGAAATGCACATGGTCGTCAATCACTCCGGGTAAAACAATACACCCCGTGGCATCCACGATCTTGTCGTAGTTGCCACGGGGCATTTCTGTTCCGTCGATGATGTCTGTGATGATGTCGTCGTCGACAACGACCGAAGCAAGGCGTGAGCAGCCTTCTTCCACGACTTTTCCTCCGTATATTAATGTCTTCATATTAAGAGTATTGTCGTTATTATCGTTATTGCTTATTGCTTGTTGTTATCAGCTCTTGCCCCTTACTGCGCTCCTGACGGCTGCGCCATCTCGTTAGGCGTTGGTCCCTCGGGCATCGGCTGTTGGGTCATTGAGGGGTCTGGGGCTTGCTGCGCGGGCGTCTTCATGCCATTCATGATGGCTTGGTTCTCCTGCGCCTTCTCGTAATAGTCCTTTACGTAGGGGTCGTTCTTGAACTTGTCTGTGGCCTTGCTCCATATATCCTCTATCCACGGTGTAAGCTCCGGATAAGGATTGCCGATAGTTACCATGAAGAAGACGCCCGGACCGAGCACGTTGTCGAAGTTGTCTGTCACGAAAGTGGTGACGAGCTTGTCCTCCTGTTCAGACAGCTTCATTGCCTCCTGACGCAGCTTGGCATTGACCATCTCCATGTCGCTGCCGTTCATGATGGCACGGTCGTGAGTGTGGAGCAGCTCTGACTCCTGATTCTTAATCTGGTTATAGCGGTTGAAGAACTTGAAGAGTTCGTCGTTAAGCGGCGTTCCGCTAACAGTCTGCTGCGTGTTATCCAGCCTTATAGTGATGTCGCCCTTCTCTATTACGACGGGAATGACGCTCTCGTCGTCCATAAAGATGTTCGCCATGCGTACGGTGTCGTATGTTCCGCAGAACTGGAATTGTCCGTGAACGACGTCGCACGAATCGATGTTCTTGAAGTCATTATTCTTCAGAACCTTAAGATACAGCATTCGTCCGTCAAGTGTAGACACATTTGACGTTCCCTGTATATTATACGAGTTGGCGCACGACGTAACAGCCATGACAATCAATAATGCGTAGAGTATTTTATTCATATATGCTAATGTATCGGTCTTTTTTTGTTACACAAAGGTACAACGTATTGCCGAATAAATTGCGGTTGTTTATGAGATTTAAATGATGATTATTCTTAATTTAGATTTTTTTCAGAATCTGGCAGCCTGTCTTCTTCCTTTTTAAGGAGATGTGAGATGCGGTGCATGGTGTAGATTTCGAGGATGGCAGCCACAAGAAGCAACAGCACCCACTTGTTGTAGATGAGCTGCAGGTAGGTGATGCAGTCGGTGAATGCGTCGCGCAGACACATGTAGGCGTTGTCCACCATGAGCAGTCCGGAGAGCACGAAGAAGAAGTCAGCAAGAGTCATGATACGCTTCAGGCGCTTTACGGTCGGATCAGTACCTTCGTATGTCTGCAAAGCCTGCATGGTGGCGAACAATAATGCTCCCACAAGGTAGATCCAACACACCACTTGCTGCTCGTAAAGGAACGCGAAGCATCCTGCTCCGATAACCATCAGCACTCCACCGATAAGGAAGAGCGCACTCTGTGTCTTATTCAGCTGTTTCATCATTGTCTGTATTTTCGTTATCTGGTTTGGGGTCGTCGCTGAGTACGTAGATATCCTCGTCGTCCGTGTGCATGAAATAGCGTTCACGCGCAATCTTCTCTACGGCGTCCGGACCTTGTCCGAGTGCCTTGAGCTGCTTCATGTTCGCCTCATTCTGTGCGTTGTATTTCTCAATTTCGCTTTCCAAGTCGCTGATTTGCATCTCCAGTTGGGTGCGGCGCATGAAGCTGTTCTCATCGACAAAGCCGACGAGCAACACACAAATGATGATGGTTATAGCATACTTGTAGTGGCTAATGAGGTCAAGGATTGGTTTTAAACGACTCATCTGTTTCATTGTTTTGACTGCAAACTTACTACAATTTTTCCGTTTTCTTACACGAAAGTATGAATTTTTAAGTACTTTTGTATATAGAAAACCATCTACAACAGTATTAGCATATCATTATATGGAAGACTATATCGTATCGGCACGCAAGTACCGTCCGATGACTTTCGACTCCGTAGTGGGACAGGCTTCGCTTACGACGACGCTCAAGAACGCCGTTAAGAGCGGCAAACTGGCGCATGCCTACCTGTTCTGCGGACCGAGAGGAGTTGGAAAGACGACGTGTGCGCGTATTTTCGCTAAGGCCATCAACTGCTTCAACCCCACTGCGGACGGCGAAGCATGTGGCGAATGCGAGAGCTGCCGCGCTTTCAACGAGCAGCGTTCGTACAACATTTTCGAGCTGGACGCAGCCAGCAACAACTCCGTGGAGCAGATAAAGTCGCTCATGGAGCAGACACGCATCCCGCCACAGGTGGGCAAGTACAAGGTGTTTATCATCGACGAGGTGCACATGCTGTCCACGGCTGCGTTCAACGCGTTCCTCAAGACTCTCGAGGAACCGCCAAAGCATGTCATCTTTATTCTCGCCACCACCGAGAAACACAAGATTCTGCCTACGATTCTCTCACGTTGCCAGATTTACGACTTCGAGCGTATGACGGTGGAGAACACCATCGCACACCTTAAGATGGTGGCGCAGAAGGAGGGCATCACTTACGAGGAGGAGGCGCTGGCGGTGATAGCGGAGAAGGCTGACGGCGGCATGCGTGACGCTCTCTCCATCTTTGACCAGACAGCCAGCTTCTGCCAGGGCAACATCACGTACGCCAAGGTAATAGAAGACCTCAACGAGCTGGACGCAGACAACTACTTCCGCATCATCGACCTTGCATTGGAGAACAAGGTGAGCGACATTATGCTACTGCTCAACTCTGTAATAGAGAAGGGATTTGACGGCGGAAACCTCATTAACGGACTTGCATCGCACGTACGTAACGTGCTCATGGCGAAGGACGAGCCGACCGTTAAGCTGCTGGAGGTGAGCGAAAGACAGAAGACGCAATATAAGGAGCAGGCTAAGAAATGCCCGGTGAAGTTCCTCTATCAGGCGCTGAAGATAATGAATCAGTGCGACCTCGCCTACCGTCAGAGCAGCAACAAGCGTCTGCTTGTGGAGCTGACGCTCATTCAGGTGGCTCAGCTGACGCAACCGGAGGATGCGGATGGCGCGGGGCGTAGCCCCAAACAGCTGAAAATCCTGTTCCGACTTCTTACTCAAAAGCCCCGGAATAAAGCGGTCCAGCAGGTGGCTGCTCCGGGTGAAAACGTTCAGGGAGCGGCGGATAATGCTGCTTCCTCAAATGCTGCATACCCGCAAGGGGCGGCTGACAACGCCAATGCTACACCACAAGAGGGCGCAGCTGCAACCAATTCGGGCAGCGCTCAGACAGCTCCGGTAACACCAGGCGGCGCTCAAACATCAGCTTCTGCCGCTTCGCACTCGCCAATGGGCAGACCGCTGAAGCTTTCCGGACTCGGCGTAACCTTCCAATCGCTGAAAAAGAAAGAGGAAAGGACTGCCCAAAAGGAAGTGGAGGTGACCAACAAGGACGAGAACGAGGAATTCTCGCAGGACATGCTGGAGCTGCAATGGCTGTCGATGTGCAACCGTATGCCGAAGAAGATGATTGGTCTGGCGTCGCGAATGAAGAACGTCACGCTACGCATTATCGCCTTCCCGGAGATAGAAATCGTGGCGGACAACCAACTGCTCCTTGACGAAATCAACAATATAAAGGGACGTATCCGCGCTACGTTGGCGTTGGCGTTGCATAACGGCAACATCCAAATAACTCTCAGACTTGCTGCGCCGGAGGAGATAAAGAAGCGTCTGACGAAGAAAGAGGTGTTCGACGAACTCTCAAAGCAGAAGGAATTTGCAGCCTTTGTCGAAGCGTTCGGCTTGCAAATGGTTTAGGAAAAAGAGGATAATGGAGACGTAACGGTTAAGGAAAGAACGTATAAGAGAAATGGAAAAGTCAGAAACAGCGATGGTCAGCAAGAGAAAACATTGGGTGGACGTTGTGCGTGGAATATGTATGACAGCCATCCTGTATGACCATACGGACATCTATTATTCAGACACCAACGTCCTGCCCTACGAACTGTATGTCCCCAATGCGCTTACCACCTTCTTCGTCCTGTCGGGATATCTGATGTATAAGCGGTCAGGATTCTGCCTGAAGAATAAGGTGAAGTCCATAATGAAGGGACTTCTGCTGCCTTACCTGATATTCACCATAGCCATGGCGCTACCCAAATCGTTAGCGCACGGACTCAGCTTCAATATTGCTGACATGCTTATCAACGTGTTATCGGGAAAGGCTTCGTGGTTTGTGGCAGCACTGTTTGTAGCCGAAATGCTGTTCTGCATCGCCATACGGCTGACGAAAGGCAGGACTTTGGCGCTACTGGCGGTGGGAACAACCGGCCTCATCGCCTCCATATTTATGCCCTATGCAGGCGAACCTCCCTTCCCTTGGCAGGCTGACAATGCCCTTCAAGCCATGTTCTATCTCAGCATCGGCTATGCCTATCATAAGCACGAGGAGGCTATAGACGGCTATACAAGCAGCCCGCCGCTTGCCATAGGGCTGCTGTCGGTGCTGTTTGTCGGAATAAAGGTGTGGGAGATGTATTACGATGTGAGCATGACAGAATGGTATATCAACATCGACTGCTATCCTATGTTCCTGCTCGACACCGTCTGCGGAGCAGCATTGCTGATACTTATATGCAAGCGTCTGCCAAGAATGCGCCTGATGGAGTGGACCGGAATACGCTCGCTCGGCTTCTATTTTCTCTGCGGCGGCGTGCCTTTGACGGTCAGCATGGCGCTTCAACGCTTAGGTTTTGCATATAACGGGTGTTATCTGACCGTTCTGCCGGTCTTCCTTATTGTATATATACTGACGGCAATACTCGTCTGGGCATTATACAAATACGTGCCGTTCGTATTCGGAAAACGGCGTATTAAAAGCTGAATAAAATGGGATATAAAGCAAAAGAGCAGGAGTTTCGGACGTTTCCGAAGCTCCTGCTCTTTTGCTTTTACCCATTAGTCTTCCTTCTCGATAAGCACCACAGCGTATGCAGAGATGCCCTCCATACGTCCGGTGAATCCAAGCTTCTCCGTTGTAGTGGCCTTGATGGATACGTTGTCTATGTCCGTATGCATCACTTCAGCCAGACATTGCTGCATCTGCGGGATGTGCGGATTGAGCTTTGGACGCTCGGCGCAAACCGTGGCGTCCACATTTCCGAGACGATATCCCTTTGTGGCAATGAGGTCAATGGTCTTTGCCAGCAATATCTTGCTGTCCACGTTAAGCGTCTCGGCGGCTGTATCGGGGAAGTGATAGCCGATGTCGCGCATGTTGGCAGCACCAAGCAAGGCGTCGCAAATGGCATGTATGAGTACGTCAGCGTCGCTATGACCGAGCAATCCCAACTCATAATCGAGCTTTATGCCGCCAAGCCAAAGCTCGCGACCCTCCACCAGCTTGTGGACATCATATCCGAATCCTGTTCTTATCTTCATGATTTTTATCTGCGTTTGAAGAGATCCTTTATGCCGTCCATATCGAAGGACAGCGTGAAACGTAGTGTCTGGTCGAGCGGGTTCGACTTTGCCGTGGCTATAACGTAACCTGCATCGAGCGAGAATACGTTCATCTTGAATCCTGCACCCACGGTGAAGTACTTACGATTACCCTTGTTTTCCGACTCGTGATGATAACCGGCACGCAGCGCGAACTTGTCATTATAGACGTATTCGGCACCTACGCTCCAACGTATCTCCTGCATCTCCTCGCTGAATCCGCCCGGCGCATCGCCGAAACTCTTGAAGATGCCACTGATGGACGAAAGGTCATAATAGTCTTTCTGCTTGCGCACCTCGAAGTCCTCGTCGCTCTCATTGTCGCCCCTGATAGGCATGGTGGGTACGAGAGGCTTGTTGGCGTCGGCTGCGATGGTGAGGCGGTTATACTCGTCGATGGGAATCATCAACGATGCACCGAGACGCAGGTTGGCAGGGATGAAATACGAATTGTCGTCACCGCCGAAGTTGATTTTCGAACCGATGTTCGAGATGTCCAGACCCAAACCGAGCTGACACTCACGCTGTCCGATATTGATGTAGTTCTGATAATATGCGGCAAGGTCAACGGCGAACGCTGATCCAGGCGATGTGTCGTCGCTGGGATTGTATGTAAGGTCAGAATAAATCCAACGCACGGCAGCTGCAATGGAGAATTTCTCGCTAAGCATAAGCGAGTAAGCCACGTCCACTGACATCTCGTAAGGATTGATGGTCGTCAAATTGTCGGTGGTGTAGACTTCACCGAGCGAGAAGTAACGCAATGACGCCGAAACGGCTGAATAATCGCCGATGCGGTAATATCCTGCGAGATAGGCAAGGTCCATATCGCTGACAAGCTGACGCAGCCACGGAGTGTAGTTGAGCGCCACTCCAGCACGTGAGATGCAGAATGGATACTTGGCAGGGTTCCAGTACTGCGACACAACGTCAGGGTCAGTGGCGGCACCGATGTCGCCCATACCGCCTGCTCTTGCGTCAGGCGCTATCGACTGTGACGTCACGGAAGAGTTTTCCGGACGGAACATATCCTTCTTTTCGTCGGCTATCGATGGCAATGCCATCAAGGCAAATAGCGAAATGGCCGCGAGTCTTATGTCTTGCTTCATTCTTATTTTGGTCTTTCTTGTTTTATTATTAAAACGTTCTTATGTGTTATTTATTGCCTATCACAACAAGTTTCTTGGCTTTCGACGTTGTTGTGGCTCCGTCTGCGGTGAGCAGAACGCGATAAAGATAGACACCGGTCTGGAGCTTTGCGCCTCCGTCGAGGTCCAGATTCCAGTTCATCGTGTAGAGCGAACCGTTGCTTGCGCCGCTTTCCTGTCGTCTGAGGAGCAGTCGGCCGCTCATGTCGAACACCTCAAGCGTCACGCTGACATCACTTCCGTTGCGGTCGTGCGCAATGATGAAGGTGGTGTTGTCACGTGCAGGATTGTCGGTACAGCTGACGGAGAACGACGGCTTGACGCCTTTCTTCACCTCAAACTGCAGCTCTGACGTTGTGACGTTGTTGAGAATGTCCCACACGCGGAACTTCAGACTGTGCTTTCCTACCGCAAGTTCGGGGATTACGTAGTAAGTGGTGCCTGACGTGTACGAACCGAAATCGAAGCTGAAGTTGTCGTTCAGCGTGTATGTCTGTGTCTGCTTGCCATCGATGATAAGCAGCATGTCGTGTCCGATTCCCGAACCAGATACGTTGATGCCGTCCTTGTCATTTATCTCCGCCACGAAGTAAGGCGTGGGATTGACGGCTCCTCCGTTTACGAAGGAAGGCGAATTGAGATAGCAATATACTGACGGTCCCACCGAGTCGTTGGCTGCAATGTCGCTGCCGCCAATCACCACGTTCTCCGAATATCCGTTGGCAATGACCGTGCGGTCGTCGTTGATGGCAAACGCATTGATGAGTCCGGTCTCGCCGGAATAGTTGATGTCCTTCGGCACGGCGAAGGTTATCTGGAATCGTCCGTCCTTAACGACGTTGTCGCCGGAGAATATCTTCTTCGTGCGGTCGGTGTATGTGAACGGTCCTACATAGTCTTTCTCTGAAGCAGTATTGCCTCGTGTCACGATTTTCTCAAGGTTGTCGCGAACCGTGAGGCTCACCATGCCGCTGAAATCGTCATTATCGACAATGTGTCCTGTGACAGTTATCACCTGTCCTGCCTTTATATGCGCATTCTTTCCGTCCGTGACATCCACCCCTGCAATGGAGTCGATTGCCACTTGCGCAGTTGGCAAGTTGAGTCGCATGGCAGGATCGCCGAACAGCGAGTACTGTAGCGAGTTCTTCGCAAAGCCCGAATCCGAATTCATGTTCTTGGCTCTTCTTTGGGCTTCGCCGATGGTAATGGGGCGTCCGTCGTCCTCATAGGTGAGCACGTGCTTCATAAACGCGAGGTTAAGGCGGGTGTTCTGGCTGGCATATACGGTACGTGTGGTGCCGTAGAACGCCACTGCTCCACCCTTCTCGTTCAGCACAGCCGTCTCGCCGATGGTTTCGTCCACTCCGTCGAAGGGCATGATGTCGCACGACGCCGTCACCCAAAGCGGCAGATTGGTGTTGGTGAACGACTTGAAGTCGTTGATTCGCAGAACCTTCTCGTGCGATATCTGAATCTCCGAACCGTGTCCGGCATAGTTCATGATGAGCGCTCCCTGCTCCTGCTGCGCCTTTACAAGCTTCGTAACTTCAGGATATGAATTGCCTGACGCTGTGGTCTCACGGGTGTACGAATCCCACATAACCTTCTTGACATAGAATCCTGGATGGACTGATATAATCTGGTCAGCCACTCTATTGGCGTCTTCCATGTGCTGATTGCTGTCGCCGTCGTCGCCCATAACCATTATGGTGTTCTGCCATGCGCCACCGTTCTGATTTGCCTCGTACGCCATCATCTTGTCAATCATCACCTTCGCTTCCTCCACAGTATTGACGGGGAAGCGTCCTACAGCCACATCCAGCTTGTCTACAGAGAGCGGCTTAGCACCCTCTCCGTCGTCAAGCATACATGAGAATCCGTCGTCCATATAGCAAGTCACCTTATTGAGTGAGTTCTCGCTTTCGAAGACGAGGAGGAAGTCGTCGGGATTATAGCTGCTGCAGGCAGGCGTGAGCATGCGGTTGTCCCACACGCTGTTGCCGAGAAGTACGAGATAACGCGGCTGGTCGGCTGCTGTTGTGGCGCGGTCGTAGAGCATTTTCAGATAGCGACGGTATGCCGAAACGTCCGGTGTGCCGCTGCTGAACTCGTTGTAAAGCTCGTCGGCTGGCACAATGTTCACTCTCAACGAGTCTTTCTGTTCACGATAAGCCTTCAGCCGCTCTGCCTGCGGGCGGAGCTTCTGCGATGTAGGGATGATAATCACCATGTCTGCCTGCGGGTCGGCATGATGATCCTGATTGGTTATGCGATATACATATTGTGGTGCGGGGATGTTCGTGGCTCGCAGATCGGGAGCCGGCTGAGGATTGTCGTAAGCCAATGAAGCATAATCGATGCGCATTGGCGACGATGCCGTAAGCGTGGAAAGGACCGTGAACTTCACGATATTCTTTTCATTGGAAAGGTTTTTCACCTTGTATATGGCAGCTACTTCAGCACCGAAATCATAGTCTGAGTTGCTGATTTTCGGCGAAAGCGTACCAACGATGGAATCATTGAAAGCCACCTGAACCTTACATCCTGTCTTCGTCGACACATTTACGGAAAGCATAGCCTGACGCGCGTTGGGGTTGGCGGCTAGTTCTGCCGTGTAAGTGCCATCCGCAGCGACGGCTGTAGGGTCGTAAAGATTTCGTCCGCCTGAATACCAGGCGTGTCCGTCCTTCTCGTAAAGGTCATGATAAAAATAAGGTGAGGGATAGAACGAGGACACGAAGGCAGCCGAATCCACCTTCAACGGCTCGCCGTCGCTCTCCGTAAGGAAGTAATATCCATAGTCAGAAAAATAGTTGCGGGTGCGGCGTTCCGACTTGTTGTTCTCCCACGAAACGGGTCCGAGGGCATAAAAGAGGCGCTTTCCGCCCACGTCGCACGTGGCCACCTCCTTGAGGTCGTCCTTCTCAATGAGGTCTGAAGGAGTAAGCACCTCGCTGTGCAGATTGCCACCATAGCCGTAAATCTTCACCTTGGAGGGATTGGAGAATCCTGCCTGACGGACGAGCGACTCCGTAATCTGATATACTCCGGTGGACGGCACACGTATCTTTGCCCAATTGCCCTTGCGCAGGACGCTGTGGGCAGCGTAACGCTTGGCAGGTTCCACGGTCTCAGTCTCGTCCGTGGACGAAGCCTTTGCCTCACGACGGAGCATGAAGCTGGTGAGCTCCTGGTACTTCCCGTCGCGGAATACCACGGGACTGAACGACGTACAGAGCGACGGACTCTTGCGGTCGTACGACACAGCGGTGTGCAGACTGGGCAGACTGCCGGGCCTGACGTCGTTATGACGAAGATAGTCGGCGGCTTCCTGCGCAGTCATGTCCCTGAACTCGGGATACACAATGCTGACCACATACGATGAGTCGCGCCACGCACCGGTAAGGGGCGTGGTCTGCGTGTAGGACGGGACGCTCACGGAGTCGATCCGTAGCTGCTCGTCAGTAAGATGTATGAACTGCTGCGACATGGCGTGCATGGCGGTCATGACCAGCGTAATCAGCATTATGGCTTTGCGCATAGTAGTGTGTTTCGTTTTGTTCTGATAAAAATAAGAATTGTGGCGGAGCGTTACTTGCAGTTGAACTGCAGCACCTTACGGTCCTCAACGTAGCCTTCCAGCTTATCGTCAATATGGACCGGACCCACTCCTGCCGGCGTTCCTGTATAGAGGATGTCGCCCGTCTTGAGCGTGAAGTACTGTGAGATGTAGGCGATAAGCTCGTCCACCTTGTAGAGCATGTCCGACGTACATCCCTCCTGCACCGTCTTTCCGTTAATGTCCAGATGGAAATGTATGGCTTGGATGTCGCGGAATTTCTCCACCGGCACCCACTCGCCGATGGCGGCAGCTCCGTCGAATCCCTTGCAGAGGTCCCAGGGCTTGCCTTCCTCGCGCAGCTTCTGCTGCAGCTCGCGCGCCGTAAAGTCGATGCCAACGGTGACGGCGTCGTAATAGCGATGTGCGAATCGCTGCGGGATGGTCTTTCCCAACTTCGATATTCTCACCACCAATTCGGTCTCATAGTCGATGCGTCCGAGGTGGTCAGGGATGAAGAAGGGCTTGTGGTCCTTAAGCAGAGCCGAGTCCGCCTTGAGGAAAATCACAGGACTCTCCGGTTTATATAACGCTCCATGTAGCTCTTTATTGTGTTCGAGGTAGTTCATACCTACAGCAAAAATCTTCATTTCTTCTTTCAGTAATCGGTTGTACAGGATGTATTTAAAGAAAAAGCCGTGAAAGAGTTTCCACTCCTCACGGCTCGTATAATGATTTGTGTGTAATTACGCGAATTACTCAGCAGCGAGAGTGAAGCGCTTGTAAGCAACGATCTTCAGCTCCTTGTCCTGCTTCTTGAGGTAGTCAGCAACGCTCTGCTTGTCGCCGTCGCCGAACTGGAACTCCTGGCAAACGAGGCAGTTTTCCTTGAGGAACTTGCCTACACGACCCTTAGCGATGTTCTGGATCATGTTCTCGTTGAGGTTAGCAGCCTTCTCTGCAGAGACAGTCTCCTTGATCTCGCGGAACTTGGCAACGTCCTCAGCTGTGATCCAGCCCTTGCCCTGGTTTGACTCGATGTGATCCTCAGAGTCGAAGTGGTTAGGATTGAGACCAGCCTTCTTAAGAGCTACCTCAACAGCCTTCTCTACCTGCTCCTCCTTAGTCTTCTGAACAGCAACCTTGTACTCCTCTTCCTTAACTGCCTCAGGAACTGAAGCCTCGTCGAGAGCGATAGGCTTCATAGCAGCAACCTGCATAGCTACCTTGTGACCTGCGTCCTCGTTGTTCTGGTTGAGCTGTACCATTGTGCAGAGAGTGTGCTTGCCCATGTGGTCATAAACCTCGATGTTCTCACCCTCGAGTACCTCATAGCCGTCGAGCTCCATCTTCTCGCCAGTAATACCAGAGCGCTGTGTAACAGCAGCCTGAACGTCACCCTCACCGAGCTTGAGAGCCTTCACCTCGTCGAGAGTGTGGCACTTTGCAGCGATGGCAGCGTCGAGAATGTCAGATGTAAGCTTAACGAAGTCAGCACCGTTAGCAACGAAGTCGGTCTCGCACTTGAGAGCGATCATGGCTGCAAAGCCGTCAACGTTCTTAACGAGAACACAACCGTTAGATGTCTCGCGGTCAGAACGCTTAGCAGCGATAGCGAGTCCACGCTCACGGAGCAACTCCTTTGCCTTATCGAAATCACCTTCTGCCTCAGTGAGGGCCTTCTTTACGTCTGCAAGACCAGCACCAGTCATGGCACGAAGTTTCTTGATGTCTTCAATTGAAATAGCCATTTTGTTAATTTATTATTTGGTAATTAATATTTATTATCTGTTGGGGGCGGGTATTCGCGCTGACATCCTTGGGGGATAACGCCTTTAACCCAAAAATCGGAAATTCTCCATTCTAAAACCTTGGATTTACGAATTAAAGAATTTCCGATCTTTATGTTATGTAAGATTACTCTGCTGCATTCTCAGCAGGAGTTTCCTCCTTGCGAGCCTTGCGGGGAGCCTTGCCCTCCTTCTGCTCAGCAGCTGCCTTCTCGTCAGCCTTCTCTACCTTGCGCTCCTCAAGGCCCTCTGCGATAGCACCGCAGCAAGCTGAGAGAATAACGTCGATAGAATCCTTAGCGTCGTCGTTAGCCGGGATGATGTAGTCGAGGTTGCGGGGATCAGAGTTGGTGTCCACCATAGCAAACACAGGGATACCGAGGCGGTTAGCCTCCTTCACTGCGATGTTCTCCTTCATCACGTCGACAACGAACAAAGCGCTCGGAAGGCGAGTCAAGTCAGCGATAGAACCGAGGTTCTTCTCCAGCTTAGCGCGCTGACGTGTCACCTGCAGAAGCTCACGCTTAGAGAGCTTTGAGAATGTTCCGTCGTTCATGAGCTTGTCGATGTTCGCCATTTTCTTAACAGCCTTGCGGATTGTCGGGAAGTTGGTGAGCATACCGCCCGGCCAACGCTCGATAACGTAAGGCATGTTTACGCTCGCTGCCTTCTCAGCAACGATGTCCTTAGCTTGTTTTTTAGTAGCGACGAACAGGATCTTCTTGCCTGACTTTGCGATCTGCTTCAAAGCCTCAGCAGCCTCGTCAACCTTAGCTACGGTCTTGTGCAGATCGATGATATGAATGCCGTTGCGCTCCATGAAGATATAAGGAGCCATTGCGGGATTCCACTTACGACGGAGGTGGCCAAAGTGACAGCCTGCCTCTAACAACTGGTCAAAATTAGTTCTTGACATTTCTTTGTTCTGATTAATTTGTTTACTTTCCTTTTAGTTGAATTGAACCAGCCCATGAGTAACGAATTGTGAACGACACTCTTCGGTCTTATGGGTTTGGATGCTAAACTTCGGGTTCTGAGCTTCAAGCCACACATATATAATAATGTGTGTCAGCCAGTGTCCGAATATTAACGCTTGCTGAACTGGAAGCGACGGCGTGCCTTCGGCTGACCCGGCTTCTTACGCTCAACCTCACGAGAGTCGCGAGTGAGGAAGCCCTGTGCCTTGAGAGCCTTCTTGTCTTCTGCGTCAACCTTTACGAGCGCACGGGCGATAGCGAGGCGGAGAGCCTGGCTCTGACCTGTAAAGCCGCCACCGTCGAGGTTGCACTTGATATCATATTTCTCTTCCGCACCGAGCAGGAGCAGCGGCTGCTTAACCACGTACTGCAGGATTGCTGATGGGAAGTACTTAGCGAGTTCTACCTTGTTGATTGTGATCTTACCGGTGCCCTCTGTGAGATATACACGAGCTACGGCACTCTTACGGCGACCAATTGCATTAATCATTTCCATCTTCTTGCTTTATTTATACTGGTTAATATCGATAGCCTTCGGCTGCTGTGCCTCGTGCTTGTGCTCTGTACCGTCATATACATAGAGGTTGTCGAGAAGACGACGACCGAGCGGGCCCTTGGGGAGCATGCCCTTTACGGCGTGACGGATGATCTTGTCCATGCCGTCCGGACGCTTGCGAAGCTCAGCGGGAGTGTTGAAGCGCTGTCCACCAGGATAGCCAGTATAACGTGTGTAGACCTTGTCTGTCTCCTTCTTACCGGTGAAGACAGCCTTAGCTGCGTTGATGATGATAACGTTGTCTCCACAGTCTACGTGAGGAGTGAAGTTGGGCTTGTACTTTCCGCGGATGAGCTTTGCTACCTTAGAGCAGAGACGACCTACTACCTGGTCTGTGGCATCGATTACCACCCACTCCTTCTTAGCTGTTTCCTTGTTTACGGAAATAGTCTTGTAACTTAAAGTGTTCATTGTTTAATTTAAAAATTACTACTAAAAAACGTTTCTTCTTTTTTGCACGAGCGATTCACTAACCACGCCGCTTGGCCTATTCTTTAGCGAACGCTATTAACACCCTCATGCAGGGGACTCTAAGTGTATCCCCGAATAATCGGTCCGCAAAATTACTCATTATTTATTATATACAAAAACAAGACAGCCTACAAAGCGTAATATTTAAAGTTATTTAACTTTCGACATGTATTTGGTAACCACTCAGCACATGTTCTTCATGTCTAATAACATATCTATATAATGAAACCCACCGCAAGCTCGTCACCTTTGTGACCTCATACCGCCACTTCAGTTATCCGAAACCGCCACTTTTGTCACCTCACACCGAACGATATGAATGTTCATATCGAACGATGTGAATGCTTATATCGAACGATATGAATGCTTACATCGAACGAAGTGAGACAACATTGACAATTGAATGATGTCACAAAAGTAGCGGTTTTGTAAGAGAATAGGGTTTATATCACGAAAAAAAAAACGCTACGAAACAAAAAAAATCATGTTTTTGCTTTGCATTTAAAAATTTATTATTACCTTTGCACTCGCTTTAAAAAAGCAAGGGTGGTTACCAGAGTGGCCAAATGGGGCAGACTGTAAATCTGCTGGCTATGCCTTCGGTGGTTCGAATCCATCACCACCCACCTCATAATGCTTTTAAAGGCGCGTCACGAGTGATTGTGGCGCGCCTTTTTTTATCTCCTTTCTGCAAGTCGCAAACGACAAAATAAATAAAAAACATTTAATATGTACGCACGGAAGCGCGTATGCAGAAAAAAAGAGGTATCTTTGCACCATATAGTACTATTTCTTATTTCTTATATGCACAAAGCAGGATTCGTAAACATAGTCGGCAATCCTAATGTCGGCAAATCAACGCTCATGAACCAGCTCGTAGGCGAACGCATCAGCATCGCCACGTTCAAGGCGCAGACCACGCGCCACCGCATCATGGGCATCGTAAACGAAGAGGACGCACAGATTGTCTTCTCCGACACCCCGGGCGTGCTCAAGCCCAACTACAAGCTGCAGGAGTCGATGCTCGCCTTCTCGGAGTCGGCGCTGCAGGACGCTGACGTCCTGCTATACGTGACGGACGTCGTGGAGAACCCCGAAAAGAACGAGGACTTCCTCGACAAGGTGAAGAAGATGACCATCCCCGTGCTCCTACTTATCAACAAGATTGACCAGAGCGACCAGAAGACGCTCGGCGACACCGTGGAACGCTGGCACTCGCTGCTTCCCAACGCCGAAATTCTCCCGATATCGGCTAAGAACAAGTTCGGTGTGGACATGCTGATGCGACGCATCAAGGAGCTCCTCCCTGACTCGCCACCATTCTTCGACAAGGACCAGCTGACGGACAAGCCCGCCCGCTTCTTCGTTTCGGAGATAATCCGCGAGAAGATTCTGCTCTACTATGACAAGGAGATTCCTTACTCGGTGGAGGTGAAGGTGGAGTCGTTCAAGGAGACCGACCGCAACATCGACATCCACGCCGTCATCTACGTGGAGCGCGACTCGCAGAAGGGCATCATCATCGGACACCAGGGCGTGGCGCTGAAGAAGATGTCGACGGAGGCAAGAAAGGCGCTGGAGAAGTTCTTCGGCAAAAGCGTATATCTGCACACCTTCGTGAAGGTGGACAAGGACTGGAGAAGCTCTAAAAGAGAACTCGATAACTTCGGATATAATCCGGAATAGGCGGCTACGCCGCCCTCCCCTGAATAGCAAAGAGGGGACACTCTCGCCAGAGAGGCGAGGGCCGGAGTGAGGTCAGCTTCGGCAAATTATCAACTCGGATGCACAGACCACATCCAAGACCTCCCGTCGATGGGAGGGAAAATGACTAATACACCAATATGGCAAATTTAGTGGCAATAGTGGGACGCCCTAACGTGGGCAAGTCAACACTATTCAACCGCCTGACCAAGACTCGTCAGGCCATCGTCAGCGACACAGCAGGCACCACACGTGACCGTCAGTACGGCAAGTGCGAGTGGAACGGTCGCGAGTTTTCAGTTGTAGACACCGGCGGATGGGTGGTGAAGAGCGACGACATCTTCGAGGACGCCATCCGCAAGCAGGTGATCGTGGCTACAGAAGAGGCAGACCTCGTGCTCTTCCTCGTGGACGTCCAGACAGGAATGACTGACTGGGACCAGGACGTGGCTCAGATTCTGCGCCGCACGAAGCTCCCCGTCATCCTCGTTGCCAACAAGACGGACAACAACGACCAGATTTATGACGCAGCCGAGTTTTATTCGCTCGGACTCGGCGAGCCGCAGTGCATCTCCTCGGCAACGGGTAGCGGCACGGGCGACCTGCTCGACCTCGTGCTCTCGAAGCTGAAGGCAGACACCGGCGAACTCATCGAAGAGGGCATTCCCCGCTTCGCCGTCGTAGGACGTCCTAACGCCGGCAAGAGCTCCATCATCAACGCCTTCATCGGCGAGGAGCGCAACATCGTAACGGAGATAGCCGGCACCACACGCGACTCTATCTACACACGCTTCGACAAGTTCGGATTCGACTTCTACCTTGTTGACACAGCAGGTATACGCCGCAAGAACAAGGTGTCGGAGGATCTGGAGTTCTATTCCGTGATGCGATCAATCCGCGCCATCGAAAACTCGGACGTCTGCATCCTCATGATTGACGCCACACGCGGCATCGAGGCACAGGACATGAACATCTTCCAGCTCATCCAGCGCAACAACAAGTCGCTCGTGGTGGTGGTGAACAAGTGGGACCTCGTGGAGAACAAGGACCAGGCTGTCATCAAGACCTTCGAGAACGCCATCCGTCAGCGCATGGCTCCGTTCGTCGACTTCCCCATCGTCTTCGCTTCGGCTCTCACAAAGCAGCGCATCTTCAAGGTGCTCGAGACCGCCAAGCAGGTTTATCTGAACCGCAAGGCTCACGTGGGCACATCGAAGCTCAACGAGGTGATGCTGCCGCTCATCGAGGCTTATCCGCCACCATCAACGAAGGGCAAGTACATCAAGATCAAGTATTGCACGCAGTTGCCTAACACGCAGATTCCTTCGTTCGTGTTTTACGCCAACCTGCCGCAGTATATCAAGGAGCCGTATCGCCGCTTCCTCGAGAACAAGATTCGCGAGAACTGGTCGATGCACGGTTGCCCGATAAATGTCTTCATTCGTCAGAAGTAAACCCTAAGACACGGAAAGGATGAACAGGATGAGAAATACGCTTGTATGCCTGTCCTTGTCGTTCGTCACTCTTTGCATGCTGTCGTGCCACAAGACGGAAGGACAGAAGCCGGAGGAAATGGCGGGACGCACCGCCAAGGCTTACTACGACTACCTCATAGAGGGAAAGTACGAGGCTTACACCGACGGCTTCTATCAGCCTGACAGCATCCCCGGCAGCTACCGTGAGCAGCTCATCGTGAACGCCAAGCAGTATGCCGCGCAGATGAAGGAGGACCACGGTGGACTGACAGCCGTAAAGGTGGCAGGGGCGAAAGCCGACACCGCACGCCATACGGGTCACGCCTTCCTCGTGCTGTGCTTCAAGGACAGCACAAAGGAGGAGATAGTTGTGCCGATGGCATTGGTGGAAGGCAACTGGATGATGAAATAAGAGAACGGCATAAACAAACAAAACGTGAGCGACGCAAGCTGAACCAACAGCCCGCGTCGCTCACGTTTTGTTTATATAGAGTCTCAGTATATAAGCCATAAAAAAGGTCAGCCACGTTGCATCATCTGCACCGTGGCTGTTGTGTAATTAATAGTAAATTGTGATGACTATAAGTTTTTATTCTTTGAGAAGGTAAAAAATAGGTGATTGTTAAAGGTAATTTACTTTCCTGCACCATTCGACATTTCCGCGCACGTCGGCACTTCCACATCTGATGCATGTGTGTGTTCTTGGTTTTATTATATCAAGGTCGTTATGTTATATGATGATTATTGATTCTTGATTCTTGATGTAAAGAAAGGGCCAACCTAATGCAGAAGACAAAACTCTTTTTGACATTTTGTAAAGGTCTTAGCCATTTCTTCTGCAAAGATAGTTCAATTTTATGTGACAGCAAAATAAATCAAGAGAAAAAACTTACATTTGTATAAATTTCCTCTTTTTATAGCTGTTTTTCCGCTTTCTTCTGCTTTTACTGCCTCTTTCTTATAGCTTTACTTCCTTCAACACATCGCCGTCCATGGTGCGCACAGCCATCACGCCGTCCTCATAAGTGGCGAACGTCGGGACGTTGCCTCCCTTGGGGAAGGTGATGGAGCCGAGGTTGCAGACGATGCGGTTGTCGTCGGTTGGCTCGAGCTTCCACAGGTGTGTATGTCCGTAAACGAAAACATCGTTCTTCATCACAGGAGCGTTGTCCTCGTTATAGACGTGTCCGTGTGTGAGGAAGAAGCGTCTGCCGCCTTCCACCACGAGGGCGTAGTCAGCCATTATGGGGAACTGGAGCAGCATCTGATCCACCTCAGCGTCGCAGTTGCCACGCACAGCAACAATCTGATCCTTCATGGCGTTAAGTCGCTCGACGATTCCCTTGGGGTCGATTCCCTCAGGAATGCGGTTGCGCGGTCCGTAGTTGAGGATGTCACCAAGGATGAAAAGCATGTCGTAAGAGCCGCGCTCATAGAAACGGAGCACGCGCTCAAGGGCTGGCAAGCAGCCGTGTATGTCGGAAACAAGTAGGAAGTTCACTTTGTTATTTAGTATTTATTATTTGGTATTTATTATTTATCAGTCGTTCAGCTCGCGTTCCTGATCGCGCTTGCGCTTCTGCTCGTCGAGGAGCTGGAAGTCCTTCTTTCTGAGCACGAAGGTGGAGCCGAGATACTTCTCCTTCACGATGCGGTTCTCCGCCAGCTCCTCCGGCTTGCCCTGAAAGAGGATGCGTCCCTCGAAGAGGAGGTAGGCGCGGTCGGTGATGGTGAGTGTCTCCTGTACGTTATGGTCGGTTATGAGGATGCCGATGTTGCGGTATTTGAGTCGCCAAACCACGTGCTGGATCTCCTCCACAGCGATAGGGTCTACACCTGCGAACGGCTCGTCCAGCATGATGAACTTCGGGTCGATGGCCAAGCATCGCGCAATCTCCGTACGGCGTCGCTCTCCACCGGAGAGCTGGTCGCCCTTGTTGCGGCGCACCTTGCCAAGATTGAAGTCGGCGATAAGGCCCTCCAGCTTCTCAAGCTGCTCCTTACGCGAGAGCTTTGTCATCTCCAGTACGGACATGATGTTGTCCTCCACGCTGAGCTTGCGGAATACGCTCGCCTCCTGCGGGAGATATCCGATGCCGGCGCGGGCACGCTTGTATACGGGATAGTCGGTGATGTCATGCTGGTCGAGATAGATATGACCGGCGTTCGGGACGATAAGTCCTGTCGTCATATAGAACGATGTGGTCTTTCCGGCTCCGTTAGGACCGAGCAGACCGACAATCTCTCCCTGACGCACGTTTATCGACACGTCGTTGACAACCGTACGCTTGCCGTAACGCTTGACAAGTCCCTCGGTGCGAAGCACCATGCAATGCGGGCGCTCTTCTGATATATCGTTTTGTTCCATTGTCGTTGTATAATATGCCTATGATATGCAAAGTTACGTTATTTATTTTAATAAAAACTTTCGGATATGAAAAAAACTCACGTCGAAGAAATAGTTTCTACCTTTTTATTGCTACTTTTGCACTTGCTATATATATAAGAACAACAGATTATTATGTTTATATTGAAATCGTTGAACACACTCGGACGCTACCTTATACTTATGGGTCGCTCCATCGCTCGTCCGGAGCGCATGCGCATGTTCCTCAAGCAGTATGCCAAGGAGATGTCGTCGCTTGGCGTCGACTCTATCGGCATCGTGCTGCTCATATCGTTCTTCATAGGAGCCGTTATCTGCATCCAGATGAAGCTGAACATCCAGAGTCCGTGGATGCCACGCTGGGTGTCGGGCTATACGACGCGTGAGATTCTGCTCCTCGAGTTCTCCTCAAGTATCATGTGTCTGATTCTTGCCGGCAAGGTGGGATCGAACATCGCCTCTGAGCTTGGCACGATGCGCGTGACGCAGCAGATTGACGCTCTCGACATCATGGGCGTCAACTCAGCCAACTACCTCATCCTGCCTAAGATATTAGGACTGGTGACCATCATGCCTTTCCTCGTGATATTCTCTTCCGCTACGGGCATTCTCGGAGCTTACGGCACGGCATACGTCGGACATATCCTATCGCCTGAGGACCTTACGCTCGGTCTGCAGCACTCGTTCAACTCCTGGTTTATGTGGATGAGTATCATTAAGAGCCTCGTCTTCGCCTTCATCATCTCAAGCGTATCGAGCTTCTACGGCTATTCCGTGGAAGGCGGATCCGTGGAAGTGGGCAAGGCAAGTACGGACGCCGTGGTCAGTTCCAGCGTGTTGATATTGTTCTCGGACGTTTTCCTCACCCAGCTTCTCAGCTAAAATAAAGACTTATCTCATGATCGAAATAAAACATCTATGCAAGTCGTTCGGGGACAAGGAAGTCCTCAAGGACATCAACGCCGTCTTCGAGGACGGCAAGACCAACCTCATCATCGGACAAAGCGGCTCCGGCAAGACGGTTCTGATGAAGAATCTCGTGGGTCTGCTCACGCCTACAAGCGGCGAAGTGCTCTACGACAACCGCAACTTCGTGGCTATGACAAAGCATGAAAAGGTGCTGATGCGCCGCGAGATGGGCATGATATTCCAGTCGGCGGCTCTCTTCGACTCGCTCACGGTGCTGGAGAACGTGATGTTCCCGCTCGACATGTTCTCTTCGATGAACTATCGCGACCGCGTTCGCCGCGCTCAGGAATGCCTCGACCGCGTAAATCTTATAGACGCTCAGCATAAATTCCCGGGCGAGATTTCGGGCGGTATGCAGAAGCGTGTGGCCATAGCCCGCGCCATCGTGCTCAACCCGAAGTATCTGTTCTGCGACGAGCCTAACTCCGGTCTGGACCCACATACGTCGCTCGTCATTGACGAACTGCTCTCGTCCATCACCAAGGACTATAACATCACCACCATCATCAACACGCACGACATGAACTCCGTGATGGGCATTGGCGAGAACATCCTCTTCATCTATCAGGGTCATAAGGAATGGCAGGGCACCAAGGACGACGTGATGGGCTCAACAAACGAAAAGCTCAACGACCTCGTGTTCGCATCCGAACTCTTCAAGAAGGTGAAGAGAGTGGAAATGAACGAGTTAGGAATTAGGAATTAGGAGTTAGGAATTATTCTCGGCTTCGCCTGCGATTTTGAATTATTCAATTTTGAATTTATAATATAGTATAAACGAGGAAACGGGATAAACTGTATGAGCTGCGTGATTTAGCTTTCCGCAACTCTTACAGTTTATCCCGTTTGCTTATCTTATAAGTCTTAATTCTTAATTGAATAACTCAAGACTCCTAATTCAAAACTCTCTTACAGCTTTTCTCTCCAACCTTCACCACATACATTCCCTTATTCAGAGCGTTGTATGCTGCGGTGAGCGAGGCGCTGCCCTGCCCTCTTGCGACAGTTCTGCCAGCGATGTCAGTTATCATCCAGGCGTCGGACGATGAAGAGTCTTGCGATATGCTGCCGATGCCGGATGTCTTGGCAATGATGTCGCGCTTGGCGGCGTTGAGAACGGAGCAGTCGCATGGATCTGTTGAGTTATAGTTGGCCACGAACGCCACGACTCTCATGTGCTTCTCGTCCCACTCATCATTAAGCGTAACGTCAAAATGGCGGTTATAGCCAGCCGTTACGTCCACCTTCTCACCCCATGCCGGCGTGAGCGACTTGCGAGGAACATGACGATGATAGAATCCGCTGCTTGCACCTGCCTGCGACGTGCTGTAGAGGCTGTCCTCGGTCAGGAAGACATAGAGACGAAGGCTGTCGGGAGTGGCGATGGGCAACAGTTGCTCGCCTGAGACGTCGATGCCAAGACTGCGCGATGAAGGATTCCAGTCTGTAGTCAAGTCCACCGTCACAAGAGCAGGACGCTTCTGTTCAAGAGCGTAGAGCGCCTTGAGGTTGGTGGCAGACGCACTCATTATGGGCGTCTCATACTTGAACAGATCGGGGAAAGCGTTGCGCATGTCCATGCGGTCGATGAGCATAGCCGGAGCGAAGACGTGGTAAGAGGGATAGAACCATTCGTACGCCACGCTTTCGTCTATAGTGAACTGGTCTGTATAGAATCCGGCGTGATGACCAATCTCAATGAGGTTGTCCATGTCTGGCGTAACTGCGTCAATGGCATGATGAGCCTCAGGACATGCCGTGCATCTCTCTGTGGAGAAGAGTTCGAGTAACACCTTACGCTGCACGTAACTGTCGCGACACATTACGTTCTGTGCCTCAGTCCAGTTGTCCGTATCCACAGCGTCGCTGCCGTCGTTTACGGCCTTTATGCGCAGACGCAGAGTGCGGTCGCCCACAGCATTAAGCTTCATGGTGGAGAGAGCGAACGATCCTTCACGGCGCGGAGCAACGTTAAGGTCGCCGACGCGCTCCTCGCACAATTCGTTGTCGCCGTCATATAGAGCGAGAGTAAGACTGTTAACCGTAGACACACCAAGATTCTGGAAGTCACCGAAGATGTCCATCACCTCACCTGTCCGTGCGTATTCAGGCATATTGGTGGCACCCAATCTTACATTATGCTCCGGCATGTCGCCGCTAAGCGTAGCTAAAAGCGAAGCGCTGTAAGGTCCGTCATACTCAGCCCACGCTCCGTCCTTATCGAGAACATACTCACGATTGCGCACCAGGGCATTGCCGTAACAAGCATACTTGGCTCCGTCTAAGGTATAACCGATACATAAATCCGACCCGTCCACCACGTAAGGCGTAGCAAGCGTAAAGGTGTTCCATCTGGTCTTCGACGCGTCCACCGTTTCCTTATAGAAAGGCTCTTCGCCAATGGCATGGCTGAGGAAGATGGTGATGGCTCCGTTCGTGGTCTTGTCCGACACGCCAATCTTCACTTCCGTAAGCCGACAACCCTTGTATGCCGACATATACGCAGCGTCGAAGAAGAGCGCCGCACCTGCCTTGCCGCCCTTAACCGACTCATAATTTGTGAGCGAATTCTTGTTGTTGCCTATGGTGAGCGTAGCTTCCGCAGCATACGCCCTAATACCAAAAAGAATCATGAGCACGAAGCCCATGATTCTTATTTCCTTATTTAATGTAAGGTTCATACGTTTTGTTTCAGTTAATGTTGGGGTAAACATCCGTTAGAATGTGTCTTATTACTTAGCCACCTTGAAGGTCTTCACACCGTCAGCAGTCTGCACCTTAACGACGTATGTGCCAGCTGAGCGACCAGAGAGGTTAACCGGTGTGCCCTGACATACGCGAGAAACGAGAGTGCCGTCAGCAGCGTATACGTCTGCAGAGCTATACTCGCCTGTGATGTAAACGAAGTTGCGACCAGAGAATCTTACGTTCACGTCCTTGCGGATGCTGTCGATAGTCTTAACGGAAGTAACCGACTCGTCGTAGCAGATAGCCGGATAGTTAAACTCGACCTGACCGTCAGAAGTAACTCCACCACCTGCTACTACCTTGCCGTCAGCGCTGCAGCAATAAGCAGGATTCAAGCCCTGCTCCATGCTTGAGAAACGCTTGCCGTTAGCACCGCATGTATAGAAGTCGTCAGTATACTCCAACTTGCCGTCAGCAGTATATACGAAGTACATCTGCATTGCGTCAGCATCTACATAATAGCCATACATATTGCCCTCAGCGTCAATGGTGAGGAGAGTACCGCCATTGAAGTTTACAGTAGTAGTCTCGTCTTCTCCTTCATAGTCTTCCTCGTCGCCACAGTTGAAGAGCTGAACCAGCTCGCCGTCGCGGATGAAAGCAGGATTGAAACCGCCGCTACCGGCTACGTTCAGACCCACCATGGTCTTGCCGTCGTCGCTGATGTCGCGAACCAGGAACTGTGTGAAGTAAGCCGAATCAGCCTGCTCCACGAGCTCACCGTCAACATACAGCTTGTTCTTGCCAGGCTGACCAAGCTGGTCATACACGGCACTGAGAACGTATGAGTCGCCCTGCTTCTCCCACAATACGGGAGAATCGTGAATAATCTCCATAAGCGTTCCCTCGAGAATCTCCTTCTCGCCTACCTTAAGGCTAAGGTTTCCGGCTATATACTTGCCGTCGGCAGTAATGGCGCGAGCCTCCTCAGCGAAGTCCTCAGTCTTAGCCTGCTTCTGTGAATAGTGAGCGGGTACGGGCAGCTGCTGCCAATCGCCGTCAACGGTGCGCCATCCAGGATATGCCACGGCATTCTTTTCCTCATCCTCGCGCTGCTCGAAGCTACCTACGATGATACCATCGTTAGAGACGTCGCAAGCCGAGATGCGGTTGTATGTAAGGCCGAGCGGAGTAAGTTCTGTCGGATCTGAAGCCTGCCAAAGGAATGCGCCGCCCAACTGGAAGTTTATCTGCGAATCGTCATAGCCTACAGCATACTTGCCGTTGGACGATACATGCTGGAAATAACCAGTAGCGCCCATCGTTTCACCACCATAATAAGGATCCGAAATCATAAAGTCCTGGAAGGACTGTGTCACCATTGTCTGGGCATTTACAGACTGTGCAGAAGACAGCGCGAGCGAACCAACGCACGCACAAGCGAGTAAAAATTTCTTCATAGCGATATGTTTTTCGTTATTATTTATTAATGATTACGGGGCAAAAGTAACAAATTATATTCGATTAGCCAAATTATAACATTAATTATTCAATAAACCGGTCTTTTTCCTAAAGGTACTCCCACACAGCATCTACGTAGAAACAAAAAAGGCTGTCATGTGAAGCATCTGATGCTCCGACATGACAGCCTTTACTGTATTTGTATGATAAAAAGTATATCGTATTACTTCATCATCTCGTTGAACTCCTCGAGAGTTACTTCCTTCTCGTTCAGAGTTACGGCAGCCTTGAGGGCAGCAGCGAGCTTGATGTCGATGGCACGCTCTACGAAGTTGTCAACAGCCTCGCGCTTCTTGAGAAGCTCGTTAGCGTAGTTCTCAACATACTCGTCAGGAACGTTGGTCATGCCATACTGAGCGAACTGCATGCGAGCCATCTCAACGGCAGCAGCCTTAACGTCAGCGTCCTCAATCTTGATGTTCTGAGCCTTAACGAGCTGCTCCTTGATAAGGTGCCACTTGAGCTGCTTGATGCTCTCCTCGTAGTTCTTCTCTACGAAGTCCTCGCCCTTGTCCTTGTTGTTAAGGAGCATGATGCGCTTGAGGAGTGCGTCCGGCCATGTCAGCTCGCCAACCTTGTCCTCGCAGTACTTGCGTACGTCGATCATGAACTTGTAGTCAGCGTTCTGCTCGAGCTGCGGCTTGAGAGTCTCGGCAATCTTGTTGCGGAACTCTTCCTCGCTCTTTACCTCGCCCTCGCCGAATACCTGGTCGTAGAGCTCCTGACCGAGCTCAGCCTTAGCGAAGCGCTGAATCTCAGTGATCTGGTAGCTGAAGTCAGACTCAAGAGTCTTGGCAACCTCGCGGTCGATCTTGAGAAGTGAAGAGATCTCAGCCTCTCCCTCCGGATAAGCCTTGCGGGGGTTGAAGGTGATGATGTCACCAGGCTTGCAGCCCTTGAAGAGATCCTTCTGCTCGTCTACCTTGATGTATGAAGGCATCAGGACAGCGCCCTCAACGGTGATGCCGTCTTCCTTGGTGTTGCCCTCAGCGTCGAGCTCGCGGAGGTCGCCCTTGAGAAGGTCGTTCTTCTCAGCGTCATACTCCTCAGCCTTCTCGTACTTGCCGGCACGGCCCTGGAACATCTCCACCTGCTCGTCGATGAGCTTGTCATCAGCCTTGATGGTGTAGTGGTCGATCTTGTTGCGGCCGTTGAGCTCAATCTTGAACTCAGGAGCAACAGCTACGTCGAACACGAATGTATAAGGAGCGGGCTTCTCGATGTCAGCCGGAGTCTCCTGCTTCTCAGAAGGCAGGGGCTCGCCAAGCATCTGGATGTTATTGTCCTGGATGTATTTGTAGAGCTGCTCGCCTACAAACTTGTTAACTGCGTCGTAACGTACAGATACGCCGAACTGACGCTTGATGAGACCCATCGGGGCCTGACCCGGACGGAAGCCGGGGATGTTTGCTCTTTTACGATAGTCCTTGAGTGTCTTCTCGACAGAGTCCTTGAAGTCTGCCTCTTCGACTGTGATGGTCAACAGACCATTCACTTTGTCGGGATTTTCGAATGAAATGTTCATTTTTTTGTAATGTAGTATATTTATATATTATTGTATTATTCGGCATTTTTGGCACGTAGCTGCAAAATTACACATTTTTAAATATCTATACGACATACTTATGATAAAAATACTCAGATTTTGGCGATTTTAACAATTTCGGTCCGTCCAAGCAGTATTTTCACAGCTGTTCAGAAATGACGGCTATACGGCTATAGCAACTCCCTATACAGTTTAGGGAAAACCATACTACTGTTTATGGATTTTCCCTTGCCCGACAAGCGTGGATGAGCTATCTTTGCAGCAGAAAACTAACAAACCAAGTAATAACCCTTAAAACCAATTTGGATTATGAAACGTACATTATTAGCAATCGTAGCGGCATTCTTAATGATGACATCCGCATACGCACAGAGACTCGCCAACGTCCGCGCAGAAGCCACTTTCATCACGGACAAGATGGTGCTGGAATTGGGACTTTCAAAAGCACAGCGCAACGGTATACTCAACATCAATCTAAACTATCTCAACGGCATCCGCAGCTACCGTGACATCGACTCATACGGATGGGAATGCCGCAACAGGGAGCTGAGGAGAATGCTCACAGCGAGACAATGGCAGAGATTCAAGGAGGCTTACTACTTCTATCGCCCGATAGAATGGCGTGACGACGTATACGTGCACAATATCTACCACAAGTATCCGAAGCACCACAAGCACTACAAGCACTACGACAAGCACCACAAACACTGCGACAAGCACTACAAGCACTACGAAAAGAAGCACCACAAACATCACAAGCACTACGACAAGCATCACAAGCACTACGACAAGCACCACAAGCACTACGACAAGCGCAAGTATGGCAAGCGAGACAGATGGTAAAGTAATGTGAAGCGGCGCTTTCGCTCTATAGAATCAACCGTAAGTTTATGGGTGCGTGGCTACGGCGGGACGCCATAGCCTCCTAAATTTGCCTTTACAGCTGTAAATTGCTGTTTAGCGGTGGGATTATAAATGAGCTTGCCGTGACAAACATAGGAGGCTATAATTCAAACTCATAATTCATAATTCGGGCCATATGTCGCCCGATATCCTTGTGTTTTTCTTTGTTTTTCCGCTTATGGGCGCGTGCTGTGCACAAATAAAAGGCTTTACGTTAGGTTGTCGAGAACATGGTTCTCGTAAGACCTAATGTAAAGCCTTTTATTTAAATCCGATAGGATTTGCGCCCATAAGCGGTATGTGGAGAAAGGTTTTTGTCAAAGCCCTGCCTAACCGGATTTCGCTGATAAAATTCCTGTTTGGCGGTTAGTTTGCCTGACAATATTTGTATTTCTAATGCTCAATACTATGAGCTGAGCGCACAACAAAATCTTTGGTGCGAAATTCTTGAGTTTTGAGCGTTTAGAGACAATACGCTCATACACAGTGTATTATGCGGTTTTATAGAGAAATGTTATGAAATCAGACTCGCAAAAGAGCCGTTTTTGGCTGCAATAGCGCCACTTTTACACTACAATAGTGCCACTTTTATCATGCAATAGCGCCACTTTTACACTCTAATAGTGGCACTATTGAAGTGTAAAAGTGGCGCTATCGTTAAGCTCGGGTGCTGTTTGCACAGCAAAACACCATAAAAACAGCTTTTTGATTCTCTAGAATTGATTTTTATTTTGTAACGCATTTTTACCACTTGTACGATATTTGCATGATGGACATTCTCCACAACAATTATTTGATTAACCATTTCATAGCCCATTCCGCTAAAGGTGATGGACATGCAAGCATTCCACAGTTCTGCTGTAAGTTGAGAAACGAGAAACGTATGCGGTTCTTGGGTTGGTAGCGTTCGTTATACACAACTATACTTCTACCACTGACACAATTTTCGGCCTTTACCTCTACCGGAATTATCTCTTCCTCTCGCTGTAAAAGAAACTCTATCTCTGCCTTTCCCTCCGAAGACCAATAGTAAGGCATAGAACCGTATGAAGGCAACACACTTTGCAGCACTGCATTCTCTGCCATTGCACCTTTAAATTCCGTGTAGTTGGCAGTCGGGTCTATGACTATGCTTCCCGGTAGTCCGGCCAATCGCCGCAATAATCCGCAGTCACTGGTATAAATCTTGAAAATGTCAGGTTCTTCATAAGCACTTAAAGGCATTCCAGGTTTCGACACCACGTTCACACGATATATCATGCCAGCATCTTCAAGCCACAGCAAAGCATCCTCGTAGTCACGGCTTCTCGCACCTTTCTTTACAATCTTATATATGAACTTTCTGTTCTCCTTGGCAAGTTGAGACGGAAGTGAGTGCCAAATCGCATGAATGCGCGGTATCTCGCGAGGTTCTGCATACTTGGCAAAGTCTAGCTCATACAAGTCTAATATGCCTTGCAATATGTCATCCACTGCTTGCATACCCTGATTTTCAAGCATACTTACAGTAGCTTCCGGCATTCCTCCAGACACCATGTATCTGCGGTATTCCGACTTCAACTTGTCAAGTATAATAAGAGGCAGTTTCTCAGGCTGTTCTATCTGTTCAACAAAATTGAATGTCTGGATGTCGCTGGCTCGAAGATATTCCTTGAACGTAATCGGATACATACGCATAACCTGCACCTTTCCCACAGGTACGGTCATTCTCCTCCTCTTGACAGCCACACCCAACAGCGAACCTGCCGCAATAATATGCCATTCGGGAGCATCCTCATAAAAATACTTTAACGAATTGAGCGCTTCCTCACATTCTTGTATTTCATCGAATATAAGAAGTGTCTTACCAGGAATAAGGGGAACTGGACTATAAAGGGCGAGTTCTTTAATTATGCGTGAAGGCTCTTTTGACACAGTGAAGGCTGACAGCAACTCTTTCTGGCGGTCAAAGTCAAATTTCGCCGTATAATCGAAACATTCCCTTCCAAACTCCTCCATAGCCCACGTTTTGCCTATCTGACGGGCACCTTTCAAAAGGATTGGCTTATGCTTTTCTGCATCTTTCCAATCCTTGAATTTATCTATTATGTCTCTTTTTATCCTCATACCTACACTAACAACTTCTGATTTGTGTCAAAATTGACATTTTTCCGAACTTACCAGGTGCAAATATACAATATATTGAGGATTATTACAACTTTTCTGAGAGTTATTTTCGCTTACTTTTCCGATTAGTCGGTATTCCCATTATTTTCCTCATCGCCTTTATTTCTCAATTATTTGTAGTACCTTTACTGATGGATTTTACATTAGTGCAATATCATAGTTTTAATAAAAAATGATTCCCTCCCTGCGTAAGTTTTCTGATTGTCATGCGACTAATAGGGTAAAGAGTCGAACGATAACAATTAATTAAAAATGAACAAAAGTGGAACATGTGCCTACTTGAGCTGGAAGAAACATAAGAATACGATGTCGGAGATAGAGCAGAACCTTGCAGAACTCAAGAACTTTGAATAAACAATATACAGATTTGAGCTGTTTATTCGGCGGAATAAGACAGGAAAAAAGCGGTATAGGAATCTTGCTGTAGAATTCCTATACCGCTTATATTCTTTTGCCTTTAAGCTTTGTCAGCTCGTGAGCTTTTAGTATTCGTCATCATTCCAGAGGAAGTCGTCCTTTGATGGATAGTCGGGCCAGAGGTCCTCGATGCTTTCGTATACGTCGCCCTCGTCCTCTATCTCCTGAAGGTTCTCAAGCACTTCGAGCGGAGCGCCGGAACGCATAGCATAGTCTATAAGTTCGTCCTTAGTTGCGGGCCAGGGTGCGTCTTCCAGTTTGGAAGCCAATTCAAGTGTCCAATACA
>ERZ1026901.51-NODE-51-length-100770-cov-8.932592_pt1 | contig 100770 bp, 93 predicted proteins | sample MGYA00380179_ERZ1026901 | MGnify/ENA primary metagenome ERZ1026901 (study PRJEB33269, sample SAMEA4719815) | human gut metagenome | biome: human-associated habitat; feature: organic feature; material: feces | place: Cameroon | collected 2013-10 ... | reverse complement strand
GTGTATTTGTATGAAAGAAACTGCGCAGCTTTTGCGAGAAAAAGGGCTGAAGGTCACCCCACAGCGTATTGCCGTTTATAATATGCTTTTGGGTACCACCGCGCATCCGAATGCGGAAATGATTTATAAAACACTGGAACCGACTAACCCCACCATGAGCCTTGCTACGGTCTATAAAACGCTTGATTTTTTCAAGCAGCTTGGTCTGGTGCAGGAATTGAACGTGGGCGAGTCAAGCTCCCGTTATGATGCCGTGGTACGGTGTCATCCGCATACGGTTTGCCGTATCTGCGGCAAAGTGGATGATTTGCACATGGACGCATTGACAGAGGTTGCAAGAAAGCTTGTACCGGATTTGGATTTTGATGTGGAATGTGAGCAGCTCATTCTTTATGGCATCTGCAAGGAGTGCCAAGAAAAATAACCGCCGAAAAGAGTATCTTTCGCTGAGAGGATACTCTTTTTTCTTTGCAATTCTTAAGACTTTCTTACAATATTCGTGTCTTGTTGACATCCGTTTTTCGCCTTTGCTATACTGGAAAAAAGGACATTTTTCGGTAAAAGGGGGCGCACACATGAAATATAAACGAAAGCTGACACCTGCAACAACCTTCGATTTTGCGGCAATGGAAACATGGCTGTCTGACATGGCGGAGGACGGATGGATTCCCGTTGACTTCCGCGGCGGTAAGGTAAAATTTCGGCAGGACGAGCCACAGAAGCGAATTTTTCGCATTGCCATTCCGGATTTTTATAATGACACGCCAAGCGCAAAGCAGATAGAGGCATACCGTCAGCTTGGCTGGGAATATCTCTGCGGCTACCGCTGCAAGGGCTACCTTCTGGCAAACCTCACGGAGCACCCGGAGGAGCCTTATATTGACCCCGAAGTGCAGAAGAAAAATATTGACTCGCTTTATCGCGAGGAGCGATATCTCTACCTTGTCGGCGTGATACTCTTTACCCTGCTTTTCATTGGGATGGGGCTGCTTGGGTGGCGCAATTTAGGGCAGCATATCATAGGCCATGCCTGGTTTTCGGATCTTCTGATGCCGATTCTCTTTTTCTGCCTTGCTGTTTATTATTTTTATGAGCTGCGGCTATTGAAAAAGCTGAAAACAGAACTGGAGCAGGGGAATCCCGTGGAGCATGAAAAGGATTACACCCGAAAGCTGGAGCTCAGCAAAATCAGCAATCTGATTTCCACTGCCGCCAACGTACTGGTGATTCTCGTGCTTGTGTTTGAGATTTTTTCGATTTCTGCCAAGGAGGAACCGACGGAGCGGCCTTCTGCTTCTGTTTCTCCACTGCCGTATGTGCCACTGGAAAATGTTTCGGGGGACAGCGGCATAGAAACGCGCGTCCATGCAGAGCCGACGTTTTTTGCCCCTCTGCTTTTGCAGACCACCGCGCGGGGAGATGCCTCGTGGATGACGACTACGCTTTTAGAGGTGCGCCCCTCCTTCCTGACGGAGCAGGCGTTTCTGACCTTAGGGGCAAACGGCACGTTTCCCGATGCCTTCCTTCCCTCAACGGCAGAGAAGGCGTTGGTGCTTTCCTCTGATTCCTTTGACGAGGGGTATTTTTATCAGGAAACAAGCGAGATGCACCGCCAGATGCTGACGCTTCGCAAGGGCAACCGCCTTCTGATTGTGCGCTACCACGGCGAGAACAGACTGGTCGATTCTCTGAGCGCCTTTCTCCCCCTATTAGAGCAGGACTACACCATACAGGAATAACCGAAAACATCAAGAGGAGGACATTCTATGACGAAATGCAAAAGAAGGCTGCTCCCCGCAGAGCCTTACGAGATTGACGCACTGGAAAGCTGGTTTTCCGACCTTTCCGCAGAGGGACTGCATGTGCAGAAGGCAAATGCCCTCTTTGCGACCTTCATAGAGGGCGAGAAAAAGCGTCTGCTTTTCCGCATGGAGCCGAAGCAGGATGCTATTTTCCCTGCTTTGGACGAAAGCCAGGCAGAGGAACGGAATGCACAGCATAGGGAAAAGGGTTGGAGCTTTGTCTGTGGGTTGAACCGTTTTTATGTCTATGCCGCAGAGGAAGGCACAGCGGATTACTTTGCCACACCGGAGGAGGAAGGTGCATATTATCCCGACAATTTGAAGGGAAACAAATTCTTCAACAGCATCTATGCAGAACTACTGGTTATTGTTGTGCTGATTGCGGCTTATATTTTCGTTCTGCACAGACAGACCACCTATGACTGGGTAGAGGGTTTCGCCAACCCCTTCTGTAATCCTCTTATTTTAGTTTTTGCCATATTTGCCGGACAGCGCAACCGCGGTGCCATCAAGCTGCAACGCTCTCTTGCGGCAGGCGAGCCGCACCATCAGCCGACCGATTGGCAGACAGCCCGTCTGCGGTGGAAGCATCGGCTATATTATGTCTGCGTTGCCGGGATGATTGCATTCGTCCTCCTGCCGTTTTTGCCTAATGTATTCTCTTTTTCCGACCGACCGATTGCAGAGGTGAAGCAGCCTTTGCCGATGATTTCTCTGGCGGAACTGGAAAACGATCCTGATTTTTACGCTATGGACAGCTATTATCAGCGAGATGACGGTCCCGAAATAGAATGGTGGGAACGGGAGGCAAATCTGGTCAACTCCTATCCGACCTTCGGCTCTCCTGTTGACCTTGCCTATAATCAAGCAGGGCGGATTCCGAATCAAACAGATGCGTTAGGCGAACCGTATGAATCGGTGCTTTGGGTGGAATATCGCAGGCTTGCGTTCTTCCTTTCCCCGAAGGAATATATTAAAGAATATCTGGGTCGTGCTTATGAAACCTATGAAACTACGGCTTTGGAGGATACACCGTTTGATTACGCCCTTCTGGCAAAGGGTAAAAATCATACAAGGCTATATCTGGTTTCGGGGCAGACGCTTCTGGAACTGGACTATTACTATGGCGATGCAGATTTGACAAAGCATTATGACCTATATGAAAAGGCACTGAAGGAAATGCAGAAAAAATAAGATAAGGCAGTGAACGTCCCATTTGGGTTGGTTCACTGCCTTTCGTTTTACTGATTTAAAATCTGACAGGTATACGCATTGATGAGATACGGCTTTTCCTCATCCATCAGATAAATGCGGTAGCATGGCTCCAGATTGATCGAGGCAACGCCATCCGCCGCAGTATTGCTTTCCATCCGCGCATAGCCAAGCTCCATGCGGTCAATGGTTGCTTCCTCCGCATGCTCGCCCTTTTTCCATTCGCGCATGAAGGCAAGCAGGGCTTCATCCGCATAGCTTAAATCCTGCTTTTCGCCCGTATAGCCGCGCACAGGGTAATAATTGAAGGTGATTTTCTGAATTCCATCGGCGGTGACGAAAAAGGAGAAATAATTCGCAAAAACCTTCTCCCGTTTATACTGCCCGAAGAAATTCACCCGAAAGCCCTCGCTCTCCTCCGCAATAATAGCATCGCCATAGCTGCCGAAGAAATGCTCCGTATTATCAATGAATTTCTGCGCTTCTCTGAGGGCTTCTGTCTTGGTCATCTCGCCCTTGCCGCTTTTCACGGCTTTCGTTTCCCAGACACCGTGCGCACCGCTCATGGTCAGGCTGCTCAGTTTCCCCTGATAGACCGTTTCGCCGCCCTTTGTAGAAGCGGTTGTGCGCGCACTGCCGAAAAACAGACGCTCCAGCGTTTCCTTATTATAGGAGGGCAGCTCCACCGCCAGACGGGACATGGGTGGATGCTCCGTCAGAAGGTCGGTATACATGGTGATGCCGTTTCGCGAAAGCACCTCAAAGATGGAGCGCTCCTGTGTCGCCGTCATGGTGTTTTCCCGATTTTGTTTATAATTCAGCCCTGCCAGAAGTACATTCAGCAGTACCAGCAAAACAACCACAAACTTTTTTGCATTGCTCCATTCCATGCCCTTCCTCCTCTCTTCTGCATAGTTTCTTCTGCATATTTCCTTTATCGCTTATTCTCCTGCCGTTACGCCCGTTAAATCCTTTTCCTGCTCTGTATCCACCACGAAGGTATACTCATAGAGGGTAACGAACCATTTCAGGCGGATATCGCCCGTCAAATCCACATGATAGCCCAATGCAATATTCTTAACATCGGTGATATCCTTATCCTCGACAACGGACTTATAGGTCTTATTTGCATCATCCAGTGCATCGATGAACTGGACGTTAATCTTCTGATTTTTCTCTGCGGCTTCGCTGAAATTGACCGCATAGCGGCGGTATTCCTTGACCGCCTGATTTCGCAGCGTTACTTTAATGGCATGGGATGCACCGATACGATCCTTCACATTCTGCGAAAGATTCACCGGCAGGTTATCCACTGCATAATCAAAATAATACACAACCTCATTATTGATGGTACGCTCGATATCCGCCAGATAAATATCCGTTTGCAGGGAATCATCATTTTTCAGGAAATTACAGCAAATCTGATAACCCTCAAGCAGGCCTGTTCTGTCATTGCCGGCGTAGTTTTCATAGCTGTAATACTCCAGAATCCGCACATCCGGATAGTATTTGACAACCGTTTCGCTGTCACTGAAGGTATAGGTGCCGTCCTCGTCACGCTCGCTCCAGTCCACAGAGAAATTGCGGAAGAAATTTTTCACCGTATTTTCCAATGTAGCACGGCTCGGCTCGCCATCCTTTTCAAAGGCAAACTCCTGCTCCAGAGCCGGATATTCATAGGGCAGATATGCCCACTGGGGCAAAAACATATTGCGCCACAGCACCGATGCACTGGTGCGCTGCCCTGTGGAGATATAGCGCATATCGCCGTTATCCGCCATCAGAGAATCATAGAGCGCGACAGACGCGCCGCCGCCCTCGCAATGAAACGCGACACATTCATTCGTATCGGAATTGACGAAATAGGCGTAGCTTTCCTCGCCGCTCCTTCTGGCAGGCACAATCGTGATATAATCGAACTGCTCCAGCTTCTGGTCTGTTTTCAGATCCTTATAATTTTCCAGATATTCCTCCGAAGCAATCATAAAATCATACTGCATGACAATGCAGCGCGCCGCCAAAATTTTTTTCCAATCGGCGGTTGTTTTCTGAGGGAATGCGCCGCTTTGGGACAGAATCTCCCCCAGAGCCTTATTCGCCGTTTCCAGAAGCGTACTATTCCCCACATTATCGGGATAATAGACCGAAAAGGTACCTTCGCCCTCCCCAACCGCATAACGGGTAGCAAGAAGGACATCCCCATCCGCCTCCTCCTTGCCGAAGCTCAGCTGCTTCGCCAGGGCATAAAAAAAGTTATGGCCGCTTGTTCCTTCCAGCCATAACTCTCCTGTCTGATAAATCGCAGCTATGACCAAAGCAACAATGATAAAATTTGTAATCCTGTATACTTTCATTTGATCTCACCGCTTTTTCTATTCAATTTATTTTCTATCTGATTTTTTATTTTTTCGCACCCATGCCGGGCAGCGCAATCATCCGCTGCAGCTGGCTTTTTACCTGTTGGGGCACCTGCTTGATGACCGTTGTGGTCTTAGCTTCTCCCTCTGCGGCAAAGGAAATATAGTTATTCCCTCTGCTCAGGGGCAGGGTTTCGCTGAACAGCCCCATAGAGCCGACAGTTACGGTTTCTCTGTGGGTTTCGACCATATTACCGAAACGATCCATTTTGGATACCGTAAAAGTAATATCCGTGCCGGGCTTCGCTTCCCCATAGAGGATTCGGCTGCTGTCAAAGGTACATTCCACCTCATCGCCGCCGATTTGCAGCCCACTTGTAATATTCACCGAGGAAGCAAATACACTGACAGGAGAAAAAGAAAACACTGCCGCCAAAGCCAAACCAATGAGTTTTTTTCTATATGCTTTCATTCCTGTCACCTCCTCTGCAATCTCGTCATATTCGGAAAAGCCGTTCCATTCTATTGTATGGAAATTTCTGCTTTCTGTCTACTATGATTATATCGCACGAAGATTACAATTATGTTACAACGCCCTTACAGTTCTATAACAATCTGCTCAGACAAGCGCGCCGCGGTTAAGCCATTTGTCTGAGGTGCTGTTTTCTCCTGTATTTCGGCGTAATATTATGCCTTCTGTTCCTCCCTTTCATATTCCAGAATCGGGCGTTCCTTCGGGAACCACATAATCATCGTTGTTCCCTTGCCATATTCGCTTTCTGCCGTCAGCTTACCGCCGTGGCTTTCCATAATTTCCTTTGCAATGGCAAGCCCCAGACCTGTACCGCCCATGGCACGGCTGCGCGCCTTATCCACACGATAGAAGCGCTCAAAAATACGGGGTAAATCCTCTCTTGTGATGCCCATGCCCGTATCCTTCACATGAATCTTATAGAACTGCTCCTCCTCCGTAATGAAGATGCGGATGCTCGCCTGCTCTAAGCTGTACTTGATGGCATTGGTCACAATATTATTCACCACCTGCCCCACGCGGTCTCTGTCACCGAAAACAACCACCTCATGCTCATACGGCTCAAAGGTCAGCGTCTGATGCTTGGCTTCCGCATGGATTTTGTTCTGGCGGACAGTCATGCTGAGGAATTCATTCATTTCGATTTTCGTAATATCCAAACGCACCTGCTTATTATCAAAACGCGTCAGCTGCAGCAAATCACGCACCAGAAATGCCATACGGTCTGCCTCGCTGTTAATGATGCCAAGGAACTCCTGCGCAATCTCCGCATCCTCCATAGCACCGTCCAGAAGGGTTTCCGTATAGCTTTTTACGGTTGTCAGCGGTGTTCGCAGCTCATGCGACACATTCGCCACAAATTCCTTTCGCATATCGTCCAGCTTTTTCTGCTCTGTGATATCCTGCAAAACAACAACCACACCTTCGACCTCGCCCCTTTTATCGTAATAAGGAGAGAAATTCGCATTGATAAACTGCTTGCCGACAGGGAAAATCACCTTCTTAGAGGGCTCATTTCCCATATCCAGATAGACAGAGGAGCTGATATCATACGCACGGATAAATTCCGTAAAATTCATTTCTATTTTTTCCAGACCAAGCATCCCCTCTGCCGCCGCATTGGCAAGCATCAGCTCGCCGTCCTTACTGAAGGAAATCACGCCGTCACTCATGTTATGCAGGAGAATTTCCAGACGGTTTTTCTCTCTTGAAATTTCCGACATATTCTTGGAAAGCTCCGCCGCCATGTTGTTAAAGCTGCTGGTCAGCTGGCCGATTTCATCATTGCTGCGCACCGTTAGGCTCTGATCCATATTCCCTTCTGCCAGATTTTTCGCTCCCGTTGTCAGCGCAAGAATCGGGCCCGTCAGTGTCTGTGCAAAAACATAACCCATCACTGCCGCCAGAAACAGCGCAATCATAACCGCCGCAACAATCGTCTGCGTGGTTTTATCCAGACTGGTCTGCATATCGCTTGCATCCAATCTGGTATAGATGATATAGGAGGGGGTTGTCCCGCTCGTCTGCACAGGTGTGGCATAGCTCATCCATTCACGCAGAAGCCCGAAGGAATCGGTGCTTTTTTTCTGTGTGGAAAAGGAGGTCATGCCGTTCATTGCCGCAATAATTGCCTGATCCGTATAAACCGGATAGGGTGCCTCCGTTACGGTGGTGGAGGCAATCGTCTCCCCATCCGTATTGAGGATATTGCCCTGTATGCCGACGGCATTTGATACGGTTTTTAAGAGCTTCTCCTGAAATTCCTCATCCTTGCCGCCCTCAATCACCTGTTCATTGATTCTCTCCGCATAGGTTGCTAGCTCCTGTCTGGATTTATCAATCTCGATATTTCGCAGGCTGAGCAGGATATAGGTACCGCTGACAATCATCACAATCAGCACCAGCCCCAGATACATGATAATTAACTTCCATTTAATACTTCGCATTCGCAAAAGCTAATCCCTCGCTTTTCTCAGCAGTCAAAATAATACCCTACGCCTCTTTTTGTGAGGATATAAACCGGCTTGCCGGGGTCATCCTCGATTTTTTCACGCAAACGGCGAATGGTGACATCCACTGTCCGCACATCACCGAAATATTCATAGCCCCAGACCTTCTCCAGAAGCGTTTCTCTGGAAAAAACCTGTCCCTTCTGCGCGGAAAGGTATTTCAGAAGCTCAAATTCTCTGACAGTCAGATCAATGATTCTCCCATCCTTCCGCACCTCATACCGATCGGGGTTGATATCCAGCTTGCCAAAATTCCCCTTACCGGCAGGTGCCTGTTCGGGAGCCTCCTCGCGCACAACGGATTTTCTGAGGTTCGCCTTCACCCTTGCCATCAGCTCTCTGACACCAAAGGGCTTGGTCACATAATCATCCGCTCCCAGCTCCAGCCCCAGCACCTTATCCAGCTCCTCGGCTCTTGCCGTCAGCATGATAATCGGGGTATTTTTCTTTTCTCTGATTTTTTTGCAGACTTCATAGCCATCCATCTTCGGCATCATAATATCCAGCAGAATCAGATCCGGATTTTCCTCCATGGCTTTCTGTACGCCTTCCTCCCCATCTGCCGCCGTGATGACGGTATAGCCCTCCTTTTTCAGGTTAAACGCAATGATATCGACGATGTTTTTCTCATCATCGACAATCAGAATTTTTCTGTCCATAGTGTCCTCTCCCCCTCGGAAAGTCTTATTCTTCATTCTATTCTTCTTCGATTATACTAGAAAGTGCCGCAAAAGTAAACAAAACCGCTTGGCATCCAATATTTGACGAAGCTTTTGCTTGCCAAGTTTCACCAAAAATGCTATTTTGTAAGAAAAAAGCGAAAAAAAATCAAGGAGGGTGTTTCATGGGTATCCTAGGCGCAAAAAATAAGGTTATCGCAGGCGACTATATCGGCGGCAAAATTATGCATTCCGGCGGCAAGGTGGTTTTATCCATCAACCTCGGCAATATGATTATTCTCAACAAAAAAATGGTTGCCGCCCACAAAATCGAAAGCGAGGTCAAGGGCAATCATAAAATCTCCGTTACCTTTGCGGACGGAAGGAAAAGCCTGCTCGAATTGGATGATGCACTTTGCACCGCTTTACTGGCGCAGCTGTTTTAACCATTTTCGGCAATCAAAAAGAACTTCTCATTTTTATTTTGAGAAGTTCTTTTTTTGTCTTAAAGTCTTGCTTCCAGTTCGGCTTTTCTGTCCTCGTAGCCCGGTTTTCCCAGAAGCGCAAACATATTTTTCTTATACGCCTCAACCCCCGGCTGGTCAAAGGGGTTTACATCCAGAAGATAGCCGCTGATGCCGACTGCCTTTTCAAAGAAATAAACCAACGCCCCAAAATGATAAGCGTCCATCTTATCCAGCTCAATCACCAGATTGGGTACGCCGCCATCCATGTGGGCGAGCATTGTGCCTGCAAATGCCTTGCTGTTGACGAAATGGATTTCCTTTTCCGCAAGGAAATTCAGCCCATCCTCATCCTGTGCATCAAATGGCACCACTGCGGCAGATTTCGGCGTTTTCACCCAAAGCACCGTTTCAAAGAAGCACCTGAGGCCATCCTGAATATACTGCCCGATGGAGTGCAAATCCGTTGAGAAATTCGCCGCCACAGGGAAAATGCCCTTATGCTCCTTCCCCTCGCTTTCGGCGAAAAGCTGCTTGAACCATTCCCCGAAGGAGGTCAGATGCGGCTCATAATTTGCCAGAATTTCAACCGTTTTGCCCTGCTGATAGAACAAATGGCGCAGTGCGGCATACTGATAGCAGTCATTTTCCTTTAAATCGGGGTTACTGTATTTTTCTCTTGCATCCGCCGCACCCTGCATCACAGCATCAAGCTCCACACCGGCAGCTGCCATCGGTAAAAGCCCGACAGGGGTCAGTACGGAAAAACGTCCGCCGACATCATCGGGGATGACAAAGGTTTCGTAGCCCTCTCTGTCACACATGCCCTTTAGTGCGCCCTTTGCGCGGTCGGTTGTGGCAAAAATACGCTTTGCGGCTTCTGCCTTGCCGTATTTTTTCTCCAGAAGCTGCTTGAAAATGCGGAAGGCAATCGCAGGCTCCGTGGTCGTGCCGGATTTGGAAATGACGTTGACGGAAAAGTCCCTGTCTCCCAGAATTGCCAGAACATCATTCAGATAGGCAGAGCTGATGTTGTTCCCTACGAAATAAATATCGGGGGTGTCTTTTTTTCGTTCATTATAAAACGGGGTCTTGATGAAATCGAGCGCCGTTCTCGCCCCCAGATAGGAGCCGCCGATACCAATGACAATCAGCACCTCGCTGTTTGCCTGTATGCGTGCCGCCGCCTTTTTGATGCGGTCAAATTCTTCCTTATCGTAATTTACGGGCAAATCCACCCAGCCTAAAAAGTCATTGCCCTTGCCTGTTTTTTCATGAAGCGCATAATGACAACGCTCCACCTCCTTTTGCAGTGCAAAAACCTCGTCCTTTTTGATAAAATCTCCTTTCAGAGAAAAAGAAATACCCATAGGAAATCCCCCTCCTTTTTTTCATATGTACTGTTTCGATATCAATATATTACCACAAAAAAGCCGTTCCGCAGCAGAAATCTGCGGAACGACCCTCTTTTTTTCGCTATTTTTTTTATTGTGTTCCCTTGACGATGATTTCGGGCACAGCCTCCTGGATAATTTCCTTATCCACTTCCTTTTCCTCCGTCACCTCACCGTTGATACGCGTAATGCGGATGGTGCTTTTCTTCTGCCCTGCCTTTCCCTGCTGGATGACCTTCTGATAGCTCGAAGGCTTGGTATCATCATACTGCGTTTGGTAGGTCTTCGGCTCCACTGCCGTCAGCACCTGTGTTTCCACTGTTTTTACGGAAATCTTCGGCTTCTGTACCGGCACATTGATAACCTGCCCTACACGAATCCCGCCGGTAAGATTTGCGCCTTCATTCAGCTGATTCAGCTTTTCCACCGTTGTTTTAAATTCATTTGCAATCAGATACGGCGCATCGCCGGACTGAACGGTATAACTCTGGGTTGCCTCTGTAGTGGATTCCAATACCTTCACGGCATCCTCCTGCTCCAGAATCTGCGTGGAATCCACAAATTCCTTCACAACCTCAACATCCTCCTGCCAGCTGATTTCCGCATCCTCCGCAACGCCCTCCTTGGGCATAAGGTCGGTCTGCACCTGCTTGAGCACAGCATTCGCCGCTTTTTCATTTGCAAGGATGGCAACCTTTTCACTATCCACTGTAATAATCGCCGCTTCCACCTTATACGTCACCTTGCTGCGCATTTTCGGCAGCAAATGCTCCATCGTGCAGACATCCTTTTTCTCCTTGGAGCCGATATGGATGCCCTCTACCTTGATTTTCTCATTAATCTGCACCTTCGAGCCGACAATACCCTCCAGCTGACTTTCCAGTGTGGCAGTCAGCTCCTTCGCCGTTACCTTTCTGGTTTCCAGAATCCCGACCTGCTCATCCGCGATATAAACCGCAGAGCCGTTTTTGCGCACAAAGAGAAACACGATGAATAAAATCACTATAATCCCAATCAGATAAAGTGCATTGCGGTTCAGCTTTTTGCCGTCCTTTTTGCCGCGCTTTTTTTCTGTGGGCTTATTGCGGTTCGTTCTGCCTGTTTTTTTGCCTTTTGTATTTTTTCTGTCCCGTTTGGCAGGTGTTCCGCTGCCATAGGGCACACGCTCCTCCCGTTTCGGGAACAATGTATCCGCCATGGGTTTTCCCCCTTATTTCTTCAAATTCTGACAACTGATGCTTTTATTTTATGATATCCACAGGAAGATTGCAAGCAAAAGGCAAAATTTCCGTTTTTCTGTAACGAAACTGTAAGATAAGCCCTTCCGCAGAAACTCGTTTGCATCAAAAAAGCCTCCGCAAGGGAGGCTTATATTGTCTTATTTATTTTTGATAAAACGCAGAATGGATTCTGTCTGGTATTTGATATGACCCTGTGCCACTGCTGCGCCTTCCTCGCTGTCATGATTTTCCAGCGCACGCAGAATACTTCTGTGGTGTGCCACGATGGTGGACATGGAATTATCGTTCTTCGCCTGTGCCATTCTGTAACGATACAGCTGGATTCTCAGGTTTCGGAACATCTGAATCAACTTATCGTTTTCTGTTGCCTGAAAGATCACATCATGGAAATCTTCGTCAATATCCACAAAACGCTCTACATCATTTTCCGCAACCGCGCGTTCAAAATCCACTTCCATATTTTTCAGCTGCTGCAAACATTCCTTTGTCATCTTCTTACAAGCCAGAGAGGTTGCAAGCCCTTCCAGCGCGCTTCTGATTTCCAGAATATTTACGATATCCTTTTCTGTCATATCCAGCACCTGCGCGCCCTTTCTGGGCACCAGCTCTACCAGATTTTCCAGCTCCAGCATACGCAGTGCCTCTCTGACAGGAGTACGGCTTACGCCAAGCTTTTCCGCCAGCTGATTTTCCATCAGTCTTTCTCCGGGAACCAGCTTGCCTGTCAGAATCGCATCCCTCAGTGTGTTAAATACGACATCTCGCAACGGTAAATACTCATTTGTATTGATGTTGAATTTTGTTTCGGTCATTATTATGTTCTCCTCTCAGCTCTCTTCGTACCCGATAGGTTCTTGTTGCCAAGCAATCCTTCAGGGCAAACTCCCGTTTCACCAGAGCCGCCGCCTTTCTTGCCTTTGCTCTGTCCGTAAACAGGGCAAACACCGTTGGACCGCTGCCGCTCATGAGGGCACCCTCCGCCCCTAATTCCATCAAACGTGCTTTTATTTTTGCGATTCTTGGATGCAGCTCAATGGTCACGGTTTCCAGAACATTGGAAAGCAGCTTTCCCATCTTTGCCACATCTTTCTCTTCCATGGCTTTGAGCATTGCCTTTGTATCGGGGTGCTGCTCGATTTCCTGCCAACGCAGCTGCTTATAAACAGAAGCTGTGGAAACGCTGACGGGCAGCTTTGCCAATACCACATAGCAATCCGGACAAGGATGTGCGACATTTGTCATCACCTCGCCGACTCCCTCACACAAAACTGTGCCGCGACGGATGCAGTAAGGGATATCCGAACCCAATCTGCCCGCCACCTCCTCTAGCTGTGCTTCGGAAAGCCCCAGACCAAACAGGCGGTTCATGCCCACCAGAACAGCCGCACAATCCGTACTGCCGCCGGCAAGCCCTGCCGCAACGGGGATTCGTTTATCAATCTCAATAAACACACCCTCCTTTATGCCGAAGGTCTCCCGCATCAGGTTTGCCGCCTTCCACGCCAGATTGCGCGCATCCGTCGGCAGCCATGGCAGGTTGGTTTTCAGCTTGATTACGGGCTTTTCCAGCTTCTTCATATAGATACCGTCATACAGTGCTACCGTCTGCATGATGGTTTCCAGAAGATGATAGCCGTCCTCCCTTTTGCCTGTCACATCCAGGGTTAAATTGATTTTTGCTCTTGCCTTCAGTCGTATTTCTCTCACGGTGTAGCCTCCCGTTTTTTCTATACTGTATACATTTTTATTATGGATATTGTACACTACATAAAACAAACACGCAACCATCAACTTACACAAAAAAAGAATTTTTTGTCGAAAAAGTTAACATTCTTTTAAAAAACGGTAAAGATGAAATTCCTATTCTTTTTTTGTGGTATAATTATAATAATGAAGAAAAGAAAAATTTTTCCTTCCCTGAAGGGGGTATCTTTATGTGGACATTTTACGAAAAAAATAAACAAGCCATTCATGATATTGTCCTGCTGCTTGCGGCGGTGCTTGGCTGCTGTCTGTTCTTTCGCTATCTTTTTCGGATTTTCCTGCCATTCCTCATCGGGTGGCTGTTGAGCCTGCTGTTTAACCCTCTGGCAGACCGCCTGCAGAAATTTCATATTCCCCGCGGCATCAGTGCCATCATCGGGATTCTGCTGCTGTTTGCCCTGCTGGGGCTGCTCGGCTTCTGGAGCGGCACAGGGCTGATTGCCAAGCTGAAGGAGCTTTCCGAAAATCTGCCGCACTATATCAGCCTGTTTGAAACGGGGCTTGCACATTTCTGGACACGGTTTGATACTCTCGCGCAGAGGCTGCCAAAGACATTACAGGTCTTTTTCTCCAGCCTGCAAACGGATTCCTCCGGCTTTCTGCTCTCCCTTGTTCCCAAGGGCAGCGCAACAGGCAAACTTGGCGGTGTTTCCGGCTTTTTCATTGCGTTTTTTGTATCACTGATTTCCGCCTATTTCTTCACAAAGGACAGAGACCTGCTTCGCCGGCAGTATGAAATTCATATTGCGCCGCTGTTCGGGCTTTCCGTCTATACCACAAAGCAAGAATTGAAGGCTTCTGTCCTGGGCTATCTTAAAACGCAGCTGATTCTGATGGGCTTTGTTTTTATCGTCACTCTCATCGGGATGCTGGTGCTGCATTCGCCTCATCCGCTGCTGCTGAGTATTCTGATTGCCATTATCGATGCCCTGCCCTTCTTCGGCAGCGGGTTCATCCTCTGGCCGGGCGCAATTTATTTCTTCACCAGAGGAAATACCTTCCTTGCCATCGGCTATCTGGCACTTTATGGCATCATCCAAATAACGCGGCAAATCCTACAGCCGAAAATTCTTGGCACGCAGATTGGGCTGCATCCCCTGCTGACACTGTTCTCCATGTATTTCGGCTTTAAGTGCATCGGGGTATTCGGGCTGATTTTAGGGCCTATCGTTGCGGTTGTGCTGAAAGCACTTTTCCACGCAAGGAAGCAGAACAGAGAGCTACAGAAGCCTTTATAATTTTATCAGCATACAAAAAAGGATAAATCTCAGAACGAGATTTATCCTTTTTCTTTTTTGTTTTTTGATTTTTATTCGATTTCTGTTGTCTGTAACATGATATTGATGGCATCCAGCACTTCCTGCTTCTGTGCGTCCTCATAATAGGTGCCGCCATAAATCACCAGATTGCCATCCAGAATTCCATACACAACAATGGAATGGGAATCGGGGATAGCAAGAATCGTTTCTCTGCCGCCCGCCTGCTCCAAGGACTCCTCTGTCCAAAGCTCATTTTCAATCATCTGATCAATAACCTCATCGTTGAAGGTGAAGGAATTTTCCATATAGATGACAGGATTGCCGTCAAAGCTGCGCAGCTCACATTTCTCAACCGTCAGAGAAGCATTCTTTTCCAGCTGCTCCAGCACCTGATTCATCAGATCCTCGTCAAGGGCTTTCTTTCTCTCCCCTGCAATCTGTACGTTGATGGCAACCGGCTTCTCTGTCCCAACGGTATCCCTTGCATATAACACCAGACTGTTTACAACCTCGCCCTCCGTTGTCCAAACATCCGCATCATACTGATATTTTGCCGTGCCGTTTTCCACCGTTGCCAGCTCCATCTTGCTGATATCCAGCGGCTCCATTGCAGGATATTCCGCCGCCTGATTGTCGGAAGTACCGCAGCCTGCCAATGCAAGAAGCATCAGCCCTGCCGCCAGAATTCGTTTCATTTTTTTCATAAATCGTTCTCCTTTGTCTTTTGGGTAAATGGGTTAAGTAAAATTATACCACAGTTTCGGCAAAAAATGTACTATGAGATTCCTGCCTTGATGCCCCAAAGCACCAGTAGATGCAGGGGATAAAACACATAAAAGAAATAACGCGGCAGTTTTTTTGAAAACGCCGCCACACGCCATTTCCCATCCAAAAAGCCAAAGGAAAAGAGAGACAATAGCTGAATCCATGCCCTTGTTTTCAAGCCATACAGAATATTCAGCAGCAGCTGTCCGTAAAAGCAGCGACTTTCCCGTTCTGCATAAAGCCCGAAGCAGAAAATCGTCCAGACACCATACCAGCCATAGCTCATGTCAGCAAAATAAGAGCCGATAAGCAGTACCGCCGCAACCGTCTTTTTCCCCTGACGAAAGAAATACAGCGCCGCCGCACCCCATGCCAGCATGAATAAGGGATTGCCCTGTGTGATGCCGAACAGAAGCATATAAATCGGCTGAGAAAGGACTGCTGTCAGAAGAATTCGCCCGAAATACCGCCAAAAGCAATGCGTATAGCGCACCCCCTCGGCAATGCCGAAGGCAAACAACGGAAACGAAAGCCGCCCGATGGCACGAAAGCCAATGGCACTCGGAAAAAAAACCATGCCGATGTGGTCAATCAGCATGGTCAGTGCCGCAATAAACTGTATGAATTGCCGCTGTTCCCTTCCCATTATTCCTGGAACATAGGAGTGGAGAGATATCTGTCGCCCGTATCCGGCAGGAATACCACAATGTTTTTGCCTGCATTTTCGGGGCGCTTTGCAATCTCCTTCGCCGCATGTACCGCCGCACCTGCGGAAATACCGGACAGCAGACCTTCCTCTCTCGCAAGGCTTCTGCCTGCCGCATACGCATCTTCATTCGTTACAGTAACAATTTCATCATAAATATCTGTATTCAGAACATCGGGTACGAAGTTTGCGCCGATCCCCTGAATCCCATGAGGGCCTGCAACACCCTTGGACAGCAGGGGGGAGGCTGCCGGCTCTACTGCAACAATCTGCACCGCAGGGTTCTTTTCCTTCAGATATTTGCCTACGCCTGTGATTGTGCCGCCTGTGCCGATACCCGCAACGAAAATATCCACCTTACCATCGGTATCTGCCCAGATTTCGGGGCCTGTGGTTTCATAATGCGCCGCCGGATTGGAGGGGTTCACAAACTGCCCTGCAATGAAGGAATCGGGGATTTCCTTTGCCAGCTCCTCCGCCTTTTCCACCGCACCCTTCATACCCTGCTTGCCCTCTGTCAGCACCAGCTCCGCACCAAAGGCTGTCATCAGCAGTCTGCGTTCCATGCTCATGCTGTCAGGCATAACGATGATTGCGCGATAGCCTCTTGCCGCCGCCATCAATGCCAGACCAATGCCTGTGTTGCCGCTTGTGGGCTCAATGATGGTTGCGCCCTCCTTCAGGATGCCTGCCTTTTCCGCATCCTCCACCATGCGCTTTGCAATACGATCCTTCGCACTGCCGCCGGGGTTCAGCGCTTCTACCTTTGCCAGCAGAGTTGCGCCCGTTTCCTTTTCAATCTTTGTCAGCTCCAGTAAGGGTGTGTTGCCAATCAGTTCTTCTACACTTTTATAAATCTTAGCCATAGTTGTTATCCTCCGTTCAAAAAATCTGTTTTCCGCATTTCATTAGTGTAACATAAATTTGCAAGCCTGACAGCAACAACAGCCAAAAATTGTACTTTTTAAAAGCATAACATCACTCCCTATTTCATATCGATTAACTATGATTTAAGAGGATACACCTGTTTTTTCTATTTGTCAATCGTTTTTTCTCATTTTCTTCTATTGTACCATCTTCTTTTTTGTGCTACCATTGTTTTGGTAAGTAGTCTATACAGAAAAAAGGAGAAATACTATGAAAATCGGTAGAAATGACCCCTGCTGGTGCGGCAGCGGCAAAAAATACAAATCCTGCCATGCGGCTTTTGATGATAAGCTGGCGGCGTATCAATTAAAACATATTCCCGTTCCCAGTCATAAGCTGATTAAAACTCCCGAACAGCTGGAAGGCATCCGCAAGGCAGGCAAGCTGAATACGGCAATTCTGGATATGGTTGCGGAAAATATCAAGGCAGGCATGTCCACAGACGATATCAATACACTGGTGCATAACTACACCGTAGAGCATGGCGGTATCCCTGCGCCTCTGGGCTATCAGGGCTTCCCCAAGAGCGTCTGCACCTCTGTGAACGATGCCATTTGTCATGGTATCCCCGATCCCAATCAAATCCTGCAGGATGGCGATATCATCAATGTTGACGTTACCACCATTCTGGATGGCTATTATGCCGATGCTTCCCGTATGTTCCTGATTGGCAATGTCTGCGACGAAGCGAGAAAGCTGGTTGAGGTGACAAAGGAATCTGTTGATTTAGCCCTGAAGGAAGTAAAGCCTTGGGGCAGACTGGGCGATATCGGCGCAGTGATCAGCGAGTATGTCCATCAGCATGGCTATACTGTTCTGCGTGATATCGGCGGTCATGGGGTCGGCAATGATTTCCATGAGGACCCTTACGTTTGCCATATCGGCAAGAGAGGAACAGGGATGCTTCTTGTGCCCGGCATGGTCTTTACGATTGAACCCATGGTAAACGAAGGCAAAGAGGATTTCTTCGTAGATGAAGAAAACGAATGGACGGTTTATACCGAGGACGGTTCTCTTTCCGCCCAGTGGGAATATACCGTTGCCGTAACCGAGGACGGCGTAGAAATTATCACACACTAAAATTTGCTTATGAAACAACGAACCCCTCCGTACACTGTGTATGGAGGGGATTTATTTTATAAACATTATTCTGCTTTCTGCGCCTGTTCTGCCAGAAATTTTGCCGTTTTCTCAATCATCTGCAATCTGGTGTCGCTGAAGGAATGGTCGGTGTCCAATGCTTCATAAACCACAGTTCCACCCATTTTCTTCAGCTCCTCTACCCAAGGCAGGCAATGCGCCGCAGGCGGACAGCACTCATCCTGCACCGCACCTAAGCAATAAACCGGACGTTTCCCAAAGCGTTCCAGCAATGCCCCAATGCGATAGCTTGCCTGATTGGCGAAAACCTCCTCATATAATGCCGCAGGAGAGGTTCCGTTCAGCCAAATCGGGCCGCCCTCAAAAATATCCAGCAACAGCCGCTTCGGCTCCGTGTCATCCGCAAAGCCCATCGCGCCGCCTAAATCGCAGGGAGCAAGCAGAACCGCTGCCTTCAGCTCCGGATGCGCCGCCAGAAGCTGTGCCGTCACAAAGCCGCCTACACTATGCCCTGCCACAAACAGCCGCTCCCGATCAAAGCCGTAGGTCGTATTCGTTTCGATAAATTCCAGAAGGGTGTCTGCATCCTCCAGATTATGCGCATAGGCATACGCCCCATCACTGCCCCAGCTGCCGCTGTAATGATACAGCACCACATGAAAGCCGATGCGCCGCAGCGCCTGCGCTAAGTCAAAATTCTTTTCAATACCGGGGAAGCCATGACTCAGCAAAACCGTCGGATGCAGCCCTGCGCCGCCTGCGCGGTAAATTGTCACCAGAAGCCTGCCACGCTTTCCCTGCAAAACCTCCGCCTGTAAATCAGGGGGATTTTTCTCCCATGAACCTTCCTTCGTCAAATATTTCAAATCCATCGCATGCGCCTCCTTCGATTTTTCTTTCGTATATTTTTTATATCATAGCATTTTTGTAGAAAATTGCAAGAATAAAATTTCTGCCGAAAAATCAATATAACCACCGGTAAACCGGTGGTTATGCTTTTTCAAAACCTATTTGTCCAGAACCGCAACCTGAATTGCCTTTACAGCCTCCTCCATGCGCTTGATATCCTCCGCCTTCAGCCTGATATCCAGACACTTCGCAGTATCCTCTACGCTCGATGCACGGCGCATGCCAACCAGAAGGCTCATTCTGTCATACTGAGACAGCGCCCAAGCCTCCACCAATGCCGCATAGCTGCAATGATATTCCTCGCACATCGGTGCCCAAAGTGCAAATGCGCGGCGCAGTCCTTCTTTCTTTTCGGGTGCCACCCATGGCAGTCTGGAACGGATGTCCGTTTTCGCAAATTCCTTATCCAGAAACGCGGGAGAGGTCAGAAAGCCCTCCTCCAATACACCGTAGGTCTGGAATACAGTATTGTTTTTTCTGCACATCTCAAAATATTCTCTGCCATGGAAGGGCGAAAGAATACTGAAAAATTCCTGCACAACGGATACCTTGCCGCCGACCCTCCGATATGCCGCCAAATCCGCAGGCTGGCTGTTGGAAAGCCCATAGGTACGGATTTTCCCTTCTCTGACCAGATCCTCCAACGCGCCGACCGTTTCCTCTACAGGAAAGCTGCCGCAGACATAATGCACAATCACGGAATCCAGATAATCCGTCTGCATCCTGCGCAGAGAATCCTCCACGTCCTTTTTCACTGCCGCCGCACGGGTGTCATTGTTGACGGTGTACCCATCGCGTTCATAATGGAAATTACCGCCCTCATTTCTCCAGTTCAAGGAGCATTTGCTTTGCAGGATAAAGTCCTGTCTTCTGCCCTTCAATGCCCTGCCGAGCAGCTCCTCGCTTGCACCTGTGCCGTAAACCGGCGCGGTATCAATATAATTTACGCCATATTCCCGACAGATGTCCAGCAGATTTCTGGTATCCTCTACCGTAGAATCTCTGTCCGTCCAGACACTGCCGCCGCCAAGTCCCCATGTGCCTAATGCAATCACGGAAACATCAATATCCGTATTGCCAAGCTTCTGATATCTCATTATTATCCCTCCGTTTGCTTTGAAAACTGCTTACAGTATACCATATAAGTATCGAAATGGATACCGCATCACAGCATACACCGCCGCAGATGGTCAATCACAATCCGCATCGGCTCGGAAACCCATTTTTCCCGATGGTGCAGCAGTTGCGTCCAGATTTCAATTTCCATTTCAGGCACATGCAGATAGCACAGTGCCCCCTTTTCGATATACGGCTTCGTGATGTAATCAGGCAGAAGCGCAAGCCCTGCATTCTGCTCCACCAGAGATGCAATCAGCCCTGCATTCCCGCTGACAAAAACAGGCTGAATCTCCAAGGAATGTGCCGCAAGCTTCTCATCCAGCATCCGGCGGTAGCTCATGCCCTTTTCCGTCAGCAGAAACGGCTGCTTCACCAATTCCACAAGCGAAATGGCATCCCTTGCCGCCAAGGCATTGCCTGCCGCACAGACAAAATGCACCCCGATGCGGCTCTCCTGCTGTATCACATAATTCGTATCGTAAATATGGTTATCCAGCGTATACACAATATCCGCTTCATTCTGGTTTAATAGGCGGAACATCTCCTGCGTGCCAGCTGAAATGCACTCAAGGGTAATGTCGGGATATTTGCGGTGTAGTTCGGGAAAAATGCGGCGGATCACCTCACTGCTCAAGGAATCCGCAATCGCCAGACGCACACGCCCATGCACCTTCGTTTCCGCTTTCGTTTCCTCCTGAAAGCTTTCCAAAAGCTCATTGATTTTGTAAGCAGAGCGCAGCAGACGAATCCCATGCTCTGTCAGCGTAACCGTGCGGTTGATTCTCTCGAATAAGGGCACCCCCAATTCATTTTCCAGCTGACGAATCTGGAAAGAAACCGTTGATTGGGAATAGCCTAGCTTATCCCCCGCCTTCGTGAAGCTGCGCAGCTCCGCTACATGTATGAAAGTAACCAGATTTTTGATATCCATAACTGCTCCTTTTTCCCATCCTTCAACATTCTTTCTCTCACTCTATCCGAAATGCAGCAAAAAATCAAGATAGAATCTGTCTTGATTTTTTTCTTTCTCCATCAGCCGTATTGCTTTTCTCCGCCCGCTGCGGTATAGTAGAATGAAGAAGGATAAACTTAAGCAGCGTTTCGGGCGTAGGCCGGTGGGCTTTGCATATCGGCACTTGATAGTCTTTCTTGAACGGATACCGCTTGGCGGAACGATTCGGGGAATTGTACCCCGCTATTTAGGGAAACCTTGCGGAAATAGGATTGGGAATAAGGATTGACGCAGAATACGCCTTCCTGCCCTTCGGGCATAGCCGAAGCATTTGCGGCATCTCGGAAATACGCTATTCTGCAGGCAGAGTCAACGGAATGATTCCTAGATAATGGAGGACGCTTCGGCGAGGAATCCCGCTAGGCTTCCGTTGCAAGCAAAAAAAAGAGCCTGATTTCACTGTGCACATGAAATCGGCTCTTTTTCTTTTATACTTCCATGATGATTGGCAGAATCATCGGACTTCTTTTTGTCTTCTGCCAGATATAATTTTTCAGCGTATCCTTAATGACACCCTTGATATAATTCCAGCTTGTAACATTCTTTTCCTCGCATTTCAGCAGCGCATCCAACACACAGGCGCGCGCCTCATCCATCAGATTTTCTGCCTCACGGACATAAACAAACCCTCTGGAAATAATATCGGGGCCGGAAACAATCGTCCCCATTTCTCGGTCCATGGAAACCACAACCACCATCAGGCCATCCTGTGACAAATGCTTTCTGTCACGCAGAACAATATTGCCGACATCGCCAACGCCCAAGCCGTCTACCATAATCTGTCCCACAGGCACAGTTCCGGTAACCTTCGCCTCGTTTTTATTGACCTCCAGCACCTCACCCAGCTTCATCACGAAGATGTCATTTTTATCCATCCCCATGGAAATCGCCAGATTCTTGTGACAGGAAAGGTGCATGAATTCCCCATGCACAGGCATGAAGAACTTCGGCTTTGTCAGCGCCAGCATCAGCTTCAGCTCCTCCTGACGGGCGTGACCGGAAACGTGGATATCCTCAATATCTCCATAAACCACGTTTGCGCCCTTTTTCAGCAGCTCATTCACCACACGAGAAATGCTTTTTTCATTCCCCGGAATGGCAGATGCACTGATGATAATTTTATCATCGGGCTTTACGTTAATCTGCTTATGCTCGCCGGATGCGATACGGGACAGGGCGGACATTGTCTCCCCCTGGCTGCCTGTCGTAATAATAACCAGCTGATCGTCCCGATAATTTCTTGTTTCGTTAATATCAATCAGCGTTCTGGGCGGAATCCAGAGATAATCCAGCTCGGATGCCGTTTTCACCGCATTGACCATACTGCGACCGATAATGGCAACCTTTCTGCCGTACATATATGCCGCATTGATAACCTGCTGAATACGATGAATGTTTGAGGAGAAGGTCGCAACCATGATACGGTTCTTCGGTGTTTCCTCGAAAATCTTCTCGAACACCTTCCCCACGTTCTTTTCAGACATCGTGAAGCCCCTTCTCTCGGCATTGGTGCTGTCGCTCATCAGCAGGAGAACTCCCTCCTTGCCCAGTGCAGCAAACCGCTGTAAATCAATCACATCCCCGTCAATGGGAGTATAGTCCACCTTAAAGTCGCCCGTATGCACCACAACGCCCACAGGTGTATGGATTGCCAGCGCGACCGCGTCTGCGATAGAGTGGTTCGTATGGATAAATTCCACAACCATCTGTCCCAGCTTTACCTTTTCGCCGGGTACAACCGTATGTCTTGTTGTGGAATCCAGCATTTTATGCTCTCTCAGCTTATTTTCCAGAAGCCCCAGTGTCAGCAGTGTCCCGAATACGGGTACGTTAATCTGCTTGAGAATATAGGGCAATGCGCCGATATGATCCTCGTGTCCGTGTGTTAATACAATCCCTTTGATTTTGTCGATGTTTTTGGTCAAATAAGTCACGTCAGGGATAACCAGATCGATCCCCAGCATATCATCCTCAGGGAATGCCAGACCGCAGTCGATGATGATAATATCATCGCCATATTCCAGAACCGTCATATTTTTACCGATTTCATCCAGACCGCCCAGCGCGATCACCTTCAGGTTCATCTTAGGCTTTGCCTTTGCGCGGCTCTTTGTGCGCTGCTTCGGCTTTGCCGCCGGTTTCGCCGTCATCTTCGCAGTCGGCTCCTTTTTCGCCTTCGGCTCTGTCTTTGCCCTGCTGTCCGCCTTTGTCTTTGCTGTTCTCGTTTTGGTTTCCTTCGTGGAATCCTTTCCGTTTGTCTCCTTTGCGGATTTTTTCTCTGCCAAAAAACACACCTCCTTTTTTTGTTTTCTCTGTCATTTTCTTTATAGTATGGCGCAAAAAAGTTCTCTTTAAACGGCAGAATCAGCGTCCCTTTTCCAAAAAAGGGCAAACAGAAAAAGAGCAGTCGATACTCAACGATTACAAAAACATTTCCGCTCCGTTTTTCCAATCCGATGAGTGCTGCTGTTTTTCCTTCCGTATTCTGCTGTTTCTTTTTCCGCTCATTTTTGTATAAAAAGGGACCTTTGCAGACCGCAAAAAATCACCCTAATACATTCGTCAATCAGTCATCCGTTTCTACGGTATAATCCTCTGCCTTCTGGGCAAACAAATCTGCCACGCGATCAAATTCCGCGTCATCCTCCACCAATTCATACGTCACATCATCCGTATTGATGGAAACCTCCTTCAGAATGATGGCATCTGTTTCATCATCATCCATCAATTCTGTTTCCACTACCAAAAGGTAGCGTTCGCCGCCGCAGGCAACATTATCAATGATGGAAAACTCCACTGCATCACCATTTTCATCTGTCATAGTAACCACTTCAAATTCCAGATCATTGATTTCGTCATAAATATCCGCCATAAAATTCTCCTCTATTCTTATCCTTTCGCCTTGCTGTCAAGATAGCCCTGCAAAATATGCACCGCCGCCATCTTGTCAATGACGCTTTTTCTCTGATTATGGTTCAGCCCCACCTCGCGCAGAGAACGCTCCGCCGCAATGGTGCTGAATCTTTCGTCCCAGAGCAGAACCTCTGCCTTGGGAAATCTTCTTTTCACGCGTTCGCAGAAATCCTTTGTTTTGACACATCTGTCCCCTTCGGAGCCGTCCAGATTTTTCGGATAGCCCAGAACGATTGTCTCTGCCTGGTATTGTTCCACCAGTTCTGCCAGTCTACGCATACATTTCTTAAATTCCATGGAGTTTTCCCTGCGGATAATCTCCACGCCCTGTGCCGTCCAGCCAAAGGGGTCGCTGACCGCCACACCAATGGTTTTGTCACCAAAATCCAAACCTAAAATACGCAATTCGGTTCCTCTTTCTTTTCCCGACGATTACTCGTTACGGTCTAAATAATCCTTTACCAGCTCCTCCAGAAGCTCATCCCGTTCCAGCTTGCGAATCAGCACACGGGCATTCTGATAGCTTGTGATATAAGTCGGGTCACCGGAAAGGATATAGCCTACAATCTGGTTGACAGGATTATAGCCCTTTTCCCGCAAGGCATTGCTCACTGCCATCAGGATTCGCTTTGCTTCGTTTTCGGGTTCTTTTTCCAATCTGCCGAAATATTGTGTTTCATGTAAATTTGCCATATTTTTCACTCTCCATTCTGCGGCATTGCCGCCCCCCTTATATCCCAAATATATTCACAGGAAAATTTCCTGTTATCTGTAAAATCAGTTATCTTTATGATACCCGAAATGTAATTCGATTGCAACCATATTCTCTTTACATAATTATTACAAATTCCTTTTCTTATGCCTCAACATCCCCGAAAAGCATTTCGCCCTCCGCCCTTGTGATGTGGGTTTTCGCAATGCGGTTTGTCAGGTCGGCTTCACTTCTGCCATACACCTTCATGTAGTTCGTGGTATGCCCTTCGTAAATCCCATCGCCAACCGCTCTTTCATACAGCACCTCCGCATCCGTTCCAACGGCATCTGCCAGAAAATCTGCCGCCATCCTGTCGCTCAGCTGAATGAGCGTATGGCTTCTCTCGGATTTCACCGCATTCAGCAGCTGATCCTTCCTTGCCGCCGCAGGTGTGCCGCGCTTGGGCGAATAAGGGAATACATGAATCTTCGCAAAGCCGATTTCCTCCGCAAAGGCATAGCTTTCCCTGAAATCCTCCTCGGTTTCTCCGGGGAAGCCGACAATGATATCCGTTGTCAGCGCAACCTTCGGCAGATATTTCCTGAGCGTTGCTGCCGCCTGCCGATATTTCTCCGTATCATATTTGCGGTTCATTTCCTTTAGGGTTTTATCGCAGCCACTCTGCAGGGAAAGATGGAAATGGTCGCAGACCTTTGGCAGTGCCGCCATGGTCTGTGCAAATTCCTCCGTCACCACATTCGGCTCAATGGAGCTGAAGCGAATCCGCTCAATTCCTTCCACCTCATGCACCTGCTTGAGAATATCCAGCAGAGAGGTATCCCTTCTGTCCTTGCCGTAGCTTGCCACATGGATGCCCGTCAGCACAACCTCTTTAAAGCCGTTCTCCGCCAGACGCTTTACCTCAGCCACAACCTCCTGCGGCTCTCTGCTGCGGATAGGGCCTCTCGCATAGGGAATGATGCAGTAGGAGCAATACTGGCTGCACCCATCCTGAATTTTCAGATAGGCTCTTGTTCTGTTTGCCAGCTTTTGAATGGAAAGCGGCTCAAATACACGCTCCTTCATAATATCGGAAACGTGGTTTTCCACGCCGTTTGCCCTGTCATACTGCTCCACCATTTCCACAATCTGCGCTCTGTCCTTCGTTCCGATGACCAGGTTCACGCCTGCAATCTCCATCAGCTCCTTGGGTGCGGTCTGCGCATAGCAGCCGACAACCGCCACAATGGCATTTTCATTCTGCCGCTTTACCTTACGAATCAGCTGACGGGATTTCTTATCCCCGAAATTCGTTACCGTGCAGGTATTGATGACATACACATCCGCTTCTTCATCAATCCCCACAATTTCATAGCCCTTTTCTGCGAACAGCTCCGCAATGGCTTCGCTTTCATACTGATTTACCTTGCAGCCCAATGCAAAACTTGCTGCTTTCTTCATATTAAAACGCTCCTTCGCGGCAGAAAGATTTCCTTTTGCTCTGCCGCTCTCTATTATTCATCAATTTATTCTGAAAAACAACGGTAATATCTTCATTGCTACCGTTACATCCTTTCCGGAAAGCCAGACCAGATGCTCTCTAAGCATTTCCCAGCGTTCCTTTTTGGGCGTAACCTGCGCGCAGATGGTCTCCATGGCATCCAAATGCACCATGATATCCTCCCGCTCCGCAAGGGAAAGCCCCTGCATCATGCCGATTTCCAGGCGAACCGTTGTAAAATCCGCATTAAAATTCAGCTCCTCTCGCTCCTTGGCAATGGAATATTCGATTAAGCCTTCGTTGCTGTATCCATTTTCCCGAAACAGCTTCATCCGCTCCAGTAATGTCTGCACGTTCTCCCGATAATTCTCCGCCATATCCGCGATATCCTCATACGGCTGAATGACCTTCAGCCTCTTCGTGAAGCCCTCGATTCTTTCGGCATAATGCTCCAGAAGCAGGCGAAACAGCTCCTCCAAGGCATCGCTGTCATAGGAGGATGCCTCCCAAACACGTTCCACGCGGTCAATATCCTCGTCAATCATGGTTCGTATATCCTTTTCCTCCGGCATATCCTCCACCGCCCCTTCTGCATTTAAATTATCTTTTAGTATAGCATAAAAACAGGGGCTCTGGCAAGAAGCCCGCCCCGTTAAAACCGTTTTTTCGCAAAAATCGCAAAAACACTGCAAAAGAACGCCCGATTCCGATTGATTTTTCCCTTCCTTTATGCTATCATAGCAGTAAGAAAGGATTACCGCTTGTGGAAGGGCGGTCAGTCCGTAATAATGTGGTTGACCGTCTAACTTCTGTTAGGCGGTCTTTTTCTTATCATTTCTTATGCAAAAAGCATAAGGTGATAATTCCAATGATTACTAAGCTATATTGAAACAATTCAGCGTATGTAACCATAAACATCACCCCCTTTACAGGAAGTGACTGAACCGCCGAGCGATAATCCTCGTTTATACCATATCACATTTTTCTTTTTTCGACAAGCAACAAAAAAGCCGCATCCCCTATAGGTAATACGGCTCTCTTATTTTTCCGCTTATTTTTCTTCTTCGTCATCCTCAATGATTACAACCATGCCGCCCAATCTTCTGTTCAGCTCTTTTCTTGTAATCTTGATGATATTGGGTGTCACGCCGTCCGGCTGCTCCTCGATAAAGTATGCTTCCTCCTTATCGCAGTCGTTTTCATCCAACCAGCCGCTAAAATAGGACAGAATGGAACGCATAATTTCCACGCTGTGCCCCCAATAATCCAAATCCAGGAAAACCAGTCTGTTCTTCTCGCCGTTTTTGGAGAATTTACGGCTCTTGTAAACCATTGTAAACAAACGTCTTTCCTCTCCCTTATAGGTAAAATATACAGCCATTTCATTGCTTTCACCAAAACGATTCTCGTAACGGTTTACCTTTGCCTCGGGGTCAAAAAATTTCAAAATAAACTGATAAATCTGCTCCAGTTCAATCTCTTTTGTAATGTACCCATGCGTTTTTGCCGTCATTTGAAAGGCCTCCTTTTTTCCTACTTTCATCATTTCCGCATCAATATTTTGCGTACAAATTGTTTTTGATTCTGATTGCATTATACAGGAAGAAAATCCCCTTTACAAGAGCAATACCTTCCATGGAAAGCCAAATTTTCCGCCTCTTTTTTAGGCAGTTTTACGCCAGCTTTTCCAGTATTTTTTCCACCAGCTCACTGCTGCGCTTTGCCGCCAGAAGCACAAACTGCTCATAGGACATATTCGCCTGTTCGTCCGCGCTGTCGCTGATGGCACGAATGATAACAAAGGGAATTCGGTTCAGCCAGCAGGCATGCGCAATCGCCGCACCCTCCATTTCCGCACAATCCCCCTGCACATACCTTTTGATATGCTCCTTGCCTTCCTTTGTGCCGATGAATTTATCCCCACTGGCAACTCTGCCGAGAATCACATGATAGTTTTCCGCCGTTTCCGCCGTTTCCGCCGCAGCCTCCTGCGCCAGCTTCACCAGCATCTCATCCGCCTTGAAATAGCTTTCCGCCAAACGGGGAATAGTCCCAATAGGGTCGCCCAGCGCAGAAACATCCATGTCATGCTGTACCGCGTCCGTGGAAATGAGGATATCTCCAATGCCCAGTTCGGGGTGAATTGCCCCCGCACAGCCTGTATTGATGATATAATCCACACCGAAATGGTCAATCAGCACCTGTGTGCAGACAGCCGCATTCACCTTGCCGATGCCGCTGATGACCAGCACAATGCTGTTGCCGCAATATTTCCCCACATGGAAATCCAGCCCGATGATATTTTTTGTCGTCACAATCTCGATTTTCTCTTTTAAATATGTGATTTCCTCCGACATTGCACCAATGATGCCAATGGTTTTCATTTCGTTGTCATCTCCGTTTCTGTTGTCTCGCGGATATCTATCCGCATACTTCAGCCGTTTGGTTTTTATCTCGCATACGAATTATACCACAAACTGTATACACTCTGCAAGTCGAAGCCGATTTTCCCATCCTTCCGTTGCAAAAAAAGAGCATCTTCTGTATACTGAGGAGAGAAAAAGAAAGTAAGAGGTGTAACCAATGAACACAAAACCGATTATCGGCATTGCGCCGAATTATTCTTACGAAAAAAAGGAATATACCCTCAGTGAGGATTATGTCCTTGCCATCGAAAAGGCAGGCGGCTGTCCCATCGTGCTCCTTCCCCATCAGGCATTGCCCCCCTTTCTGGACGGACTTCTGCTGACCGGCGGCGGTGATATCGATCCGCTCCTGTTCGGAGAAGAGCCCCTTTGCCAGAGCGGCGAGATTAACCCCCTCCGTGATGCCTGTGAAATGCGCATCTGCGAGGCTGCGCTGGAAAAGAATTTGCCCATGCTCGGCATCTGCCGCGGCATGCAGGTCATGAATATCGTCAAGGGCGGCGGCATCTATCAGGATATCGGCGTGCAGGCAGGCACAACCCTCAAGCATATCCAGCAGGCACCCCGTTCCTATGGCACACACAGCATTTTTGTCGAGGACAACACCCTCTTAACCGACCTCTGGGAAAATAAACGCACCGTTGTCAATTCCCTGCATCATCAGTCCTGCTCCACGCTTGGGGAGGGCTTTATTGTCTCTGCCCGCAGTGCGGATGGTCTGATTGAAGCCATTGAGCATAAGGATAACCGCTTCGCCGTCGGCGTGCAGTGGCATCCCGAGGCAATGAAAACAGAGGAAATGGGGCTGCTGTTCTCTGCCTTCTTGAAGGCGGCGGCAGAATATCAACAGGCAAGGAGGTAAGAAGCATGGATGTTATCAATGATCTAACCTCGTCTCTTTCCTCTGATTTAAACAGCACGGAGCTTGCGAAGGATTTAGGGCTTGGCTTCCTTGCCAAATCCACAGCCATCAATGGTGCCGTCAATTTGGGCATCAAGCTTCTGGAAATTCTGTTCACGCTCTTTCTTTGCTGGCTCATGATTCGCATTTCCAGTAAGCTGGTCAATAAATTCCTGCGGACACAGGTACAGCGCGAAAAGCTTTCCATGTCCGAAAGAAAAGCAAAAACTCTCAGCACCGTCACAGGCAGCATCCTGAAATATGTGATTTATTTCATCGGGCTGATGTCTATTTTAAAGCAGCTGGGTGTTTCCTCAGAATCCCTCGTTGTCATTGCCTCCGCAGGCTCGGTTGCCATCGGCTTGGGCGCGCAGAGCATCGCGGGGGATATGATGGAGGGCTTCTTCATCCTCTTTGAGGACCATTACGCCGTCGGGGATATCGTCACCATTCAGGGCATTACGGGTACGGTCGAAAGCGTCACCCTGCGTTCCACAAAGCTGCGCGATTTCGGCGGCGCTGTGCATATCATCCCGAATGGCTCTATCGGTACGGTCACCAATAACTGCCGCGAATTTATCAACGCCGTTGTCACCGTCGGCATTGCCTATGGCGAAAGCATCGACCGCGCCATTGCCGTTCTGCAGGATGAGATGCAGAAAACCGCAGATATGGAGGCTGTGCTGGAACCCCCCACCGTTGCAGGTGTCATCGGTCTGGATGATTCCGCCGTTACCATTAAAATTGTAGCAAAATGCAAGGTAAAAATGAATTACGCTGTGGAAGCGGAGCTGCGCCGCCGCATCAAAAACCGCTTTGATGCAGAGGGCATCGAAATCCCCTTCCCTCAGCAGGTTGTCCATTTGATGAAGGAGGCGTAACGTATGGATTTTTCTGTCGGAGATATTGTGCAGATGAAAAAAAGCCACCCCTGCGGCTCTGCCCAGTGGGAAATCCTCAGAACCGGCATTGATTTTCGCATCAAATGCTGCGGCTGCGGACACATAGTCATGCTGCCCAGAGCAAAATTCGAGAAAAACGTGAAAAAAATCATTCCAAAAGAGCAATAAAAAAACAGGGTATCCGTGGATACCCTGTTTTTTTCTGTCGAACCCTCTCGGCTTAAGCCTTCTTCCGCATTGCATTCAGAATTGCCAGTACGCAAACACCGACATCCGCAAATACCGCCATCCACATCGTCGCAATGCCGGGAATGGAAAGCAGCAGCACCAGAATCTTAAAGCCCAGCGCAAAGGTCACGTTCTGGTTTACAATCCTTCTTGTGCTTCTTGCAACCTTCATGCCGACTGCCAGCTTACCGATATCATCATCCATCAGCACAACATCCGCCGCCTCGATTGCCGCATCGGAACCAATCGCCCCCATGGCAATCCCCAAATCAGCCGCCGCCAGTACGGGTGCATCGTTGATGCCATCCCCCACAAACGCCGTCTTGTCGCCTTCTGCGCCCTTCTGCTTTTCCATCCATTCCACTTTGTTTTCGGGCAGCAGCTCGCTGTGGAATTCATCCAGCCGCAGCTCCTCTGCCACAGCCGCCGCCGTTTCCCTTCTGTCGCCCGTCAGCATAACCATCTTCCGAATCCCCTGCTTGCGCAACGCCGCAAGGGAATCGGCAATGTTTTCCTTCAGCGTATCCGCAACCAGAATGTACCCTAAGAATTTGCCGCCCTTTGCAACATAAACCACCGTACCAATGCCGTTTGCCTTTTCATACGCAATTTTTTCATGCTCCATCAGACGGCTGTTCCCCAAGAGAACCGTTTCGCCGTCCAGCTCATAGGAAATCCCGTAGCCGCCCAGCTCCTGATAGCCCTGTGCCGCAGGAAGCTCGCCTTTGTATGCCTGTACGATTGCCTGTGCAATGGGGTGATTGCTCATTGCCTCCCCGATTGCCGCCGGCTTCAGCACATCGCCCTTCACCTCTGTTACAGAGAATCTGCCCTTTGTCAGTGTCCCTGTCTTATCAAAAACAACCGTTTTCAGTCGGCTCAGCGTATCCAAATCGCCGCCGCCCTTTACCAGAATCCCGCACTTGGATGCCGCGCCAATCCCCGCAAAATACGTCAGCGGCACAGACAATACCAATGCACAGGGACAGGAAACAACTAAGAATACCAATGCTCTGCCAAACCACAGGGAGAAATTCCCAAGCCCTGCCAACGGCGGCAGAACCGCAACCAAAACCGCCAGCAGAACCACAATGGGTGTATAAACTCTTGCAAAGCGTGTGATGAATTTCTCCGTCTTGGATTTCTTTGCAGATGCGTTTTCCACCATTTCCAGAATCTTCATCACCGTAGATTCGCCAAAGCCCTTTTCTACGCGAACCTTCAGACTGCCGTCCATATTGATGCAGCCGCTGAGCACCTGATCTCCTGCCCCCACAGAACGAGGCAGGGATTCGCCTGTCAGTGCCGCAGTATCCAGCATAGCATGTCCTTCCGTGATTACGCCATCCAGAGGGATTCTCTCCCCTGCCTTTACCAGAATCATATCCCCCACCTGCACCAGAGAAGGGTCTACCTTCCTTTCCTCATCATCCACGATTAAATGTGCAAAATCGGGACGGATATCCAGCAGTGCCGTGATGGATTTTCTGGAACGTGCCACCGCATATTCCTGGAATGCCTCGCCCACCTGATAGAACAGCATAACGAAAACAGCCTCTGCCATTTCCCCCAGATACAACGCGCCAATCGTAGAGAAGGACATCAGGAAGTTTTCATCAAAAACCTTCCCCTGTCCAATATGCTTCACCGCACGCAGCAGAACATCATACCCGAAAATCAGATATGCGCAGATATAAAGAATCGTGCAGATCGTTCCCTCATGCAGGAAAACAGCCGCAAGGAAGAACGCAAGCCCTATGCCAAACCGCAGGAAAAATTTTCTGCCGAACACATTCTCATCCCCATGCGCATGGTCATGTCCACAGCCACAGCCACAGGCACAGCAATCGTCATCATCGTCATCCTCCTCACAGCCGCAGCCGCAATGCTCATGATGCGCATGATGATGCTCTGCCTTCTGCCCCTGCAAAAAGGCAACCTCTACCTCCGGCTCAAATTTATGCACCACCCGTTCCACCGTTTCCTGCATTTTCTCTGCCGAAGCATTTGGCGCAAGCTTTACTGTCATTTCCTGCCGCAGCAGATTGATGGAAACCTCCTGCGTTTCAGAAAGCTTAGAAAGCGTATCCTCAATCTTTCCCGCACAGTTCGCGCAGGTCAACCCTTTTAATGCTACCTTCATTTCAGACATAGTCACACCTCTTTTTTCGCTGTTTGCTTTTTCATTTGCTCATTTGAATAACTGTTCATATAACATTTGAAAATTTAGGCTGTAATTTTCAGATATCCTTACACATATATCATTACAGCCTGTTCCTTTTTTATTCGTGATATCCACGCTTATGCCGCAGATGCGTCATACCCTGCTCCAGAACCATCCGAATATGCTCATCGTCCAGAGAATAGAACACGGTTTTGCCCTCCTTGCGGTATTTTACAAGATCATTCTGCCGCAGTACGCGCAGCTGATGCGACACAGCGGATTGGCTCATTTCCAGTACGTCTGCCAAATCCCCCACATTTCGCTCCCCCTCCAGCAGGGTCTGCAAAATGCGGATACGGGTCGCATCCCCGAAAATCTTGAAAAATTCTGCCAGCTCCTGAATAAACTCCTGCTGCAGTTCCTTTTCCATATCAAATTCTTCCTGCATCGGTGTCTCCTTCATGGCTCGCTCCTTTTCTTATATGAATATCTGTTCATATATTAACGCATTATTTTTACTTTGTCAATTCCTTTATTGATAAATTTTTATCATCGCGGAAGGGTATGGGAAACGAAGCGTTTCCCATGTGGAATCCGCAGCCGAAATTCATTTTCGGCGAGGAAAACAGGAAGTTTCAAGGTGCTTGTCACCGCCGGAACTTATCTGTTTGTTCTTCTGTTTCAACAAATCGAAATCCCGATTTCGATTTAATTCTTTTCCTTCGGAAACTCAATCAGGTCGATAAATCCCTTTAACGCATGCGGCATTGCCACATTTTTCAGCCGCACCATCCCAATGCTCCGCTTCGGTACGGGCGGTTCCACGGGAATCTCAAACAGGTGCTTGTTCTGCAGCTCCCTCTGCGTAAACTCCTCGATCACATACGTCAGTCCAAGGTTGATTTCCGCAAAGCTTACCAGCAAATCACTGCTCCCCAGCTCCAGAATCGGGTTCAGCACCACGCCGTTTTCCTCTGCATAGCGGTCAATATAGCGGCGCGAATTGCTCAGATCCTCCAATAAAAGCAGAGGATATTTCGGCAAATCCTTCAATTCCATGCCCATCTCCGCAAGCATCCGATACCGCTCGCCCCCCACCAGAACATCATGAATTTCAATGCAGGGCGTTACCTCTAAATCCTCATCCTCCGCAATCGGCAAATTGATAAAGCAGACATCCACACTGCCGTTTCTCAGCAGCCTGAGCGATTCGTAGGTTGTCTTATTCGTCACCTTAATATTGATATCGGGATACAGCTTATGATACTTTTCCAGATAAGGCAGCAGGAAATTGGCAATGACCGTATCACTCGCGCCAATCTTGAGCTCCCCCATCTCCATGTGTACCATCTGATAATATTTTTCCTCCGCCGCTTGAATCAGTCCCAACGCCTGCTCCAGATAGGTATATAACAGCTTGCCCTCCGCGGTGGGATAAACCCCCTTCGCCGTACGCACCAGAAGCGGACTGCCCATGCGGTCCTCCAGCTGGCGAATGGACATGCTTACCGCAGGCTGCGAAATAAAGAGTTCTCTTGCCGCGGCAGACATATTGCCCGTGCGGACAACTGCACAAAAAATGCGATATAAATCTAAAGAAACATCAACTTTCATGAGGGAACCTCCCTTTTCTTTGGTTTCTTCTATTATACAGAATTCAAAGAGCCAACGCAAGCGCGATAAGTAAAAATGATAACAATTTTTTTCATTTTTTTCTCCGCCGCCTGTCGCACAGCTTTTCCAGTTCCACCACAGGCAAAGGAGTCAGTGCAAGTGCCCCTACAATCAGCCATTCCGTCCCATTCAGCGGACATACCTTGAAAATCTCCGCCAGCGGCAGCACCATAATCACCCCAATCTGCATCAGACACCCGATAAAAAACGCCAGCAGCAGCATCGGGTTCCCCAAGGGCGAAATCCGAAACAGCGAATGCTCCGACCGCATATTAAAGGCGTGTATCAGCTGCGAAAGCGAAAGCACCGCAAACGCCATCGTCCGCCCTGTAATATATGCCCCTTCCTCGTCAAAATAAATGTGCCCGATCCCAAAGGCAAGCAGTGCCAGCATCCCAATCATCGCCCCCTCTAAGGCAATGCTGCTCACCATGCCGTCCGAAAATAGGGAATCTCCCCTCCGCGGCGGCTGCTCCATGCTGTCCGCGTCCGCAGGGTCAACCCCCAGTGCAATCGCAGGCAGGGAATCCGTCACAAGGTTCACCCATAACAGCTGAATCGGCAAAAGCGGCGTTGCCCAGCCAAAGCACATCGCCACGAAAATCGTCATAATCTCGCCAATGTTGCTCGAAAGCAGAAAATGCACCGCCTTGCGGATGTTTTCATAAATGCCGCGTCCCTCGCGCACCGCCTCCACGATTGTCGCAAAGTTATCATCCATCAAAATCATATCTGCCGCACCCTTGGCAACCTCTGTGCCGTTTTTCCCCATGGCACAGCCAATATCCGCCGCCTTCAGCGCAGGGGCATCATTCACGCCATCGCCCGTCATGGCAACCACATGCCCCTTCTTCTGAAATGCCTGCACAATCCGCACCTTATGCGCCGGGGAAACGCGCGCAAAAACCGTACAATCCTCCGCCGCCCGCTCCAGTGCCTCGTCCGACATCTGTTCCAGCTCCTGCCCCGTCAGCACGGTATCCCCTGCACGGTAAATCCCAAGCTCTGCGGCAATCGCCTGTGCTGTCAGCGCATGATCTCCCGTAATCATCACAGGACGAATCCCTGCCTTTTGGCAAATCTCCACTGCTGCCTGCGCCTCCGGTCTCGGCGGGTCCATCATCCCTGCCATCCCTGCAAATACCAGATCCCTTTCCAGTTCCTCCGCCGTAAAAAAGAGCGGCTCCTCGTCCCATTCCCGAAACGCCACCGCCACCACGCGCAGGGCATTTGCTGCCATCTCGCCGTTTTTCAGCCTTGCCTCGCTTTTTCTTCTGCCGTCAAATACAGCCTGTCTGCCGCCATCCAGGCAGTATGCGCATTTCTCAAAAAGAATATCGGGTGCCCCCTTCGTCACAGAAATCCATTTCCCCCCACTGGGATGCACCGTTGTCATCAGCTTTCGCTCCGAGGAAAACGGCACCCCGCCGATTCTGGGCATTTCCTCCCAAAGCCCCTTGAGCGATACCCCGCCTTCCTCTGCCGCCTCCGCAAGTGCCTTTTCCGTCGGCTCCCCAATGATTTTTGTCCCCTGCCGCTTCACATCATTGCAAAGCGTAAACAGCGTCAGAATGAATCTTCGCTTTTCCTCGTCCTGCTTCAAGCCCTTCCCGATTGCCGCAAGCCGTGTCACCTTCATGCGGTTTTGCGTCAGCGTCCCCGTCTTATCCGAGCAGATGACCTCTGCGCTCCCCAAGGTTTCCACCGCAGGCAGTCTGCGGATAATCGTATTTTTCCTTGCCATCCGCTGCATCCCAATTGCAAGCACAATCGTCACAATCGCAGGCAGTCCTTCGGGAATTGCCGCCACCGCAAGGCTCACAGAGGTCATAAACATCGGAAACGGCGGCTGCCTTCGCAAAAGCCCCATCCCGAAGATAATGCCGCAGATAATCAGCGCCCCCATGCCAAGCAGCTTTCCTGTCTCCCCCAGTTTTTTCTGCAAGGGCGTTTCGCGCTCCTCCTGCTCCGCCAAAAGGGCTGCAATCTGTCCAATTTCGGTCGCCATGCCCGTTGCCGTCACCGCAACCGTGCCTCTCCCCGCCAGAACGTAGCTTCCTGCAAGCACCATGTTTTTGCGGTCGCCCGGCAGTGCTTTCTCTGCCAGAACACCCTCCTCCTTCTCAATCGCAAGTGCTTCCCCCGTAATCGCGCTTTCCTCCGTTTTCAGCCCTTGGTTTTCCAGAATCCGCCCATCCGCGCAAATATAATCTCCTGCCGCAAGCAAAAGAATATCCCCCTGCACTACCTCCTCCGCAGGAATTTCCTTCTCCTCGCCATTTCTCAGCACGCTTGCCTTTGGCGCAGAAAGTGCCTTCAATGCCTCCAATGCCTTTTCCGCTCTGCTCTCCTGCAAAACGCCCAGAAATGCATTCAGTGCCACAATCGCCAGAATGATTGCCGCATCCAGAAAATCCTTCTCACCGTTCCAATAGGAAATCGCAACCGAAGCCACCGCCGCTCCAATCAGCAGCAGTATCATAAAATCATTAAACTGCGCCAGAAACCGCCGCCGGAAGCCCTTTTTGCCCTCTCCCTGTTCCGTTCTGTTCCTTCCGTCCGTTTCCAGTCGCTTTTTTGCCTCGTTTTCGCTTAATCCCGTCCGTTCCTCCGTCCGCAATTTTTTCAGCACCTCTGTCGCTGTCATGCTCCACCATTCCATATCCTCACGCTCCGTCTTTTGTTTTTCTGCTTGTCTTTTTTCCCAGTTTATGCGGACAAGCGCAAAAAAAGACCATCCGCATAGGATGGTTAGCAGGAGGTGTTATCCATGCTTTTTTCTCTCTTGCTGGCGTTTTCCCTCAGTCTGGATGCGCTGGGCATCGGTCTTTCCTATGGTCTGCGCAGCATCCGTTTTCGCCCGTCCGCCCTTCTTCTGCTCACGATAGAAGCCTTTCTCATGATGGAGCTGTTTCTTTTTGCAGGGCGGCGGCTTGCAGCAGTCTTCCCCGCGCATCTGGCGGAGCGGTTTTCTCCCATGCTCCTTCTTTTCTTCGGTGTGTGGCTTTGTCTGCAAGGCATGGGGCAAGGAAAGCGGAAGGAGACTTCGCCCCTGCATTCCCCCTCCCTCTGCGATAAAAACGCCTCCTCCCTCATTGAGCCGCAGGAAGCCCTTCTCCTTGGGCTTCTGCTTTCTGTGGATTCCTTTGCCATCGGGCTGAGTGCTGCCGCAGGAGGGATAAATGTGACGCTCCTGCCCCTCTTTTCTGCCCTCTTTCAGACATTTTTCCTCGCGTTGGGCGAAAAATGCGGCACAAGGCTCATCCTCTCCCCTGCCCCGAAGGAAAGCCTTTGGTCGCTCCTGTCCGGCGGCATTTTAATCCTTCTTGCCGTCCTACAGCTTTTGGACAAAAAATAAGCGTACCTCGTAAAGAAGTACGCTTTCTGTCAAGGTCCTGCCTTCGACCTTATATTTAATTTCTATGGAAGAGCTTCTTTGTTTCGTATCTTGCCTCACAGGTCAGGTTGATGCCCAGCTTCTTGAATACATTTTCATCCACAGAGGACAGGATTACCGTCGAATGTACCTCGCAGCATTTCAGCTTTTCCAGCTGCTTCAGTGCCAATGCCGCCTTTGGCTCATTCACCGCACAAATACTCAGCGCAATCAGCACCTCATCCGTATGCAGGCGCGGATTTCTGTTGCCCAGATGTCCAACCTTCAGCTTCTGAATCGGTTCGATAATTTCAGGTGCAATGAGCTTCACTTCCTTTGCAATTCCTGCCAGCTTTTTCAGTGCATTCAAAAGCATTGCGGAGGATGCCCCCAGAAGTGCGCTTGTTTTGCCCGTCACAATTGTCCCGTCCGGCAGCTCGATTGCCACAGCAGGATCGCCCGTTTCCTCCGCTCTCCTGTTTGCCGCCGCCACAACGGTTCTGTCGGCAATGCTTGTGCCCGCCTGCTTCATCAGAAGCTCCAGCTTATAAATCACATCGTCCGCCAGCAGTCCCTTTCTGTGGTCGCAGAGTGCCTTGTAATATCTTCTGACAATTTCCGTTCTTGCCGCCTGACAAACCGCTTCATCATCAAAAATACAGTTCCCGACCATGTTTACGCCCATATCCGTAGGGGATTTATAAGGAGATTCCCCGTAAATCTGCTCAAACATTGCGTTCAGCACAGGGAATACCTCTACATCACGGTTGTAGTTGATGGTTGTTTCTCCATACGCCTCCAGATGGAAGGGGTCAATCATATTCACGTCATTCAAATCCGCCGTTGCCGCCTCGTATGCCAGATTAACCGGGTGGCGCAGGGGAATATTCCAAATGGGGAAGGTTTCAAATTTCGCATAGCCCGCCTTCACGCCGCGCTTGTTTTCATGGTAAAGCTGAGAAAGGCAGGTTGCCATCTTGCCGCTGCCGGGGCCGGGTGCAGTAATCACCACCAGAGAACGCTCTGTCTCAATATAATCATTCTTCCCAAAGCCGTCCTCGCTCACAATATGGGGAATATTGGCAGGGTAGCCCTCAATGGGGTAGTGCTTGTATACCCGAATCCCAAGACCCTCCAGCTTCTTTTCATACGCAACCGCGCTTGCCTGTCCGCTGAACTGCGTCAGCACAACGCTGCCTACATACAGCCCATAGCCACGGAACGCATCAATCAGCCGCAGCACATCCGCATCATAGGTAATGCCAAGGTCTCCTCTGACCTTGTTTTTCTCAATATCACCTGCACTGATAACAAGCACAATTTCCGCATCGTCCTTCAGCTGCACCAGCATATTGATTTTGCTGTCCGGTTTAAAGCCGGGCAGAACACGCGATGCATGGTAATCATCAAACAGTTTTCCGCCGAATTCCAGATAGAGCTTTCCGCCGAACTGGCTGATACGCTCTTTGATTCGCTTTGATTGCATTTGCAGATATTTTTCATTATCAAATCCTAAACGTAACATAATTAACTCTCCCCGATATTTCCTTCGTCAACATCTATAACACAGAAAATTATAACCCTTTTTCATGCTATTTACAAACAAAACTTAGCAAAAAATAACTTCCGTCCATCAAAATATAAAATACCTGTTATAAGCAGCCGCCATTCTATACCCTTGTTTCGACCCTTAAAAGAAAAGAGATACCCTAAGGTATCTCCTCTCTTTTGGATGTATTTTGTTTGGATGTATATATGGATGTAAATTCTTACCTGTGTTAAAAAATTCCTTCGGAGTATCAGACTGCATGCTTCTGTGTTGCGGAAACTGCATGCTTCTTCTGTTCTTCCTTTTCTGCCTTGCGCAGCTTGAAGATTTTGTATACGCCGACTGTAATCAGAGGCAGTACATAGATTGCAAGGAAAGCGTAGGACAATGCGTTGTAAACCGTTGCGATCAGGTCGATGATGCCAACCTTGGACAGAACCATAGAACCAACCAGAACGATGATAGTCAGGATTGCCTGCTGTTTGCCTGTCATAGGAGGCTTATGCGCTTCCTTCAAGCCATTGTTTACACGCTCCAGAGCCGCATGGATGATGCCTGTAGAGGTTTCGATCAGTGTCCAGCCCATTACAATACCAAAGATTGCGATAACAACAGGGCCTGCGGTTCCCTGCATCATTGCCAGCCAGGGTACGCTTGCACCGAGAACATCAGGATTCGGATAGAAGCACATAACCGCAAAGTATGTCAGGAACCAGGGAATCGTAGCCAGCACGCCGCCGATAATACCGGAAACAACGGATTCTACCCTTCTGGTCTGTCTTTCGATTGTAAAGAAGGTTGCAGGCATTACAACCAGATTGTATGCGCAGTAAAGAACGCCGCTCCAAAGAGCCTTGCCTGCGGATACAGAGCCTCCGATAAAGCTTGTGTCATGGTTTGCAAATACAGTAGAAATGTTCTTGCCAAATGTACCGATAACCAGTACGGAGAAGATGATGTAGCCTGCATACAGGGCAACCGTACCCAGTGTTTCAAAGCGTTCAATCAATCTGGAGCCGTAGAAGTTCAAAATCGCAACAACCACTGTAATGGCAACAACGCCGACCCAGTAGTTCAATCCCAGCGTTTGTTCTACGATATTACCGGTTGCAGATGCCATAACAGCAATGATAACAACCATAAACAGCAGATAAACGATATCGAACACAATCCACAAAGGGCCGCCGATGGTCTTCATAAATGTTTTGAAATCGTATGCCTTTGTCAGTCGAATCAGCTCATAGGTCAGTGCCGCGATGACCGCAAATCCTAAGAATGTCCCCAGGCCGGACAGCCAGCCCAGTGCGCCGTATTTCGCACCGTATTCTACGATTTCACGACCGGTTGCATAACCGCCGCCGATCATTACGGACTGAAGGATAATGCCGGGCAAAACAAATTTCCCGAAGCTGCCTTCAAAAAAGCCTTTTTTCTTTTCCATAAAATTCCCCTCTTTTCTTTTGTGTAAAGCCAACTCATTGTAAAAATAAATGCTGAAAAATAATGAGTTTCTTTTGTACCTTTGCCATCCCTTAAAAGCTACTCGGAACAGCTTTTTCATCTGTATAATTGCGAAAGCTCTTTTTGTACTTTTTCTCATACAAAATTGAACTTTTGTAAAAATTTACTCGTTTTTGGCAAGAAAGTCAATAGGCGCATTTGTATTTTTTTCTTCCAAAAAAACGTTTCACCTGTAAAAAAACGTCATTTTTCGGCGCTTCGCCCCCTCAGTTGTTTGACAACGTCGTCATTTTCTGCATAGAAACACCTGCTATTTTTCCTTCCCTTCTCAAAATCCAAAATTTTTCCGTTTAAATGCGTCATTTTCAATAAAACTGCACTCATTTTTTTCGCATTTTTTACACTTCGCACAAAAAAATATGTATGGATTCCTGCATATAACGTATAATTATGCAATTTAACCCTTATGTATACAGTTTTTCTGCATACAATGTGGCGTATCCCTCTGTGTTTTTCCACAAAAAAAGATACGACAGTCATCATTCCATCGTATCCCTTTGATAATTTTCACTGATACCTCATCACTGAAGTATTTATGGATAGCGGAAGGGTTCGGGAAACAAATCCGTTTCCCGAATATCATCCGCAGGCGGAATTCACTTCCGCCGAGGAAAACAGTAGGTTTCAAGGCTTTTGCCGCGGAACCTATCTGTTTATTCCTCTGCTATAACAAGTTGAAAACCTGTTTTCAACTTAATTTTCCTGCCGCCGAAAGGCAGCAAACAAATACCTTCTGCGCCCCTGCGCGGTATAATTCCTTCGCACATTCGTTGCAGGTTGTTCCCGTTGTGAAAATGTCATCCACCAAAAGCACCTGCTTCCCTGTCAGATCCTCCGTCACCGCAAAGGCATTTTTCAGGTTCTGCCGCCGCTGCTTAGAGGAATCCAGCGTACTCTGCGCCGCCGTTTCCCGCTTTCGCACCAAAATATCCCTCCGAAACGGAAGCCCTGTCCGCGCCGAAAGCTGTTCGCAGAGGATGTGGGTCTGGTTGAAGCCGCGCTTCTTTTCCTTCTTCGGGTGCAGGGGAACGGAAAGCACAAAATCCGTCTTTGCCAAGATTGCTTCATGGTATTTTTCCATGTAATCCGCCAACAGCTGCCCTAAGCCATCGCCAATTTTCTTTCCGCCGTCATATTTGAACAAATGAATTGCCCTTCGTACCGTTTCGTACGGAAAAGCGGCGCAGGCGCTTTCAAATGCAAACTCCTTCAGGCAGAAATCGCAGAATCCTGCCGTTTCCGTCACGCCGCCGCAATGCGGACAAATCCCCTTCGGCACATAAGGCAGCTGCTCCGCGCAGTCGTGGCAGAGAATCCCCCTTCTCTCCTCCATGTCAAGCACCTCTGTGCAGACCGCACACCGCGGCGGAAAAATCAATTCCAGAAGCTGCTCCTTCATACGATATCACCCCCATGCATAAAATCGTACAAATTCTGAATCCGCTGTGCCAATCCCGTATATCTGTCAATCTCTCTGTCGTTACAAATCATAGCGGAAACCGTCTCCCGCAGTCCCACCAGAACCACAAGCTGTTTTGCGCGTGTCACCGCCGTATAAAGCAGGTTGCGCGTCATCAGCATCGGCGGGCCGCTGTAAACAGGCAGAATCACCACAGGATATTCGCTCCCCTGCGATTTATGAATCGTAATGGCATACGCCAGCTCCAATTCCTCCAGCTGGCTGAAATCATAATCGACCACCTTGCCATCATCAAATGCCACCCTTAGCTGCTCCGCATGGCTGTCAATCGAAAGAATAACGCCTGCATCCCCGTTATAAACGCCCAGACCCTCGTCCTCACGCTTGCCAAGGCTATTGAACATCCGCCAGACGATGTTATAATTATTCTTAATCTGCATCACCTTATCTCCCTCGCGGAAGGTAATCTGGCGAAACTGTACCTCTCGCTTATCGGGCGCGGCAGGGTTCAGCGTCTGCTGTAACACCTGATTTAAATTCTGCACGCCAAGCGTCCCCTTACGCATCGGGGTTAGAATCTGCATATCCTGCAAGCCGTCGCACCCCGTAAATTTCGGCAGCCGCTTCGTCACAAGCTCCCGAATCGTTCCGGCAACCTCGTCCGCGTATGCCCTTCGCATGAAGAAAAAGTCTGTCCCCTCCTCATTCAGCACAGGCTCCTCCCCTTGGTTAATGCGGTGTGCATTCATGATGATTGCGCTTTCCTGCGCCTGTCGGAACACATGCTGCAAACGCACCACCTTCAGCCGTTCGCTGCGAATCATGTCCTTCAGCACATTGCCTGCCCCAACGGAGGGCAGCTGGTCAACATCCCCCACAAAAATAATGCGTGAGCCGCTTTCCACCGCACGCAGGAGTGCCTGCATCAGCACGATATCCACCATCGAGCTTTCGTCAATGATAATCACATCCGCCTCAATCGGGTCCTCCTCGTTTTTGTCAAAGGTCTGCCTGCGATTGTCCTCACCGATAAAGCTGATGCCCAGAAGGCGGTGAATCGTCTGCGCCTCCATGCCCGTTGCCTCTGTCATGCGCTTCGCCGCGCGCCCTGTCGGTGCCGCAAGCACCACATCCATATCCTCTTTTTTCAGAATCCGCAAAATGGTGTTGATGGTTGTGGTTTTCCCCGTTCCCGGGCCGCCTGTGATGATAAGCACGCCACAGCTTAATGCCTCTGCCACCGCCGCACGCTGCTCCTCCGCCAGCACCACGCCCGTTTCCTTCTCCACCCTCGCAATCTCCGTTGCAACAGATTCCATATTCGGCGCATCATAGTCTGCGGAAAGCTCCAGCAGCCGCTTCGCAACAGACATTTCGGCATAAAAATAATAATTCAGATACACGCAGTCCTCGCCGTTCAGCTTTTCCTGCAAAAGCTGGCTGTTTACCTGCAAATCCCGAATGGCATTTTCAATCGCAAGCGGATGCAGCTGCAATAAATCCACCGCCTGTGCAATCAGCCTTTCCTTCGGCAGATAGCAGTCGCCGTTTGCCGCCGCTGTATTCAGCACATATTTCACCGCCGCCTTCACACGGTTGGGGTCATCCGCCGCAATGCCTGCCCCCGCCGCCATCTTATCTGCCATCTTGAACCCGATGCCCAGCACCTCATCTGCCAGACGATAGGGGTTATTCTTCACGATTTCAAAGGTGCGTGCCTTGTATCTCTTATAAATCTTCATGGCGTATGCAGGCGAAATATCGTACCCCTGCAAAAACATCATCGCTCTGCGCAGCTCATGCTGTTCGCAGAAGACCTCGGAAATTTTCTGTGCTTTATCGTAGCTGATGCCCTTGATTTCCGTCAGAAGATCAGGCTTTTCCTCAATCACATAAAACGTTGCATCACCGAAGCGCTCCACAATCCGCTTTGCCGTTTTCGCCCCGATGCCCTTAATCATTCCAGAGGAAAGATATTTCTCCATCCCTGCCGTAGTGGTCGGCATGGATTTTTCGTAATACCGCACCTGTACCTGCCTGCCGTAAAGGGGGTGCATGGCCCAGCTTCCGTGAATTTCCAGTGCTTCGCCGCTGTGAATCTGCGGCACAACGCCCACGCAGGTCACCTCATCATCCTCTGTTGTCAGCGAAAAAACCGTATAGCCGTTATCCTTATTCCGGTAAATGATATCCTCCACCTCGCCGGTAATTTTCAAATCCTCCATGCTTTTCCCTCCCTTCCGTTTTTTTCGTCTGCTAAGAGTATATCATAACAAATAAAAAAAGGGAACAACCGTTCCCAATTTTTATACAAAATCTCTGCAAAAAGCTTATTCTGTTTTATGTTCTTTTGGTGGCTTCAGGTCTTTTTTCCGCTTGAACAAAATCAGAACCACCACACCGACCACAAACACGCCGCCGCAAACTGCAATCGTGGGCAGGCAATCCGAAAGGCGCACGCTTTTATTATCCTGTCCGGGCATACCGGGAGGAGTCTTTTCACCGCCGCCGAAATCGGGTGGATTTCCCTGCTGTCCACTCTGCTGTCCATCTGCCTGTCCATTCTGCTGTCCAGTCCGCTCATTTTCGTCCATCTGTCCACCCATCTGTCCACCGTTTTGGTCAGGGGGTATCGGGCGGTCATTCTGCTGTGCATCCGTTGTCTGCTCCGTCCGGTCTGCTTCCGCAGTCAGATTCATTGCCTGTGCCTCTGCCGTTTCGCTCGTCTCGGACTGCTCCGTTCGGCTTGGCATATCGGGCTTTTCTCCGCCAAAATCGGGGCCGCCTTTTCCGCCGCCGCCCTGCATACTGCTTGTGTTGAAGGTCGGTTCGCCGCCGTTCAGCTGATTTTCAATGCTTTCCGCCATATTCACCGCATAGTAAACCAGAGAATATTGGTCGGTCGGGTCGGTGGAGCAAGCCTGCTCGAATTCCTCATAGGTGCAGAAGGCAGTCGGGTCATTCTGCACATAGGGTGCAATCAGGTTATGGATTTTCGTTACCAGCTCGGTCATGTATTCCTGCGTGAAATATTTCTCCGCAATCTCCTTCAGATAGCCCTCATACATGGAACGATAGGTTTCATTTTCCAGAAGGGTTGTCACCAAGGGCTTCTCGCCGCTGCCCATGGAGGGCATGCCCTGCGGCTGCTTGCCGCCGCTTGGCTGACTGCCGCCCTGCATATCGGCGTTATCAGGTGGCTGTGGCTGATTATTTGCATCCGCCTGCGCTTCGGTGTTTTCTGCGGCATTGGTTACGGCATCATTATCCTGCGTATCCTTCCTCTTATCTCCGCCGCCGAAACCGCCCATGCTCTGGCTGGTCGGCTCATAGATATCCACCTCGCCGCCGCCAAAGCCGCCGAAGGCAAGGTTCATATCCCAAGGGATAACGGTGAAATAGCCGTCCTCCTCATAGAGATAATAGTTATGCGTGGTATTGCCGAGGTAGCTGTCAAAGTTCGCCAGTGCCACATTCGCCGCAATATATTTCAGCGCCGATTCCACATCCAGCAAATCCTCCAGATTCTCGCCATCCTCAAGCGCCTTCATCAAAGCGATGATTTCCTTGCCGTCAGAGGTATCCTCGTTTGTTTTCAGGTTCAGTCCTGTGTAGGAGGAAATATCATCCCCGTCATAAACCAGATCCGCACCTGTGCCTTCCTGTCCCTCAGGCTTATAGAGGTCGCCCGTTGCATCATCAAAATGGGTTGCAAGGAAGGTTTCATCTATTGCCTCCACCGCCAGATACAGTCCCCATTCCTCACCGTTAACGGTAATGTTGCTGTAGCCGCATTGGGGGACATCCAATCCAAGTTCGCCCATGATTTTATAGGAAATATATTCGCGCACACTGCTGTTGTCGGAATAGTTGTTATTCAGACAAAGCTTTTTCAAGCCGTAATAATTGCCGTTATCGTCATAATAATCAAAATCTATTTTAAAGCTGTAGCGGTCGGAATCGGAGCTTGCCACAGAGGTCAGGCTATTGTTGCCCTTCGTGCGGATTGCCACATTCCCGACAGTCTCCCCGTTAATCGTCACATTCGCCTTATGGTATTCCTCCTCCAAAGGGTTTTCCAGCATATCCTGCCAGTCCGCCTCGTCAATTTCAATGTTGATTTCATTTACCGTATCATCCTGAAAGATATGCTCCGCGTAGGTATGGCTTTCTGCCGAATCCGCCCTGCCGACGGCGCAATACGCCGCCACACAGAACACAACCACCAGCAGCCCCGAAAGCAGAACCGCTTTATATTTTTTTAGTACATGCAAAGGAGTACCTCCTTTCGTTATTTCGTTATGCCGCATAATTCCCGTCATAGCTTACCATGACTGCGGATTCTACGCCCTGCATGCCGCTGATTCTATTGACAAATGCACTGTCGTTATCCTTGGGGCGGATTTCATAAATCACTTCTGTGCCTGCGCCGCCGGTAACGGTTTTGGATTTCAGCTGCATTTTCTTCACCTCGCCTTTGATATAGCCTTCTACCTTCTGTTCCAGTTCCCCATCCATCAGGCGCACGATAATCAGATAAGGGTTATCCTTCTGCTGATGATTTGCAAAAACAAGCAGGAAGATGCCCAGAATGGGACAGCCCAGCAGTGCCAGAGGCAGCAGGCTTGCGCCGCAGAGAATACCCTCCGCGATTGCCCAGAAAAGGAACACCAAATCCATCGGATCTTTCACCGCAGTACGGAAACGCACGATAGACAGCGCGCCGACCATACCCAGAGACAATACCACGTTGCTTGTGACACCACAGATGACCAGTGTGGTTACCATCAGAATCGCCACAAGGGAAACATTAAAGCTGCGGCTATACAGCACACCACTGTAGGTTTTCTGATATACATAGAAGATAAACAGCCCGATTACGAACGCTGCCCCAAGGCAAAGCGCCGTATCCAGAAGGGAAAAGCTGCTGAAGCTATCCAGAAAGCTGCTCTTAAAAACGTCATTAAATGTCATTTTCTTCATCCTTTCTCTTATCCGTTCAGACTGCAAGCGGCAAATTTAGAAAACGCCTGCTCTCTGTTTTTTGTTGTCAAAATCGTTCTGCTTACCACATCCGGCAGAAAATCGTCATATTTTACCTCCATAATGCACCTGCCGTCCCGCAGCACAGGAACTGTCGGCGCATCCTTTCGGAAAAACGCCTTCACATCCTTACAGGAGCAAATATTTCTGTCGAAGGTAATGCGCACATTGCCGGGTGCGTAGGTAAACGGCTCTCTGCAATAATCCACAATCACTGACGGGCGAAACAGCTCCAGCTTCATTTTCAAAAACAGCTCCCGCACCAAAGGTCGTTCATCCGCCTCCATCCAAGCAAGGTCGCCGTCAATAATTTTCTGCACCTCTGCCGCCGTCAGCCGACATTGATACTTATGCCCAACGGCATAGCGTTTGCTTTTCTTCTCCAAACGGATAAACGCCGTATCAAAATCATAATAACGAATCCGAAATTTATCACGGACAGCCGTCCCCGAAAGTTTTTCCTTCAGCACCTTTTCATACAGATTATCAAAATAAAGCGAGCGAATCAGATATTCCCTGCCGCCCTTGAGATTTTTATCCCTCTGCATAAAGGAGGACAGCCTTCTTGCGGTTACGATGCTCTCGCCCTCTGTCACGGTATATTTCAATTCCTTTCTCCATTTTTCTTCCATAAAAATGCACCTCTCTCTCATTCGTGTTTTAGTATACGGGATAGAAATTAGGGGGTACTTAGCCTTTTGTTAAAACCATGTAAAAGAAAGATTAGAAAACCATTAGGGCAATAAAAAAAGAGCCTGCCTTTTTAAAAAGCAGACTCTTTCCTTCCAAGTCAAAATCCTGATTTTGACTTAAATAAACCATTCCGGCTCTGCGCGTCTTTCATAAAGCTCTTCCAGCTCCTCCTTATGGTAGATATAGCCGGGATCATCAAAATATCTTGCCCCCACGGGACATTTCTTTACGCAGGCACAGCATTTGATGCAGATGCCGATATATTCTCTGATATTTTCTCTGCTGATGGAACCCATGGGGCAAACCTCCGCACAATGCCCACAGCCGACACAGGCATCACTTACCTTCGGCTTTACCTTGCGAATATCGATATGCGCGCCATGTCTGTCCTGCGGCTTGAAATAGGGACGAATGGGGTCGCACCCCTTCACATACGCAGGAGCCGTATATTCCCAGCCGCTTGTCAGCTTTTCCGCGATTTTTGCGCCAAATTCCTGCATGCTTGCCAAATCCTTTGCATCGGGTCTGCCTGCCGCAAGGGTTTTGGAAAAGGAATGCTCGCTCACAAAAGCACCGCCTGCAACCGTCCGAAAGCCATCCTGCTCCAAAATATTTCTCAGCTCAATCAGCGCATCATCATAATTGCGGTTGCCGAAGGAAACCACGGGCACCGCATACGCACCGTTGCCCTTTACCTTCTCCGTCAGATAGGGAAGCAATACATTTGGCACACGCCCCGCAATGACAGGTGTGCCGCAGACAACCAAATCCCCTTCGCCGAAAACCGCATCCTTTTCTCTGCCCTGCGGCAGGGTAAAATCATAAATTTCCAAGGGCAAGTTCAGTTTCTCGGCTACAACCTGCGCCGTTGTTTTCACTGCCTTTTCCGTTCCGCCTGTCGGGCTGAAATACATCGCCCATACTCTTTTCAACTCCATCTCTCATTTTCCTCCTTCACCCGAAAAACAAAATATCTCTTTTGTTCATCATACCTTAGAAATGCCCTTTTTTCAACTATATTACAGCTTTCTCCTGCCATATCCTCACTGCTATGCAAAAAAATACAGATTTGATTGCATTTTTTATTTCTCTGTGCTATGATGACAGTAAGAAAGGATTACCGCTTTTGGAAGGGCGGTCAGTCCGATATAGTTGGGTTTGACCGTCTAACTTCTGTTAGGCGGTCGTTTTCTTATCAGTTCTTATGCAAAAAGCATAAGGTGATAATTCCGATGATTACTAAGCTATATTGAAACAAATCAGCATATGTAACCATAGACATCACCCCCTTTGCAGAGAGTGACTGAACCGCCAAGCGATAATCCTCTGTTTTCAGCATAGCATAGTTTCCTTTTTTCGACAACAGTTTTACATCCTCTGTACAAAAAAGATGCCCTGCTCTCGCAAGACATCCTTTCTCGTTTTTTATGATTTTCAGTGGAATTTTTCCAGAGTATCCCAGACACTCTTAACCTTTTCCACCTTCTGCGCCTTCACCATTTCATCGATGCGCGCTTCGGCATATTCCGTCTGAATCTTATCCTTATAGCCGGTTTCTGCCTTTTCCTTCACTTCTTCCTCGGTCGGAACGGTTTTCTCCAGCGTTTTAATGATGAAATATTTACTCTCGTCCATCTTGATGGGGCCGACCACCTTGCCGACCTCAGGTGCTTCTGTCAGCCCAAAGTTGGAAAGCATATAGCTTTGATACATGGTGGTTTCGCCGCTTTCCTCGCCGCTCTGCGCCTTAGGGTCAACGTCGTATTCCTTGAACAAAGATGCAAAATCCTCGCCATCCTTGGCGCGCTTCGCGACCTCGTTTGCCGTTTCCTCATCATCGACCAGAATGGTTGCTACCTTCAGTTCCGTATAGTCGGAGCGAATCTGATCCTTTTGCTCTGCGTAGTAATCTGCCATATCCGTTTCATCCACCGCACATTCCGATGCAATGGAATCATACACCAAGGAATACAAATAAGAGGCCTCCATCAAAGGCACAAGCTTTTCCTCATCTACCTCCATCTTCTTCAGCGCATCCGCATCCACTGTGGAGAGGAACTGCTTTGCCGCCGCTGCCGCTTCCTCCTTCTGGTCATCCGTCAGCGCAATATCATGCGCCGCAGCATATTCCTCCGCCGCAAGCACACTCTGCAATGTGCTGATGGTGCGCTCCTCCACCAGCTCATCCGCCGTCTGCCCATCAAAATCCAGATTCCAGACATCCTCTCCCGCCGCAGAAACAAAGCTCTGCGTTGTGGTATAAAGGTAAACCATATATTCATATTTCGTAATATCGTGATTGTCAATTTTCAGCACAACCGTATCCGCTGTTCCGCCGCTGCCACAGGCTGTCAGCGCAAGCACCCCTGCCAGCAGAAGCCCAAGCAGACCTTTTCTTCTCTTTTTCATTCTGCACCCTCTCTCCGCATAGATATTGGTTTTTTTATTATACAGATATTCTCTCAGTCTTTCAATGCCTCAAAGCATTTTTTAATCAGTTCGAGCGGTTTTTCTCCCTCTCCCCTTGCCGGCTTGATGGTAAGGTATGGATTTGCGCCCGCGGTAAAGAGATACTTGCCCTTTTCCTTTGCAAGCAGCTGCATCAGCTTCTGTGGGTCAATATTAGGCTGCGGCTGAAATTCCAGAAGAAGATTCCCATGCTTCTGGCTGATGGCGCGAATCCCCATCTCATGTGCCTCTGCCTTCACAAGAACCACCTCCAGCAGAAGCTGTACGCTCTTTGGCAAATCGCCATAGCGGTCTTCAAGCTCCTCCTGCATGTCATAATATTCCTCCATGGTGCGGATGCCTGCGATTTTTTTATACAGCTCCATCCGCTGCTCCTGATTCTTAATATAAAAATCGGGGATAAAGGCACTGATATTCAAATCAATCGAGGTTTCAAATTTTTCCTCCTTCGGTGCATCTCCCTTGAGGTTCTGCACCTCCTCCTCAAGCAGGCGGCAATACATATCATACCCGACTGCCTCCATGTGTCCATGCTGCTCCGCACCAAGAAGATTGCCTGCACCGCGGATTTCCAAATCACGCATGGCAATCTTAAAGCCGGAGCCGAATTCGGTAAATTCCCGAATGGTCTGCAAACGTTTTTCCGCCGCCTCGCGCAGCATTTTATCCCGCTTATACATCAGATACGCATACGCAATGCGATTGCTTCTGCCCACGCGTCCGCGCAGCTGATACAGCTGAGAAAGCCCCATGCGGTCGGCATCCTGAATGATGATGGTATTCGCATTGGAAATATCCATCCCCGTTTCGATAATCGTTGTGCAGACCAGAACATCAATCTCGCCGCTGATGAAATCGCCCATAATGCGTTCCAGCTCTCGCTCCGACATCTGCCCATGCGCGTAGGTCACATTTGCATCCGGCACAAGCCTCTGCACACGGAAGGCCTCCTCGCTGATGGATTCTACACGATTATAGAGATAATAAACCTGTCCGCCGCGGCTGATTTCCCTGTGAATGGCTTCACGAATAAATTCGGGGTTATTTTCCATCACATAGGTCTGAACGGGATGCCTTTCCTGCGGCGGCTCCTCCAAAAGGCTCATATCGCGAATCCCCGCAAGGCTCATGTGAAGCGTTCTGGGAATAGGGGTTGCGGAAAGCGTCAGCACATCCACGTTTTCTTTGAGCGCCTTCAGCTTTTCCTTATGCGCCACGCCGAAGCGCTGCTCCTCATCCACGATAATCAGCCCCAAATTCTTGAACTTGACATCCTTGGAGAGAATCCGATGCGTCCCAATCAAAATTTCGGAATAGCCCTTTTCGATATTCTGCAAACTCTCCTTCTGCTGCTTCGGCGTACGGAAACGGGAGAGCAGCTCGATATGCACAGGATAGCCCGTCATTCTCTGGGTAAAGGTATTATAATGCTGCTGTGCCAAAATGGTGGTCGGAACTAAGAATGCGACCTGCTTGCCCTCCTGTGCCGCCTTGAATGCCGCACGAATGGCAACCTCCGTCTTGCCGTAGCCAACGTCCCCGCAAATCAGTCTGTCCATAACCTTGCTGCTTTCCATATCCTTTTTGACATCCTCAATGGCGTTCAGCTGGTCATCCGTTTCCTCATAGGGGAAGCTTTCCTCAAATTCCTGCTGCCAGACGGTATCCGCACCATAGACAAACCCCTGCGCCGCCGCACGCTTTGCATAAAGCGCAACCAGATCCTCCGCCATAATCTGCACAGCCTTTCGCGCCTTCGCCTTTGCCTTCGCCCAGTCCTGTCCGCCAAGCTTATTCAGCTTGGGTGCGGCAGAGCCTGTACCGATATATTTCTGCACCATATCCATTTGGTTGACGGGTACAAAGAGACTGCCGCCATCCCGATAGGAAATCTTCATATAATCCTTCTGCACGCCCTCGACAGAGATTTTCTCCAGACCGCGAAATACACCAATCCCGTGGTTATCATGCACAACATAATCCCCGATATGCAAATCGGTAAAGCTTTCGATTGCCGCGCCGTTTTTCCTGCGCTTCTTTCGTTTTTTCTTTTCCTTGCCGCCGAATAATTCGCTGTCGCAAAAAACCGCAAAATCAATATAATCATACCGAAAGCCCTTGGAAAGCGTACCGCGTGCCACCCAGACGGCCCCCTTCGGCACCTCCTTTTCCAGAGAATCGATATAAACGGCTTCCAGACCCATTTCCTGCAATTCCTTTGCCATACGCTGTGCCCTTGTACCACTGCCGGCAAGAATCAGCGTGCGGAAATGGTTCTTTTTCAGATATTCCAGCTCCTCGCAGAAAAGGTCTGCGCGCTGTTGGAAGGAGGGCGTAGAGCGCACCGAAAGATTCACCATTGTTTTCGGGCGGAAATCCACCGTCTTCTGGTTCAGCCCTGCAAGCAGAAGCTCCGCAAAGCTCTCCGCCTGCCGCAGGATTTCCGTATAATCATAGAGCATATTGCTCTGCCCCGGCAATAAATAACCCCGCGCGATACGCCCCTTCACGCTCTCGCGGTATTCCTCCGTCAGAATATCCATGTGCTCGCGGATACGCTCAGGCTCATCAAACACAAGCAGGGTGTCCTCCTGCAAATAGGAAAGCAGGCTGACGGGATTTTCATAAAAATAATCGGCATACGCCCCGAGTGCAGGCAATGTTTTTTCCGCACGCAGGCGTTCCGCATCCTCGCCGATATGCTCCCGCAGACGCTCTGCGTTTTCCGTTTCGCCCTTCTGCTCCAGATTTTTCAGTACCTTTCTGTATTCCTGCTCGATGCGCTCCGCCGCAGAAACTGCCTGCTCCTCAGTATAAACCATTTCCCGCAGGGGGAAGATGCTTGCCTCCTCCAGCTTTTCTACGGAACGCTGGCTTTGCGCATCCATACTGCGGATGGAATCAATTTCATCATCCCAGAATTCGATACGCACGGCATCCTCCGCCGTCAGCGACCAGATATCCAGAATACCGCCGCGCAGGCTGAACTGCCCGGGGCTTTCCACCAGCTCCGTCCGCTCATAGCCCATGCGTACCAGCTTGCGTGTCAGCTCTGCGATTTCAACGATTTCACCCGTCCGCAGGGTCAGCCGAAAGGCGGCGAAAATTTCCTTCGGGGGATATTTATCCAACAGCGCCTCGGCAGATGCTACAATGATGGGCGTTTCACCCTTGAACAGACGCTCCAATACCAGAAACCGCTGGCGGTTCATTTCCATGCTATGCACATCCGCGCTGTAGAAAAGGATATCCTTCGCAGGATAATATGCGCAGTCCTTCGTAAAAAAGGTCAAATCCTCCAGAATTTCCTTCGCGCGCAGTTCACTGTAGGTCAGAAGGAAAAGCGGACGCTTTGTTTCCGCCTGCAGGCTGTACGCCAGATGATTTTTTGCCGCATCAATGACACCTGTCGCAAAAACAGGCGTATTTCCCTTTGCAATTCCTTCCAGAATCTGTTGAAAACTGCCCAATTCGGTCAGCGGTGCAGTTAAGGCTTTCATTCTTTATTCACCCCGTCAGTAGTCTTTTCCGTTTCTTTTTCGGCTTTTTCTGCCTGCTCCTGCAAGGCCTTCTGTTTTTTCATGCTTTTCGGCTTCTGGTTCACGCGGTTTGCCGCCTCCGCCACACCGCGAGAGAGAATCAGCTCCACGCCCTTGACCGCCTTTTCCATGCCTTCTTCCATGGCAGGCAAATCATCAGGGCTGAATTTCGCAAGCACATAATCCGCCAAATCCCAGCCCTTTGGCTTTTCGCCAATGCCGACCTTAATGCGGTTGAACACATCCGTCCCCATCTGGTCGATGATGTTGCGGATGCCGTTATGTCCGCCATGGCTGCCCTTTTCGCGAATCCGCACACTGCCGCAGGGCAGGCTCGTATCATCGAAAATGACAACAAAGCGTTCCTGCGGAATTTTATAGAAATTCACGATTTCACGCACACTTTCGCCGCTGAGGTTCATAAAGGTCTGCGGCTTTACGAGAAGCACCCGCTTATCGCGAATCATGCCATCCCCAATCAATGCTTTGTTTTTGTATTTTTCCACCTTAATCTCATATTTTTCCGCCAGCTTATCAATTACACAGAAGCCGACATTATGCTTTGTTTCGGCGTATTCTCTGCCGGGGTTGCCAAGACCCACGATGCAGTAAAACTCCTGCCCTCTCGCTTCCTGATTTTTAAATCTGTCAAAAAGACCCATGTGCCTTTCCTCCTGTCCGTAAACACAACGAAATGCCCTAATTAAAAAATTAGAGCTGCTATTCTTCTATTCTTTTGTTATTCTTTTATTCCGTTATTTTGTTCATTTTTCAGAGTCATTATAGCATAAAAACGCGGCGGAAAACAATAAAAAAGTGAACACTTTTCAGTGCTCACTTCAGTATTTCTATCTATGTATCAGATGAAATTATTTTACTTCGTTAACCAGTTCAGCGCCTTCCAGGAATGCCTTTGCATTATCCATTGTGATCAGAGCCATCTGTTCCAGAGCTTCTTCTGTCAGGAATGCCTGGTGACCGGAGATAACAACCTTATCGCTTGCCAGCAGTCTGGACAGAGTCTTGTCATGTTCTTTCAGGTTGCTTCTGTCTTCGAAGAAGTATTCATGTTCTTTTTCGCAAACGTCCATACCTACGCCACGGAATTTGCCAGCTTCAACTGCGTCAGCCAGAGCTTCGGAGTCAACCAGACCGCCACGAGCAACGTTGATGAAGATAACGCCGTCTTTCATCTTAGCGATAGCATCCTTGTCGATCATGTGTCTTGTTGCGGGCATCAGAGGGCAGTGGATGGAGATAACGTCAGCACGAGCATACAGTTCGTCCAGAGTTACATATTCCAGACCCAGGTTGGGGTTAGGGAATGCATCGTAAGCCACGATATCCATGCCGAAGCCTTTCAGAATGTTAATCATGCACTGACCGATTTTACCTGTACCGATGATACCTGCTGTTTTGCCGTACAGAGCGATACCTGTCAGACCAGCGATATCGAAGTTGAATTTTGTTGTTCTTTCATAGGACAGATGAGGCTTTCTGTTAACAGCCATCAGAAGCGCTACGCCCTGTTCTGCTACGGACTGAGGAGAGTAAGCGGGTACTCTCAGTACGGGCAGACCACATTCTTTTGCAACATCCAGATCAACGCTGTCGAAACCTGCGCAACGCAGCAGCAGAACCTTGATACCCAGATTTTTCAGTTCACGGATAACTTCTGCGGGAACTTCGTCATTAACGAAAGAGCAAGTAGCGTCATGACCTGCTGCCAGATGAGCTGTAGCGGGTGTCAGTCTTTCGTTAAAGAAAGTAATTTCATAGCCATATTTTGCTGCTACGGGTTTAAAAGCGTCTACCCAGTAAGACTTTGTGTCAAAGAATGCAATTTTCATCGATATCTTCCTCCTAAAAATTTAAAAATTTGATAAGTGGATAGTAAAATTTTATAGCAAACAGAGCCATTCCCTCACTGCGAATAGGAAATATGTCTCACTCTGTTTGTTTTACTTTTAACAATATAATCTATTTTACCCTTCTTGTCAACCGAGTTTCTGTAAAATTGGCAGTTTTGCCAAACCTATTTTTCCCAAAACGCTAAAAAAACACCAGTTTCCGTCGAGGTTTGACTGCCGCTTTTTGGATATTATTTTTTTTACCCATAACTGCTAAAAATATCTCCTCTCACTGCACTATTTTTCAGTAAATAAAAAGAAAAACTCCCATTTTTGCATTTGGGAGTTTTTTCTGTCATGATTTTGTGAATTTTTCGGCGCAATGCGAATCAGTCAAACAGCTGAGAAATAGAAACGCCGTTATGGATGCAGTTGATTGCATCTGCGAAAATATCTGCAACGGAAACCATTGTAATCTTGTCGATTTTCTTTTCCTCAGGCAGCTCGATGGTATCCAGAACCAACAGCTCCTTGATTGCGGATTTTTCGATTCTTTCGATAGCAGGACCGCTCAGAACGCCATGTGTACAGCAGGCATCTACCTCGATTGCACCTCTTTCAATCAGCGCATTGGCTGCATTTGTAATGGTACCCGCGGTATCAATCATATCATCCAGCAGGATAACCTTTTTACCCTTGATGTCACCGATGATATTCATAACCTCGCTGACATTTGCCTTCGGTCTGCGTTTATCAATAATTGCAATAGGAATATTCAGCTTTTCCGCAAATTTTCTGACTCTTGTTACGCTGCCCAGGTCGGGAGAAACCGCAACAAAATCTCTTTCCAGAGAATCGCCGAATTTTTTGATGTAGAAGTCTGTCAAGAGAGGGCTGCCAACCAGATTATCTACGGGAATATCGAAGAAGCCCTGAATCTGCGCACAATGCAGATCCATTGTCAGCACACGGCTTGCGCCTGCGCTTGTCAGAATATTTGCAACCAGCTTTGCACTGATGGGATCTCTCGCTCTTGCTTTTCTGTCCTGACGAGCATAGCCGTAATAAGGCATAACGGCTGTGATTCTTGCTGCGGATGCACGCTTCATTGCGTCAATCATGATGAGCAGCTCCATCAGGTTATCGTTTACGGGATAGGATGTGGACTGGATGATGAATACATCTGCGCCACGAATGGTTTCATTGATCTTTACGGAAATCTCACCGTCGCTGAACTTTTCTACTTCACAGTCGCCCAGTTTCAGACCAAGCTTATCTGCGATTGCATTTGCCAGCGTTTTGTTGGAATTGCAGGCAAAAACTTTAATGTTGCTGATGCCGGAATTAAGCATTTATCTGTCCCCCTATAAAAAATAATTTTAGGTTATATAAGCACATACAATATTATGTTACACCGAAAAACAATCAATTTCAACCGCTATTCGACAATTTTTTCAAATTATCTTTCAATTCTCTTTTTTGTCCAGCCTTCGATGACCTGCTGTCTTGCTCTGGCAACCGCCAAAACGTCCTCAGGCACATCCTTTGTGATGGTGGAGCCTGCGGCAATGTAGGAGCCCTTCTTCACGGTTACAGGTGCAACCAGATTTACATTGCAGCCGACAAAAACATTATCCTCAATGGTAGTGCGGTGCTTTTTCTTGCCATCATAGTTTACCATAATGCTGCCGCAGCCGAAGTTGATTTTTTCGCCTGCATCGGTATCCCCAACATAAGAAAGATGGGGAATTTTTGTGCCGTCGCCAATGGTGGAATTTTTCACCTCAACGAAGTCGCCAACCTTCACCCTGTTGCCGATATGGCAGTTCGGGCGGATATACGCGAAAGGCCCAACGGTGGTTTCGTTGCCGATTTCGGATTCGATTGCCGTAGAGGTCTGGAATTTCACGCCATTGCCAAGCTTGGTATCTGTCAGTCTGGAATTGGGGCCGATTTCGCAGTCCTCCCCGATTTCCGTATTGCCCTCCAGCACACAGCCGGGCAAAATCACCGTATCCATACCGATTTTAACATCACTGCCGATATAGGTATTTTCGGGATCCACGAGGGTAACACCGCTTTCCATGTGCTTACGGTTGATGCGGTGCTTCATGATTTTTGCAGCTTCCGCAAGCTGTACACGGCTGTTTACACCGAAAAATTCATCGGCATCCTTTGCCACAACAGCCTCCACCTTGCCGCCTGCCTTCAAAATCAGCTCCAGACAATCTGTCAGGTAATATTCCCCCTGCGCGTTATTGTTATTCAGCTTGCCCAGGGATTCCTTCAATTCCCTGCCGTTGAAAATATAAATCCCTGTGTTGATTTCGTTAATCATTCTCTGTGTATCTGTTGCATCCTTATGCTCCACAATGCGTTCAAAGCCGCCGTGGTCATCGCGCATGATGCGTCCGTAGCCGGTAGGATCCTCTATTTTAGAGGAAACCACAGTTACGCTGTGTCCCTCTGTACGGTGTACCTCAACCAGCTTTGTCAGGGTTTCGCCTGTAATCAGCGGCGTATCCCCGTAGAGAATCAGCATATCACTGCTTTCATCAATAAAATCGCCTGCCATCATAACAGCATGTCCTGTGCCCTTCTGCTCTGCCTGCAAAGCAAAGGAGATGCCTTCCGCGCGGATGCCTGCCTTAACCTCCTCCGCCTTATGCCCAACCACAACGCAGACCTCCTCTGCGCCACAGCCTTTTGCGGTTTCAATCACATAATCCACCATGCTCTTATTCAGAATTTCATGGAGTACCTTAGGTTTCTTGGATTTCATACGGGAGCCTTCGCCGGCAGCCAGAATGATTGCTTTCAACTGTCTCATTTATTTTTCCTCCTACGCCAAAGGGCGAAATATTTTTCAAGATATTGTATACATACATTTTAGTATCGCATTTTTCCCTATAAAATTCAATATACTCTTTTACTAAAAAATGATTTCCGGAAAAGAAAAAAAGCAGAGAAAACTCCCTGCTTTTCGTTCTTAAAATCCGATTTATAATTTTGTGCCCTTTTTCAGCACTGCCGGTTCCTCGGAGGAAACGCCGATGACTCTTTGCCCTGCGGAAAGGACAACCTCCTTATCGAAGATGGCATTTTCCACCACACAGTTTTCGCCAATCTGGCAGCCCTCCATCAGGATGGAATTCCTTACAGCTGCGCCCTTGCCGACACGCACCCTACGGAACACAACAGAATGCTCCACCTTCCCGTCAAAAATCGCACCGCTGCCGACGATGGAATCCGTCACATCCGCACCCCTGTTGTATTTTGCAGGGGGTTCATCCTTCGGCTTTGTTTCAATATAGGGATATTCATTGATGAAATGATCGCGAATATCCTTTTTCAGGAAATCCATATTCGTCTCAAAATAAGCCGCAATGCCTGTGCCGATGGCATTCCAGTAGCCGTCATATTCATAGCCGTAGATTTTCAGCGTATGGATAAAGCGGATGATAATATCCTTTACCAGACTGTATCTGCCTTCGGGGATAATCTGATTCAGCAGATTGATGAGCAGCGTTCTGGAGATAACATAAATCCCCAGGGAGGCCGCATCGGATTTCGGCTGCTCCGGCTTTTCCTCGAAGCCCTCCAGCTTATTGTCCGCATCCATCTGCAAAATGCCGAATTTGGATAAATCCTTTCCCGTCATTTTCTGATAAACCACAGTAATGTCCGCATTTTTTTCCTTATGATATTCCAGCACCTTACGGTAATCCATTTTATAGACGGAATCACCGGAGGTAATCACAACGTATTCCTCATTGCTGCGCTTGAGGAAGGTCATATTCTGATAAATGGAATCCGCCGTGCCGCGGAACCATGTAGAGCCTGCATTGCTGGTATACGGCGTGAATACGAACAAGCCGCCCTGCTTTCTGCCGAAGTCCCACCATTTGGATGACATCAGATGGTCGCGCAGGGAACGAGAGTTATACTGCGTCAGCACAGCCACCTTCCCAATGCCGCTGTTGGACATATTGCTCAATGTGAAATCAATGGCGCGATAGCAGCTGCCGATGGGCAATGCCGCCGCCGCTCTATGGTCGGTCAGAACGCCCAGTCTGCCGTCGTTATTGCCGCCTGCCAAAATAATACCGATTGCTTTCATCTGTTACACCTCCCGTACAACGGCCTTGCCGCTTTCCAATCTGCCGTCGGGATAATCCTCCGGGAAGGTTCTGCCGTAAATCACGCAGTTTTTCCCCATCACAATCCCATCGGGAACACTGCTGTTCATGCCCAGAACGGTGATGCCTGTATTATAAATATTAGGCTTTGCCTCGTTAGGGATATTTTTCCCGACACCCATCTGCACATTTTTGCCGATGCTGCATTTCTCATCAATGACGCAATGGTCAACCAAAGCATTTTCGCCGATAATCGTGCCTGCCATGATGATGGAATCCTTCACCACTGCCCCCTTTTCCACTACAACACCGGGGCCGATGATGGAGCGACAGACCGTACCGTAAATCTCACAGCCGTCAGAAAGCAGCGCTTCCTCTGTCTTTGAGCCGGGTGCCGTATACTGCGGCGGCTGATGGTCGCTGTTGGTATAAATCTTCCAAAAATCCTCGTAGAGGTTGAATTCGGGCAGGGTGCGGATTAAATCCATATTGGACTCCCAATAGGACTGAATGGTGCCGACATCCTTCCAGTATCCATCGAAGCGCCATGCATACATGGGCTGTCCCTCATCCAGCATTTTAGGGATGATGTGCTTGCCGAAATCGCTGTCCGGATGGATGGAATTATCCTCAATCAATGCATCACGCAGTCTGTCCCATGTAAATATGTAAATCCCCATGGAAGCAAGATTGCTCTTGGGGCTTTCCGGCTTTTCCTCAAATTCGTAAATCTTATCGCCGTCCTCGGTATTCATAATGCCGAAGCGGTTTGCTTCCTCCATCGGCACCTCCATAACGGCAATCGTTGCCGCTGCATTGTGCGTCTTATGGAAGGCAAGCATCTTGGAATAATCCATTTTATAAATGTGGTCACCGGAAAGAATCAGCACATATTCCGGATTATTGCTGTCGATAAAGTCAATATTCTGATAAATGGCGTTTGCTGTCCCGTTGAACCATTCGCCGGAATCCCCTGTTTTCACATGCGGTGCAAGAATCGTCACACCGCCGTTTTTCTTATCCAGATCCCATGGAATCCCAATCCCGATATGCTGATTCAAACGCAGCGGCTGATACTGTGTCAGCACGCCGACGGTATCCACGCCGGAGTTAATGCAGTTGCTCAGCGGAAAATCGATGATACGATATCTCCCCCCGTATGCAACGGCAGGCTTTGCCACCTTTCTTGTCAACACGCCCAGACGACTGCCCTGTCCACCCGCCAGAAGCATTGCTATCATTTCTTTTTTACGCATATTACCCACCCCTATCTTTTCAGGTTGTATATATGTAACAAAGTCATAGGCTCTGTTTTGATTATTATAGCATAGGAAAATAAACTTGCAAAGCTTATCTACGGCATCTGTGCCGAAATTTCGCCTTATTTCGATTGGCTTTTTCTCTTTCCTTTTTTCTGATTGAGAAAATTTGCACGTTGCTCCTGCGCTCGTATGGGTTTATTTCCGGTACTTTCTGTATAAAATATAAAACACAGAAAAAGAAAACGCAGAGAAAAGATTGCCTTTCTCATGCCAGTATACTATAATGAAGGTTAAACTATATGATGATTTTGTTAAATTTCAGAAAAATTTGAACCCATTTAATAGATTTTGAGGCGATAGAATATGACAACATTTCAAAAAGGACAACACATTTATTTCATCGGCATCGGCGGCATCAGCATGTCCGGTCTGGCAGAAATTCTGGCAGATAAGGGCTGTATCGTTTCCGGTACGGATATCAAGGAATCCCCTGTGACAAAGCACCTGCAGAATTTGGGGATTCATATCAACTTCGGACACAAGGCGGAAAACATCACGGATGATGTAGATTTAGTGGTCTATACCGCGGCAATCCATCCTGATAACCCCGAATATCAGGCGGCGCAGGCAAAGCATATCCCCCTGATGGACAGAGCCAGACTGCTGGGCGAAATCATGGCGGAATATGAGGATTCCATTGCCGTTGCAGGCACACATGGCAAGACTACAACCACATCCATGGTTTCCGAAATCCTGCTTGCCGCAGGGACAGACCCCACCATTACGGTTGGCGGCATCCTGCCTACCATCAGCAGTAACCTGAAAATCGGTCACTCTCCGTATTTCGTTGCCGAGGCATGCGAATATTTCGACAGCTTTTTGCAGTTCAAGCCCTTCGTCGGCGTGATTCTGAATGTGGAAAGCGACCATCTGGATTATTTCAAAAACCTTGCGAATATCCGCCGCTCCTTCCATGCCTTTGCAGAGCGTATCCCTGCGAAGGGTGCATTGGTTATCAATCAGGCGATTGAAAACGTGGCAGAGCTGACACAGGGACTGGACTGCACCGTAGAAACCTTCGGACTGACGGACGGCGCGGACTGGCAGGCGAAAAATATCATCCATGAGCCGGACGGCAAGAATACCTTTGATGTATATTATAAAGGCGAATTATTCGGGAATTTCCATCTGAATGTACCCGGAGACCATAATATCACAAATGCGGTGGCATCCATTGCGGCGGCACATTTTGTAGGTGTCTGTCCTGCGGACTGCCAAAAGGGGCTGCTGCATTTTACGGGCACAGAACGTCGTTTCCAGAAAAAAGGCGAAAAAAACGGCGTTGTTGTCATTGATGATTATGCGCACCACCCCACAGAAATCAAGGCGGCACTGGCGGCGGCAAAAAAGGTGCAGCACCGTACAACCTGGTGCGTATTCCAGCCGCACACCTATTCCAGAACAAAGTTCCTCTTTGATGCATTCGGCGAAGCATTCACCGATGCAGATGAAGTCATCATCGCGGATATCTATGCCGCAAGGGAATCCGATGACGGCACCATTTCCGCCGCCATGCTTGCGGACAGAATCGCAAAAACAGGCAAATCCGCAAGATATGTCGGAGATTTTAATGCCATCCGCTCCTATCTGGAGAAAAACTGCAAGGCAGGGGATTTACTTCTGACGGTCGGCGCAGGGGATGTGTTCAAAATCGGCGAAGCGTTTTTAGAAAATTAACATTAAGTCGAAAACATAAAAAAGCGTTCTCTTTGGGATATTCCATTTGAGAACGCTTTCTTTTTTATTCGGGGAAAATCACGGTGCTTGGTGTATCTCCGTCATTCGTTTCGTTTGTTTCCGTTACAATGGCAGGCTGCTTTGCCGCCTCCTCTGCCGCTTTTTTCTTCTCCTGATGCCCGTTAATCAGAATGAACAGTGCCAGAAACCAGCACACAATCCCGATAAACCGCACAATTTTCATGCCTTTTTTCATTGCAATCTTCCCTTTCTCGCAATTTCTTTATTTATGATATGGCTCGTTGCGCTGAATCCGCTCCGAGCGGTAAATCTGCTCCAATAAAACCACGCGCATCATCTGGTGCGGAAATGTCATTCTGGAAAAGCTGAGTGCATAATCCGCGCGCCGCATCACCGCAGGGGAAAGCCCCAGAGAGCCGCCGATGATGAACACGATATGGCTCACGCCGCCAACGCTCTTTTTCGCCATAAATTCTGCCAGCTCCTCGGAGGAAAGCATCTTTCCTTCCACCGCAAGCGCCACCGCAAAGGCATCGTCCTTCACGTTTTTCAGAATCCGCTGTCCTTCCCTTTCCTTGACCTCCGCCGCCTGTGCATCGCTCATGTTTTCGGGTGCCTTTTCATCCGCCAGCTCGATAATCTCCAGCTTCATATAACGGCTCAACCGCTTGCTGTATTCCGCGATGGCATCGCGCCAGTATTTTTCCTTCAATTTGCCTACGCAAACGACCGTAACCTTCATGCCAACCCTCCGTTACAGTTCCACCTTCACGCCATTCTGAAAACGGCTCGCCATATCCATTTTTACATGCGTGCCAACCTCAATGCGGTTGTTCCGCAGGATTTCCTCTACTGTTTCATACGCCAGATGGGGGTTATTGTTTTCCTCGCTGAGGTGCCCCAAAAAAACATATTTCATCTTTCCCGTCATCACCTCTGCCAGAAGCCTTCCTGCCGTATGGTTGGAAAGATGTCCGTTTTCGCCCAGAATCCGCTGCTTCAGCGACCATGGATAACCGCCCTTTTTCAGCATTTCCACATCATGATTTGCCTCTAAAAGCAGCACATCACTGTCCTCTATGCTTTCCCGAATCGTATCCGTCACATGCCCGATATCGGTTGCCAGTGTGATTTTTTTCTCGCCCGAAAAGACGTTATAGCCGACCGGCTCTGCCGCATCATGCGGAATCCGAAACGGCTTCACGCAAAGGTCATTCACCGCGCAGACCTCATCCGCATACACAATCCGCTTGTTGCTCGGCGCAATCCGCCCAAGGCCTTCCTCCATCGCCGCCCAGGTATCCGCCGTGGCAAAAATGGGGATATCAAACCTGCGGGAAAGGATGCCTGCCCCCTTGATATGGTCAACATGCTCATGGGTGATAAACAGCGCATCGATTTTGTCGCCCGTCAGCTTCAAATTTGCAAGTCCTTCCTCGATTTTCTTGCCACTGATGCCTGCATCAATCAATATTTTCGTGTAATCCGTCCCGATATAGGTGCAGTTGCCGCTGCTGCCGCTGGCGATGGTGCAAAATTCCATCCGCAAGCCGGTTCACCTCTTTTCCTTCGTGTTTTTCCATAAAATAAGCCTCGGAACTGCTCCGAGGCTCTCTTGTTCTCTTTTTACTGCTCGCCGGGGATACGGTCGATATCCGCGCCCATGGCTCTGAATTTTTCCTCGACATCCTCATAGCCTCTGTCGATATAACGCACGCCGTCAATGATGGTTTCGCCCTCTGCCGCCAGTGCCGCCAGAATCATTGCCGCGCCTGCTCTCAGGTCTGTTGCGGAAACCTCCGCGCCGCTGAAATGCTTAATGCCGTGGATGGTTGCCACTCTGCCGTTAATTTCCACATCTGCGCCCAGCTTACGCAGCTCACCCATGTACTGATATCTGTTTTCCCAGACATTTTCCGTCAGCACACTTGTCCCGTTGCAGACCGCAAGAAGCGTTGCAATCTGAGGCTGTAAATCCGTCGGGAAGCCGGGGTAGCTCATGGTCTTTACATTTACCGCACGCAAGGGCTCATCCGCCATCACGCGAATGGAATCCTCCCATTCCGCCACCTTCACATTCATTTCCTCCAGCTTTGCTGTCAGGGAATCCATGTGCTTGGGAATGATATTCTTCACCAGCACATCGCCGCCCGTAATCGCCGCCGCAATCATGTAGGTGCCTGCCTCAATCTGGTCGGGAATGATGGTATACTGCGCGCCCTTCAGTTCGGGAACGCCCTTAATACGAATCACATCTGTCCCTGCGCCCTTGATATTTGCCCCCATCATGTTCAGATAGTTTGCAGTATCTACCACATGCGGCTCCTTTGCCGCGTTTTCAATCGTTGTGGTGCCCTCCGCCATGGTTGCCGCAAGCATGACATTGATGGTCGCGCCAACACTCACCTGATCCATGTAGATGGAAGTACCAATCAGCTTTTCGGCATAAGCCTTCACCATGCCGTCCTCCTCAATGACGGTTGCACCAAGCGCACGGAAGCCCTTCAGGTGCAGGTCAATGGGGCGTTTGCCAAAATTGCAGCCGCCGGGCATTGCCACCTCTGCCTTTTTATAGCGTGCCAAAAGCGCACCGATGAGATAATAGGATGCGCGCATTTTCTGCACGCCCTCAAAGGTCGCCTGATAGCTGACACCCTCGTTACAGTCAATTTCCAAAGTATGTTTATCTAAAAATCTGCATTTACCGCCCATTTCCTGAATGGTATGACAGATATTTCTAACGTCCTCAATACTGGGAAGATTCTCCAGTACACTCACTCCGGTTGCCATTACCGCCGCCGGAATAACAGCCACCGCCGCGTTTTTCGCACCGCTGATGGTAACCTCTCCGGTCAATCTTTTTCGGCCCCTTACAACTAATTTATCCATAAAAACATTCATCCTTCCAATCAATTCCAAAGGACAATCTATATCTCTGAACAGGCGAAAAAGCCGCCGTTCCCCAAAAAGTAGTCGTTTTTCTCTATATTTCGCCCTATAACATTAGAATTATATCACGAAAACGTTGCAGTGGAAAGTGTTTTTTTTCGAGGGCTGTATTTTTCGCCCCACTTCTTCCCCGAAAGCAGAAAACAGCGTCCATCCTTGCGGATGAACGCCATTTTGATTGTTTTCAGCTAAGATTTTCGGAAAAATTTATTTTACCGCCTGAATTGTTACAGTCTTTGTTGCATCGTCCCATGTGGTCACTGCGCCCAGCTCATCCGCTACAAAGCGAACGGGTACAAAGGTGCGGCCGCCGATGATAACAGGAGCAACGCCGTATTTTTCCAGAGCTTTGCCGATAGTCATTTTGATTTCCTTGCCGTTAACAGTCAGAGTAACCTCTTTTGCGGCTTCGTTCCAAGCAACCTGACCGCCCAGTGCTTCTGTGATGACTCTGATGGGAACCAGAGTTCTGTCGTTGCGGATTACGGGTGCAACATCGTTGATGATTGCCTGATCGTCCACAATCACTGCTGTGCTGCCAATCTGCAGAAGGATTGTCTTTGTTGCTGCTGCGGGCTTGTCTGTGTTGGCTGCGCCCTCTGCCTGCTTGAAGGTTGTATCAACGGTTACGCCGCCCTTCGGCATGGTGAAGGAATATGTGCCGTCCTTTTCTGCTTTCAGCTTAACTTCCTTGCCGTCCTTGTCCTTTGCGGTAATCTTATCCAGTGCATAGCCCTCGTCAGCCTTGGGTGTCAGAATAACCTTGTCACCTGTTTCTGCCTTTGCCGCGCTTGCGGTTACAGCACCGTTTTTGCTGTCAGAGATGGTTGCACCGTATTTTGTAACACTGCTGCCGCCACCACCGCCGGAGGAGGAGCTGGAAGAAGATTTCTTGAATACTGTTACGGTGCAGCTTGCTGTCAGTGTGTTAGAAGGTGTATTGTCACCGTCTGTATCTGTGCCGTCACCTGTTGCTGTATCACCTTCTGCCTGAGTTGCAGGCGCATCTGTTGTATCAGGCGTTTCTGTTGTATCAGGCGTTTCTATTACACCGCCCAATGTTGCTGTGATGGTTGCACTACCATAGTCTACACCTGTAACAACGCCATCTTTTACAGTTGCTACTGCTTCTTTATCACTTGCCCATGTTATAGGGTCTGCTACATCGTATGTTTTGCCGTTTGCTTCTACGATTGCTTTCAGTGTGTCTGTGTAACCTCTGCGGATTCTTGTGCTTGTTTTGTCCAGAGCAATCTTGTCCGTTACAACGTATTTGTCACCTTTAACCTGAATTGCTTTATAGCCGTCTGCTACATAAGCATTGGCAGGCTTATCGGAGAAAGTGCCGCCGGAGATAGAGATTGTAGCATTAGAGTTTGTACCTTTAACAATTGCACCTTTAGCACCACTAAAGCAACCACCAGAAATATTCACAATAGCAGGCTGACTGCTGACATCAGCAATCGCATAATCCGCACCTTCAAAGATACCGCCGGTTACAGTCAATGTACCAAGGTCAATATTATCACCACAACCACAGTTATAAACACCGTAGGTTTCTTTTCCTGTACTGCTTGCATCACTTGCAGCTTTGTAGGTACCACCGTTGATTGTTGCAATATTATGATTCTGAACAGTTGCCTGATAGAAATTCTTGAATGTACCGTTGTTAATAGTCAACTCTGCACGGTCATCATTTTTAATCGTATTCAGCCCTCCTGAGAAGGTACCATTATTGATAATCAACGCAGGGTTATCCACTCCCTTGTCGTTGTCGTATGTAGTACCATTGTAGTAACCATTCGCAACAAGGCTGGAGAATCTGCCCAACTCGCCATTCCCCTTCGCTGTCAGCACGTTTACGCCTTCGTTAATGGTCATATTACCAACATTCTTGATGGTGTAATAGGAGTTGCCGCCAGAAGAACTATCACTTTTACCATTTTCTTGAGTACGGTCAAAAGTACCTCCGTTTAAAGTAACCGTCCCCTTATTATAGAGAGCTGCTTTCCCGTGAGTAATATTATCAACTGTACCTTCACCCTTAATAGTCAAGGTGCCGTTATTCATAATTGTGTGCCCAACACTGTTTGTAATCTTCTTACCATTCAGGTCGATTGTAATATTTGCCTTTTCAGGTACTACAACATCCCCTGTGATATCAGCAGCAAGTTTAATAGTAGTTTCTGTTTCCCCTGCGGCAGTAATTGCGGCATTTAACTCATCAATAGTCTTAACACCTTCGTTTTCGGCAGGTGTATCAGGTGCTGTTGTGCTACCGCCTTCTGTGCCGCCATTTTCACTGCCAGTTTCACCTGTACTGCCAGTTTCACCACTGCCGCTTTCGCCTGTCTCTGCACCGCTTTCTGTACCTGTTGTTGCATCATCTGCCAATGCTGTCACAGGTGCAGTTGCAGTTGCCATGCTCATTGCCATGAAAATCGCAAGATATTTTTTCTTTTTCATTTTTCCTTCAACCTTTCTTTATTTTTCCGTTCCTTTGAAAACCACTTTTTTCTATTTCAAACAGCCTTCTTCCTCGCTGCATCTCCCCCCTTCGCCTCTCCGCTTCTTATATTCGCACATCCTCCTTTGAGAAAAATGTGAAAGATGCCTTCCTTCCGTTGCTTCAATCGGGCTTTTCCTCCCGCAGGCACCGCTTCTGTCGGCTCAGCGTCTCCGGCGACATATCTAAAAATGAAGCTAAAAAACGGTCGCTGACCACATCCTCCAGCCCCGCATATTCCTTTAAAAAGAAAAGATACCGCTCCTTCGCCGCCATCTGATACCGCGCACTTTTGAGCGCCCATTGCTTGTGGTACGCCTGCATCAGCCATTCAAAAAGGATTGTTTGAAATTCCGGATAGGTTCTAAACAGCGTGATTACATCCATATTGGCAATCACAAAAGCATCTACATTCGACATCGCAACCACAGAGGTCAGCGCTTTTCTCTGCCAGTTCATAAACGGCGTAATCATCTCGCCGGATACAAAAGAAAAATCATCTGAAATCTGCTTTCCGCCCTTCGCGTAGAGAAATGCACCCGTCACGCCTTCCATCAGGAAGCAGCAGGTATCCACCGTTTCCCCTTGACTGTACAGTGTCCGTCCCTTCGGGCAGTGCCTGATGCTGGAAATACCAATAACTTCTTCGATTACATCTTTATTATGGATGTCCAGAACATCCACCAGAAACCGTCTCATTCTGTCTTTCATACACATACGATATCCCCAAACCTCTAAGCCTTGTCTTTCTGCCAATACATCTTCTTCCTTGTTTTATAAGGTTCATCATGCTTCATGAGTTTTTGCTGTTTCCTACAACATAACATAAAAATCAAACCCTTTCATTGACCTATGTCAATATCCTAGCATTTTTAAGAGCAATTTTCAAATATTTTCAAGAAAAATGAAAATTTTTTGATACATTTGTTTTCTTCTTCTATTTTCTATCTGTTTATTAGGTACAAACCGATATCTAGTCAAAAATAACTGATTATATAGAATATTTCAAGTTTTTTATTAGATATAATATGACACATGGAGGTGATACAAGCATGTGTAAAGAGGCATTTTCCAAAAGATTGGTACAGCTGCGTATGGCAAAGGGCGTTTCCGCAAGGGATATGAGTCTTTCCCTCGGGCAGAACCCCGGCTACATCAACAGCATTGAAAACAATAAGACATTCCCTTCCATGTCCAATTTTTTTGAAATCTGTGACTATCTGAATATCACCCCAATGGAATTTTTCGATCTGGAGTCGGCGCATCCCGAAAAAATCCGCACCCTCACAGAGCAGCTCAAACGCCTTGATGCTGCCCAGCTTGATAGTATCCTTCGTATTGTAAATGGGCTGGTCTCCAATCATCCCTATTGATTTTTTCCAATTCATAAATCTGTAAAAACCCGTCTGTCGCAGGGCATAAAAAAAGATACAAGATTTTCTCTTGTATCTCAGACTGTAGACAAAGTAATTTTGAGGCAGCGGAAGGGCTTGGGAAACAAACTGTTCATTACTTTGCTACGCAAAGCAGGCTTCGCCTGCCGCCCCTTCTTGAGCGGTAAGTAGTTTCCCAAATGGAATCCGCAGTCGGAATTCACTTCCGGCGAGGAAAACAGCGAGTTTCGAGGCTTTTAAGCTGATGGAACTCGTCTGTTTATTCTTCTGTCTTAGCAAGTCGAAATCCTGATTTCGACTTAGGGTGTCGACAAAGTCGACACCCTAAGATACAAGATTTTCTCTTGTATCCCTTTTTCGCTTGCGGAGACAGGATTTGAACCTGCCTTGCCCACCTCGAAATCTGGTCGTCCGCTCTCCCTCTCTGCGTTCTGTCCGCGGAACTCCCGATTTCTCGCCTGCATCACCTTCCTTCTTCTGCCACCGGCAGCGGTCGGTGCTGCAGCCCCGGGAACCCGTCGGTCGCAGGGCATAAAAAAAGATACAAGATTTTCTCTTGTATCTCTTTTTCGCTTGCGGAGACAGGATTTGAACCTGCGACCTCCGGGTTATGAGCCCGACGAGCTACCGGACTGCTCTACTCCGCGTCAATATGAATTTATTACCATTACCTATTATACCCCCAAAGTGGGGATTTGTCAAATCCCCCTCCCAATTTTATATCCCATCCTTGAAATTCTTATCCAGTCGCTCCTTCCGCACCTTCCAATCCGGCATCAGCTGCCCCAGAAGGTCATAAAAGGATTTTCCATGATTGGGATACCGAAAATGCAGCAGCTCATGCAGCACCACCTGCTCGATGCAAGCCTCATCCGCCTTCAGCAGCTGCAAATTCAGCCGAATCGTACTGCCCGTTGTAGTACAGCTGCCCCAGATGCTTTTCATATTTCGGATTTTAATTTCCGGCCTTGCTATATGATATTCTTTCACCAAAGGATATATTCTATCCATAATTTCCGCAAATTTCTTCTCCGCCTGCGCCTTCAGCCAAGCCAGATATTCCGCCTTCAGCACATCGGAATACAGCTTCGGGGAGGAAAGCAGAATCGTATCCTCCGCAACCGTAATCCGCTGTTCGCCGCGTTCCAGTCTGAGCCGATAGGGCTTGCCAAGGTAATACACCGTTTTCCCGTCATACAAGCTCGCATCGGAAATCTCGTTCCTAATCTTCTCAATCTCCGCCAGATGGGTAATAATCCAGAACGCCTTGGACTGCACAAATTCATCAATCACCGCAAAGGGCACCTGCTCCCCCGCGGAAACAACCACCTTGCCATACTTATTCACACGCAGGTTGATATACTTCACGTTTTTGCGCGTCAATTCGTATTCAATTTCAATCCCTTCATATTGCACCGTATGCACCGACATGGGTATTCCCCTTCCTCTCAGAACTTCCTTTCTATTTTACACTTCCGTAAAAAAATTGTCTATCTTTTATGTATAAAAATAACGGAACTCCGTCGAAGTTCCGCTATTCTTGATATTCCGTTTTATTTCTCTGTACGGTTCAGAATTTCCATAAATTCCTCGCCTGTAATCGTTTCCTTTTCCAGAAGGAACTGTGCAATTTCATCCAGCTTATTCATATTCTCCCGAATAATGCCCACAGCCTTCTCATGCGCCTGCTTCACCACAGCAACCACAGCCGCGTCAATCTTCGTTGCGGTTTCATTGGAGCAAGCCAGAGAGGTGTCGCCGCCGAGATACTGGTTATTGATGGTTTCCAGTGCAACCATGCCGAATTCCTCGCTCATGCCGAAGCGTGTAATCATCCCTCTTGCCAGGCGTGTTGCCTGCTCAATATCGTTAGATGCACCCGTCGTGATGGAGCCAAACTTCAGCTCCTCCGCCACACGCCCACCGGTAAAGGTTGCAATCTTATTGAACAGCTCCTCCTTGCTCATCAGCGATTTTTCGCCCTCATCCACCTGCAAGGTATAGCCCAATGCACCGCTGGTTCTGGGAATAATCGTAATCTTCTGCACGGGAGCGGAATTTTTCTGCTTTGCCGCAACCAATGCGTGTCCAACCTCGTGGTATGCAATGATTTTCTTTTCCTCCGGAGAAATCACAGCACCCTTTCTCTGGTAGCCTGCCAGAATCACCTCAACGCTCTCCATCAGGTCCTCCTGCTTTACGCGATTGTGCCCCATGCGTACCGCACGCAGCGCCGCTTCATTGATGATATTCGCAAGCTCCGCACCGGAGGCACCCGAGGTTGCCCTTGCGATTGTGCCGAAATCAATTCCGCCTTCCATCTTGACATTTTCCGCATGTACCTTGAGAATTGCCTCTCTGCCCTTCAAATCAGGCAGCTCCACGGGAATTCTTCTGTCGAATCGACCGGGACGCAGCAGTGCCTTATCCAGTGTTTCGGGGCGGTTCGTTGCCGCCAGAATAACAACACCCTTTCTGCCGTCAAAGCCGTCCATCTCCGTCAGCAGCTGGTTCAGGGTCTGCTCCCGCTCATCGTTGCCGCCCATGCCGTTGCCGTCACGCTTTTTCCCGATGGTATCAATTTCATCAATAAATACGATACAGGGTGCTTTTTCGTTTGCCTGCTTAAAAAGGTCGCGCACCTTTGCCGCGCCCATGCCGACAAACATTTCCACAAATTCCGAGCCGGAAATGGAGAAGAAGGGAACCTCTGCCTCGCCCGCAACCGCCTGCGCCAGCAGTGTTTTCCCTGTTCCGGGAGGGCCTACGAGCAATGCGCCCTTTGGCATGGATGCGCCGATTTCCGTATATTTCTGGGGATTATGCAGGAAATCCACAATTTCGCGCAATGCGTCCTTCGCTTCATCCTGTCCTGCAACATCCTTAAAGGTCTTGCCCGTCTGCGCCTTCACATATACCTTCGCATTCGATTTCCCGAAGGACATCGCATTGCCGATGCCGCCCATCTTGCTCATGGCTTTTTTCATCACAAACTGCCACAGCAGGAAGAACACAACAAACATCACAAGCGTGCTGAACCAGGGGGAAACCTCCCTCGGCTTCACCTCTCCGAAGGATGCCCCTGCGTTATACAGCCGCTCTACCAGCTGCGGGTCATCCATTCTTACGGTAGAGTATACCTTCTGGGTGTTCTCCGAAAAAATTGTTGTGCCCGCTTTATCCGATTTGTTCTCATCCTTCAGATAGAAATAAATGACATCCTCATTCACCTCTGCCTGTGAGATATTTTTATTCTGCATCTGCGTCAGGAAAACATCATAATTCACCTGCTCTATGGTGTTCTTCGTCATAAAGGGCAGGAAAAACATATTGATTACTCCCATAATCAGCAGTGCAATCAGCCAATAATATAATAAAGGCTTTCGTTGGTTATTCACATCCATAGACCACAACTCGCTTTCTTCTTCCAAACAAATTCACTAAACACTCTTTCACTAAACACTCTCTATGTAGCAGGGAGTAGAAACTCCCCCTTTATAATACTAAAATATAGGATAAAAGAAAAGCATTTCCGCCTCATGAACGAATTGTAAACGTTTTGTAAATAAAAGGCAGTTCCTTCCTATTATATTCTATATTTATTCCTCCTCCCTGCGGATATCCGCCCCCAGCCGCCGCAGCTTTTCGTCAATCCTGTCATAGCCTCGTTCAATGTGATAAATATCACTGATTTCCGTTTCGCCCTTCGCCGCCAATGCGGATAAAATGAGCGCCGCACCTGCGCGCAGGTCGGTTGCGCGCACCTTTGCCCCCGTCAGTGTTTCCACCCCTTCGATTACCGCACTGCGGCTGTCAATCTTGATATTCGCCCCCATCCGCTGCAGCTCTCCCACATGAGAAAAACGGTTTTCAAAAATTGTTTCCGTCATCACGCTGGTTCCCTTCGCCACTGCCAAAAGGCTCATAAAGGGTGCCTGCATATCGGTCGGAAAGCCGGGAAAGGGCATGGTCTTTACCTGCACACCGCAGAGCCTGCCCCTTCGCCAGACCCGTATTCCCTCCGCCGTCCGCTCCGTTTTGATGTTGCATTCCGCAAGCTTTGCCAGTACAGGCTTCAGGTGCTCCTCCTGCACATTTTCCAGAATGATATCACCGCCCGTAATTGCCGCCGCCGCTAAAAATGTCCCTGCCTCCATACGGTCGGGAATGACCCGATGCACTGCGCCGTGCAACTCCTTTCCGCCCCGAATCGTAATCGTATCCGTGCCGTCCCCTTCAATTTCTGCGCCCATCTTCCGCAGAAAATCCGCCAGATCGCAGATTTCCGGCTCTGCCGCTGCATTTTCAATCGTTGTAATCCCCTTCGCCCGTGTTGCCGCCAGCAGGATATTCTCCGTTGCACCCACGCTTGGAAAATCCAGATAAATGTCACTGCCCCTGAGTGCCTTCGCCTGTAATTCCACCATCCCATGCGCCTGTCTGCTTTTCGCCCCCATCAGATGAAAGCCCTTTAAGTGCAGGTCAATCGGTCTGCTTCCAATCTGACACCCGCCGGGCAGGGGCAGCCTTGCCGCACCGCATCTTGCCAATAACGCCCCTGCCGCCAGAAAGGAGGCACGCATCTTTCTTGCCGTTTCGTATGCCCCTTCCACATGCGTAAGCTCTGTCGCCTGCACGCACATCTTCTCCGCCGCCGCATCATATTCTACCCGCGCGCCCAGCTCCGTGAGCAGCTCCGCCATGTGCCGCACATCCGCAAGCGGCGGTACATTCTGAATCTCGCAGACCTCCTTTGTCAGCAGACACGCCGCCAGAATCGGCAAAACCGCATTTTTCGCACCGCTGATTTTTACCCTGCCATGCAGCCCTTCTTCTGTTCCCGTTATCACAAATTTTTCCATCCCGCATCCCTCGCATCCTTTCAGAATCACTGTTGCTAGTATGCCCGTCAAAAGAAAACTAAGTCTCCTGACGAAAAAGAAAGTATACGAAAAAATGTCAAAAAAAGAAAAGAATTTATATGAAATTAGGACTTTACATCAGCAGCAGTTCAGAGTATAATGATTTAGTAACAAATAAATCCATGCGGATGTAGTTCATTGGTAGAATGAAAGCTTCCCAAGCTTTAGAGGCGGGTTCGATTCCCGTCATCCGCTTTTTGCCCTTGCGTTTGCAAGGGCTTTTTCTTTTGCAGAAATAAAAAAACGAGGTCTTGCTTTCCCTAAGATCTCGCTTTTTTATGCTTCTCTCTTTTTTATTTATGAGGCTTCCCTCTTTTTCTGAAAATTCTGAAAAACGGGCGTACAGTTTCCTCCGCCGCGCACCATTTATCCGCCAAACAGACCATCCACCCCTCCTTGGATTTCGGCGGCAGAACCGTCAGCGGAAACATGTGCCTTGCAATGATATATTCCTCCAACCGGTTCAGCCGATAGTCCCGTTTTGCGTTTCTCGCCGCTGTTTTTCCATGGCGAAATCCATGCCAGCGATGCCCGTCATCCTTCTTATGCCAGTCATACAGAAAATAATCATGCAAAAGCGCCCCTCGCACCAGTGCCCTGCGGTCTGTCCGCAGCGGAAGCCTGCCTGCAAGCCAGAGACTCAGGTATGCCACATTGATGCTGTGCTGATAAACCGAGGTGCTGCCATGCTGCTTCGCCAGCTTTTCCTCCTGTAGCCGCCCCTGTCTGTTCAGTTCCTTCAGCGTTTCCTTGAGCAGCCTTCTGTCCTTCGCTGAAAGCCTTTCGCTTCGTTTCATGGCACCTCCTCCTTCCTTTTTCAGAAAAATTCTATCAAAAAAGCTGACACGCACAGGTGTCAGCTTTCGACTTAAAACTTATTCCTCCGTATCCGCTGCCTTTCTCATGTTTACGGATGCCATCTTGAATTTATCATGTACCGCAACCATAGCCGCATCTACGTCATCCTTCGCAATCAGCACAGTGATTTTGATTTCAGATGTGGAAATCATCTGAATATTTACCCCTGCGTCATACATTGCTTCAAAGAACATTGCCGCAACGCCGGGGTTGGTTGCCATGCCTGCGCCAACGATAGAAAGCTTCGCTGTGTTTTCGTCATGCACGATTTCTCTCGCTGTCAGGCGTTCCTTATTCTTTTCCAGAGCCTTCAGCGCAATATCCAAATCATCCTCGCCAATGGTAAAGGAAATATTCTGCTTGCCGTCTGCACCTGTGGACTGCAAAATAATATCTACGCTTACCTTTTCCTTCGCCATCAAAGAGAATACCTCAAATGCCTTACCGGGTTCATCATTGATACCCATGATAGAGATACGGGATACTTTCTTATCTGCTGCAACGCCGCTAACCAGCATTCTTTCCATCTTAACGTCCTCCTTCACCTCTGTACCTTCCGCTTCGGACATGCTGGAACGTACAACCAATTTCACATTGTATTTTTTCGCTACCTCAACAGAACGGCTGTGCAGCACCTTTGCACCCAAAGATGCCAGCTCCAGCATTTCATCGTAGCTGATTTCATCTAATTTTACCGCATCCGGCACCACACGGGGATCTGCCGTGTAAACACCCTCTACGTCTGTATAAATTTCACACATATCTGCATTGAGGGCCGCCGCCAGAGCAACCGCGGAGGTATCGGAACCGCCGCGCCCCAGTGTGGTGGTATCGCCAATGGCATTTACCCCCTGGAACCCTGTCACCAATACGATACTGCCTTCATCCAGCTCGTTTTCGATCCGCTCTGTATTGATATGGCGGATGCGCGCATTGCTGTATGTATTTGTGGTTTCAATCCCAACCTGTGCCGCGTTCAGAGAAACCGCTCTGCCGCCAATCGCACTGATTGCCATTGCCATCAGCGCAACAGACTGCTGTTCCCCTGTAGAAAGCAGCATATCCATTTCTCTGCGGCTGGGCTTGGCGTTGATTTCCTTTGCCTTCGCAATCAGGCCGTCTGTTGTCTTGCCCTGTGCGGACAATACAACCACAACGTCATTCCCTTCCATTCTTGTACGCATGATGCGCTTTGCAACATTAAACACTCTTTCGGCATTTGCGACGGAACTGCCGCCGTATTTCTGCACAATCAACATCGTCTTTTTCCTCCTGTACTCTTGTCCAACTTTCCTTGGCGGAATTACTCTCTCTCCACCCTTGCGCCCACTCTGTCCGCCTGCAAAAGCTGCAGCTTCCAGTTATGCGGAAGGGTGCCCAGGTATGCAGACATTTCTCTTTCGAATTTCTCTGCCTTCTCCTTTGTCACCATTGCCATCAAGGTAGAGCCCGCACCGCTCAAATAGCTGGCAACCGCGCCAAAATCCTTGGCATGCCGAAAAATTTCCTCCATGCCGTCAATCAGCTGCGCCCTGTAGGGCTGATGCACCTTGTCCTGCATGGCCATATCGAAATTTTCATAATTTCCCGTCATTACAGATGCCACCAGAAGCGCCGCACGGGATGCGTTGAATACAACATCCTTCCTTGTGTAGCTGTCGGGCAGAACTCCTCTGGAGGCAGCGGTAGATACAGGAAAATCAGGAACCATTATAGCAAAAACCAAATCCTCTGGCAACTCCAAGCGAACATATTTCATTTCTTTTTCATTCTGTGCGCCGACCACCATGCCGCCAAAGAGCGCAGGGTTGGAATTATCCGGATGTCCCTCCAGCATAGCCGCCATCTGTGCCAGCTCGTCTCTGGTGCAGGGTCTGCCTGCCAGCTCGTTTGCCGCCAGAAGCCCCCCGACAATGCACGCCGCACTGCTGCCAAGCCCTCGCACCATGGGGATGTAGTCCTCCTGAATCAGGTGAATCCCCGGCATAGGCAGTCCCTTCTTCTCATAGAAAAATTTCATTGTCTGATAGATTAGATTCGTTTCATCGGTGGGAACCTCAAGCTCCTGCTTCCGCCTTACCTCGATCGTTAAGCCGTCTGTCTGCTCCTCCACCCAAATGTGGTTATAAAGCTGCACTGCTACGCCGATGCTGTCAAAACCGGGACCCATGTTTGCGGATGTCGCCGGAATCTGAATATGAATCATGTTTTCATTCCCTCCTATTACACGAAGTATTACTTATTGATTTTTTCTTTCTTTTTCTGCTTCCGCCTTACTTTTTGTTCCCCCGCAATCATTCCCTTGCAACGATTCTCAGGGACTGTACCCCTGCCAGACCCTCAATGCGTGTCATCAGTCTGCCCAGCTCGCCCTGCATTTCATTCGTTTCAATCGTTACGGTAACGTTCGCAATGTTGTTGATGGGGATGGTCTGGTTAATCGTCAGAATACTTGCCCCTTCGGATGCAATGCTGTTTAAAACAGAGGACAGAAGTCCTCTCGTATGGTCCAGGTTCATGGAAATGGTTACGGTCTTTCCTCTCGTGTTTTCGTAAAGAGGATGTACCGCATCCCGATATTTATAGAACGCACTGCGGCTGATGCCTACACGGTTCACCGCATCCTGTACCGTTTTTTCCTTCTTGCTTTCCAAAAGATTTTTGACATCCATCACCTTCAAAAAAATTTCGGGCAGTACGGCTTTATCTACGATATAATAATTCTTATCTTCCTTCACTATGTTTTCCTCCTGTTTTTGTTTTAAAAACATTTGTTTTTGACATAAGGACTATATCATAAATTCTGTTGCTTGACAAGTACAAATCTAAAAAAATGTCCTTCCCAGATGAATTTTTTCCGTTGTTTGAAAAAAAATCGTCTTTTTTCATTTATTTTTGTCAGCTTTTCCGTCAAATTCTCTCAAACAGCACTAAATTTTTCGCTTTGCGGTTTTAAAATCCGTTTTTTTCTGTTAGAATAAGGTGATTATGCTTGCGGCGAAAAAACCGCAGACAAAGGAGTTTTGAGATGATAAAACAAACGAATTCCGTGCAGGCAAAGCATGCACCCCTTCTTGGCCTTTTCCTGAACGGATATGAAAATATGCGGCAGAAAATGGATGCCCCCTGTCGCCGCCCCCTGCTTGAAATTGCCCCTCTGGTGTTCGGCAAGTGGTATTATGCGGCATTGGCGAAGGAAACCATCCTTTCCCCTGCCAATCTCTTTGCATTGGATTTGCAAAAGGATTCCGATGCAAAAATCGAATATGCGTATATTATGAATACCAAAGCAGCGGAGGAGCAGTCCGATTTGGAGTTCACCTCCGAATATCACTTCTCCCTCATGACCTATTCCACCCAGAAGCACCCCCTTGTGGCGGATTTGCAGGCACTCATCAGCTATTGCACGCCCGACCGCGCAACTGATGAAAACGGGATGCTTTTAGAAGAAGAAAAAAAGGAAATTCTGGCACAGCTGAGTCTCCGTGCAGAGTTTTATCTGGAATATCTCACCCGTCTGGCGTGGCTGCATGGGCTTCTGGTTTCCATGCCCTCCATTCATACCCGAAGGGTACAGCCTGCCTCGGAGTGTGATGCCTTTTTCGCGCAGCCCACAGCCGATATCCTCTTTCAGCTGGGGGAATCCGCCTGCACGCTTGCATCCGAGCGCTTCATCGAAGCCATGGATTTGGAGGACGGCATAGCTCCCCCCGATTTTTTCTATCATTTACTGGAAAGCAATCAGGAGGTTGACCGCATTTTTATAGATTTCTATAAACGGGTAGATGTGGATATCGAAGAAATCTGGCGCACGCCGCCCGAAAAGCTGAACGCAGAGGAACGCTCCATTGTTTCCTCCTTCCTCTTTACGGGCATCATGCTGGATAAGTGGTTCCTGACCCCCATGAGCGTCTTTTTCCGCTTCATCCGTCCGATTGCCTTCACCCCCATGCAGTTCTATCCCTTGGTGAATACGCTTGCCTCTCTCATTCTGATGGAGCATAATGTCGGCGCAGAGCTGTTCACGCCCCCGACCTATTATAGCCTGACCGCCTTGGGAAAGGAGCTTTTCGCAGACCCCGATATCATTGATGTCGATAAGCAGCAGATGCCGCAGACCATGCCCTATGAGCAGCTGCAGGCGGCGGTGCTGCAGGAGGCAGAAGCGCAGGAGCAGGAGCTGCTTTTCCTCACAGAGGTTGTCCCCGATGTGCTTTCCCTGAAAATCTCCCAGAGTGGGGATGCGGATTTGTGGAAGATTATCGAGGTTGGGCAGGATATGGATGTCAACGTCCTTTGCAGAGATCTCTGCGGCGCGTTTGCGCTGGAGGATATGGCAGATTATCTCCTCTCCGTCCCCGATCGAAACGGCTTCCCTCTGGAATATTCCGCGAATGGCTCCAAGCGTTCCTTAAATAAGGCAAACGGAAAAATGCTGCAGGAGCTGCCCCTTTCCGTCGGCACAACGCTGCTTCTTTACCCCACCCATAGCAGAGCCGCTTACCTCAAGCTGGAAATTCTGGAAAAGGGCAAGGGCAATCCCTATCTGATGTATCCCCGTGTAACAGAGCAAAGCCCGAAAATGATTGAATTAGAGAAAATGGACGAGCTTTTCTGATAAATAAAAACATTGATTCTTGAAAGAAGGTAATACAATCATGACAGTATTGACACACGCACACGGCGGCGATCTGGATGCCATCCAGAGAACCTACGGCATCCCCAAGGAAGAAATCATTGATTTCAGCGGCAATATCAACCCTCTTGGCTTTCCCAAAAGGGCAGAGGACGCGCTGAAGGAAAATCTGCACCTCATCTGCACCTATCCCGATAAAAAATATAAGGCACTCAAGCAGGCAATCGGCACCTATACCGGCGCAGACCCCTCCCATATCGTCGTAGGCAATGGCTCTACGGAGCTGATTTCCACCTTCATCCAGACGGTGCATGCAAAGCATTCCATCATCATGGGGCCTGCCTATTCCGAATATGAAAGAGAGGTTTCTCTGGGCGGCGGCAAATTTGAGTATTTCCCCTTGAAGGAGGAAGAAGATTTCAAGCTGAACCTGCCTGCGCTCCTGGAAGCCCTCACCCCCGATGTCGGGATGTTCGTTGCCTGCAACCCCAATAACCCCACAGGCACTGCCATCCGCACAGAGGAAATGCGTCAGATTCTGGCGCACTGCAAAAAAATCGGTGCCTCCGTCATGATTGATGAAACCTATATCGAATTTTCCGATATCCTGCCCGAAATCTGCTCCATCCCTCTGGTGAAGGAGTTTGATAATCTGTTTGTCATCCGCGGCACCTCCAAGTTCTTTGCCGCCCCCGGCATCCGTCTGGGCTATGGCGTTTCCTCCAATCAGACATTTCTGGATCGCTTCAAAACGAACACAAACCCTTGGAGCGTAAACAGCCTTGCGGATTTTATCGGTCAGCATATCTTTACGGATTTCGAGTTCCATAAGAAAACACAGGCCCTCGTTTCCTCCGAAAGAAGAAAAGCCTTCGCAGAGCTTTCCACATGGAAAAATATCAAGGCATATCCCTCCGAAGCGAACTTCATTCTGCTGAAGCTGAAAACAGACCGCATCACCGCGCATGAATTATTTGAAAAATGTATTCAGAAAAAAATGCTCATCCGCGATGCGTCCTCCTTCACCTTCCTGGATGAAAGCTATCTGCGCTTCTGTATTCTCTCCCCCGCGCATAATGCCGCCCTTCTGGCGGAGCTGAAAAAATGGGTCGAGAACTAAGTCGAAATCAGAGTTTGCGGCAGCACCGTAAAAAATTGCTATCGTAAACCTTTCGTTCCCTGCGCATATTATCTCAGAACAACTCTCGTTCCGAGGTGATTTTTATGACAGAATCCATCAGCCGCAAAGAACTTTGCGGCTATTTATCTCTTTTGCGCAGACAGCTTGCAGGGCAGTCTCTGTTCCCTGCCCCGAATGTGATTTTCCTCAACAGCCGTGCGCTCTATCATCATCTGGCAAGGCAGACCTGCGGCGGCATAACCGTTGGAGAAATTCTTCAGAAAATAGAAACCTGTATCCCCCTTGCCGTAACGGAGGAAAGCTTTTCGCTCTTTCTCTCCGTCTGCAAGGAGCCAAAGGCAGAGCGCACGCGCAGCTTTCTGGAAAGCAGTAAGGCTGATTTTCTCCTGCTGATTCATCAGACAGCGGAAAATGAACCCCAATGGTGCGCCTTAACCGCACTCTGCGAAAAATTACGGCAACGAAATCTCCGAACCTGAAAGGCGGCTTTTATGGAAGAAAGACCCTACCGCAGCTTAAATGAATATTATCGCAGCATCTTCGGACGCAAAGCGGCGAAAATCTCTCTGGATGGCGGCTTTACCTGCCCCAATCGGGATGGCACCTGCGGCACAAGGGGCTGTCTGTTCTGCAGTGCCGGCGGCAGTGGGGATTTTGCGGAAAATGCCGCGCTTTCCATCACAGAGCAGATTGCAAAAGGCAAGGCGCAGACGGCAGGCAAATGGAAAAACCCTGCCTATATCGCCTATTTCCAAGCCTTCACGAATACCTATGCCCCCGTGGAGAAGCTGCGGCAGAAATACGAGGAGGCCCTCGCCTGCCCCGAAATCGAAGGCATTTCCATTGCCACCAGAGCCGATTGCCTGCCTGCGGATGTCCTTTCCCTTCTGGCGGAGCTAAATAAAAAAACAAACCTCTGGGTGGAGCTTGGCCTGCAAACGGCAGATGCGCAGTCCGCCGCCTTCATCCGCCGCGGCTATCCGCTCAGCGTGTTCACACAGGCGGTCTATGCCCTCGCAGAACGCAATATTCCCGTTGTGGTGCATATCATTCTCGGACTTCCCGGTGAAAGCAGAGAAACCGTTCTCCGGACGATTGATTATCTCAACCGCCTGCCCATTCAGGGCGTGAAGCTGCAGCTTCTGCATGTTCTTTCCGACAGCGACCTTGCAGACCTCTATCGCGCAGGCGAATACACCCCCTTGGAAAAGGAGGAATACCTCACCCTTGTCGGGGACTGCATCGCGCATCTGCGCGCGGATATCGTCCTGCACCGCCTGACGGGGGACGGCGATAAAAACACCCTTCTCGCCCCTCTCTGGAGCCTCAGAAAACGGGATGTCCTCAATCATCTGCACCGCTATCTCAGGGAAAACCATATCCGACAGGGAATGTCCTGCAAAATAGACCTCTCTGTTATTTACAACAAACCAAAAGATGTGCTATGATAAGAGACAACGACTTTATTTGAAAGGAGGTTCTGTCCATGCAGTATTCCACAAAAAAGCTGGCAGAGCATAAGCTGATTATTCTGCATCTCTTGCAAAAAATGGGAATTTCCCTCTCTAATAGCGAAATTTGCCAGTTCCTTCTGGAAAAAAACTATATGGACTATTTCTCCGTACAGCAATATCTTGCCGAGCTGGAAAGCGCCGGCTGGCTGGAAAAAACGCGCGAGCAGAATAACACACGCTACACCCTGACGGATGACGGCGAGGAGGTTATCAATTACTTCATCAACCGCATTTCCGATGAGGTAAAAAACGAAATCAATGTCTATGTCCACGAAAACAGCAGACGCATCCGCGCAGAATATGCCGTAACTGCGAATTATTTCCCCGAGCTGAATGGGGATTATCTCGTCAAATGCAGCCTTTGCGATGATAATGGCGCAACCCTTATGGAAATCAGCGTTTCCGTTGTCTCCAAGGCACAGGCACAGCAGGTCTGCCGTAACTGGCGCAAGCATGTCAATCAGTATTACCGCGACTTCCTCACCTCTCTGGCAACCGAAGCCCCCGAGGACGAAGCCGAACCAACTACATAAAAATCCGACAGATTCAAGTTCTGTCGGATTTTTTTATTCTCTTTCGTCTTTCTTAAAAAAACATTAACCGTTTCTCTATTGTCTTCCCCATCCCCAAACAGGTATACTATCCCCATCCTAACATCGGTATCAGAACAGGAGGGGCTTTCATGTATCGTATTCTTTTTGCACTCGTTGAACTGGCGGCGGCAGGGGTTTTCCTGCTCCCCCTTTTTCTTCTATACGGAAAATTTACCGCACACAGCCGTATGCAGATTTTCTGTTCCATCCTATTCGGCTTTTATTTCGCCGCAGTTCTGGCATTGGTCGGCTTTCCGAGCATCCTCGACCACAGCCCGGATGTCACGCTGCATCTCGTCCCCCTTGCAGGCATCCCTGCCGATTTCCAAAATGCCTGTCTAAATGTGCTGCTGTTCGTTCCTCTGGGGCTGTTTCTCCCCCTGCTCTGGGATTCCTGCCAATCCCTCCGCCGCACGCTCCTGTTTGCCCTCTGCGTCACACTTTTCATTGAGCTTTCGCAGCTTTTCACCCTGCGCGCAACCGATATCAACGATATCCTCACGAACCTTGCAGGCGCGGCAATCGGATACTTCTTGGCAAAGCATGCCGCAAAAGTCCTTCCTGCCGCAGCCTCCCCCAATGGAAAGGAACCCATCCTGCTCTGCACCATCACAGCCGCGGTGTTCTTTTTCGCCCAGCCGTTTGTTTCCGCCTTCTTCTGGGAACTCCTGCTGTAGCGCACATACTGCTTTTCAATACCTTTACAACTGCTTCGTTTAACATGATAAATCCTTCCGTTTTTAAAAAATTCTTGTTTTTTCCGATGCACTCATATTAGCCGATTTGCTCATAAAACGGAAGATATTAGGAAATTTATAAGTCACTATGAAATTTATGAGCCTGCGTATTTTTGCAAAAAAATCTTAACACTTTCTTTCTGGATTCCTGCCTCCAAAGCGTGTATACTGTGTCAGGCAACAAAAAGAAACGCTTTTATTTTTTATTCAGAAAGGATCTTTATTATGAACACAACAAAAAACTGGGTGATGCGTCACCTTCCCTATATCGGCACAGCCGTCCTGCTTTGCGGCATTTTCTGCCTGATTGCAAAGGCACTTTCCCCCGAATATCTGGATGCACAGGGCTATCTGCATGAAAACTTCTTTCTGCTGCCCATCAGCTTTGCGCTTCTGCTTGCCGCAGTCCTGCTGTTCCTTGGGGCAGGGATTCATTTCCTGAAAAGCAGATTCTCCAGATAAACACAAAACCCCTCTCCGTATGTATTCTCATACCAAGAGGGGTTCCTTTTTCCCTTATTTTCTGTTTCTTGCCTCCAGACGATAAATCGGCATCCCGCGAGAGGAAAATTTCTCCTCATATTCCGTCATGATATTGCCCTCATAATCGCTGTTATGTAAATCCAGGCTGATATTGGAAAGCTTCCAGTCATCCGCGCAGAATTCATTCAGCGAGAATTCAAACAGACCGCGGTTATCCGTCTTAAAGAAGATTTCCGCATTCTCGCCCATGATGCGGCGGTATTCCTGCAAAAAGCCGCGATAGGTCAGGCGGCGCTTATAGGTACGCTTTTTGGGCCATGGGTCGCTGAAATTCAAATATAATCTCTGAAACTCTCCCACCTCGAACAAATCGGACAGATTGCTTGCATTATCCCAGACAAACGCCAGATTCGGCAGCTCCTCATCCGCGCGCCTTGCCGCCATTGCCACAACCGTTTCCTGCCGTTCAATGCCGATAAAGTTCACATCGGGGTAGGCTTCCGCATTCTTGCGCAGAAAGCCGCCCTTGCCGCAGCCAATCTCCACATAAATGGGGTGGTCATTCCCGAAATATTCCTTCCATTTGCCCTTTTTCTCAGGGGCATCGTTGATCACCAATGTATTATCCAATAATTCCTGGGCAGCCCAGGGTTTCTTTCTGACTCTCATGCAGCTGTTCCTTTCCTTCTGAAATTTCCGAAAATAACAGAATGAGTATACACGAAAATCCTTACTTTTTCAACCTTCCTGCGCCAAAAAAGCCATCCAGTAGCCCCAGTCTCCATCCACGCGGCGAAATTCCCGAAACCCGAAGCGCTGTGCCTCGGCTTCCTCCTCCTCGCTGTATTCCCCCGGCAGACCGAGCCAGTAGCCGTTTTCCGCCTGCCGCAGAATCAGATGATGATATCTTCTGTAGGGGAGCAGGAAGAAAAATTCCTTCTGCCATTTCAGCGGAATTTGTGCGAGCAGGGTCAGCTCCTCCAGAAAAAGGCAATCCCAGAGGACACCATCCCCGAACGGTTCCAGCTTTTTCCGCTGTCCAGGGGTGTCCTTTTGCTGTCCACTCGTGTCCGCTTTGTCCACTATTTCCGTAGTTTTGTCCACCCTTTCCGCCCCTGTGTCCGCACACTGTCCACCCTCCTTGACAGGGGGATTTTCCGTTTTCCCTGCCGCGCGGATATGCGCCGTTTCCTCTGCCGAAAGTACGCCCGTTTCCTCAAGATTTTCCAATTCCCGTCGAAATTTCGCCAGAAGTCCCTGAAAGCTGCCGTGACAGCCTTGCGCCGACAGCGGCTTCTCCTGTGCCTCGGGCGGCTCCGCCTTTTGCTCCGATAAAGCTGTGGTTTCCTCTGCTTTAAGGTCGATTTTTTCCTGTAATTTCGGCATTTCCTGCGGTTTTTCTTTTTTGGGAGGCTCTGCCTTTTTCTGCGGCTGAAAGATAGCTTTCCAGTCTGTTTTCTCCCCGAAATATGCCGCAAGCGGCGCAGAACAGCCGCCCTCCTCCGCCAGAATCAGCACCGTATGGAAGTCCTCGGCACGCTTCCCCTCCCCGACTGCATCAGGGTTAAATGCCCATTTCAGCTCGGCATGCCCCTCCTTTTTTTCGGGGTGCAGCTCCCCGCAGAAAATGCTCTCCTGCCCTGCCAGAAGATACACCGCATAGCGAAGCGGGCGCAGCCCCTGCACCGTAAGCATCAGCCTGCCCGTGCCGTTTTTCAGCTCCATGATGCAGCTGCCCCAAGGGGGACGCTTGCCGACGGCATAGCCTGCCGTTTCCTGCCGCAGCATCAGGAATACCTTATCATATCGTCTGTTATACATACCCTTCCTCCTCTGCTTGTCTGTTTCATCGGCATCACTGTTACAGGATATGCGGCGGCAATAAAAAAAGAACTCTGAATCAGAGCTCCTTTGGGATTCCGTATAACGAAAGAGAGGTGTTCTTATAGGCCTTTTCCTCGCTGACATCACGCCCGAACCATGTCGGGGCAACAAATTTCTCTGCCGCTTCCACGGAGGAAAATTCCACCTCAGTGGTCATCAGCCCCTGCAATTCTCCCTCATAAATATCAACCTCGGCGGTCAGATTTCCCTCGATCGGCACGAGATAGCGTTTCTTGCAGACGGGCGTACCCTCTGTTTTCAGCGACAGGCGGTTATACTCCTCCTCGCTGAGGGGCAGTTCAAATTCCTCGCGCGCCAGATGTCCCTTCCCCTTCACCGTCAGGATATAATCTGCGTTGCTTTGGCGGATGCGGATGGTCGGGGAAAAGGAGAGATACGCCTGCGTGATTGCCTTGCAGGGATATGCCGTAATGTCAAAAGGAAGTTCCTTCGTTAAAAATTTCCGTTCGATTTCCATAGTATATTCCTTTCTTTTTCTCATTGGGGATTGACTGCATCCGCGATGCGCTCCACTGCACCGCCGACAAAGCTAATGACTCTTTGGTCAATGACTGCGCCTTCTGCAGATACTGTCACAACAGCAAGCCCGAACTGATTCTTCTGACTATCGGTAGTTTCACCGGACAGGGTCTGCCACTGCACAGAGACATCCTCTTTTGTGATTTCTGCATCGGTTTCAATTTCATACTGCATATCCTTGCTGAATGCGGAATTGGAATGGGAAGTGACCAGAAGTCCGCCTGTTTCTTGATACACCTTGACGGTGTAATAAACCAAATCCGCCTCATTTTCCACATATTTCTCATTCGGGGAAATTGTGTTTTCGTAAAGCAGATTTGCTTCCAAATCGGTTTTCGTGTCATTGTCGCCTTTGTCGTTCTGTCCGCCGCAGCCGACAAGCAGAAACACAAAAACCAAAAACATACACATCTGTTTTTTCATGCAACTTTTCCTCCTATCTGATAGCATACCCATTCGTTCTTCCGTTTTGTCACATGGAAATCGCAGCAATCATCCCCCTACGCGAGGGCACCGTTCTTGCCGTTATTCCATATCTTAACACATCCATCCATTCCTCTCTCTTGCAAATATTTTTAATTATACCACAAGAAAGCGGCATGAGTTGAAAAATCAGGGGTTTTCCTGTAAAATAAAAACTACTTGGACACACTAAGACAATCAGGAGGGATTCCCCATGAAAAAGGTATATGTATTTCTGGCAGAGGGCTTTGAGGAAATGGAGGCAGTGACGCCCATTGATTTACTGCGCCGCGCAGGCGTGGATGCGAAGCTGGTTTCCGTTACGGGAAACAGGGCTGTCACAGGGGCACACGGCGTAACCTATCTGGCTGACCTGCTTTTTGAAGAAATTGAGGAGGATGCCGATATGCTGGTTCTGCCCGGCGGACTGCCCGGCACAACTAACCTACAGGCACACGAAGGGCTGACGAAACTTTTACTGAAGCAGCACGAAGCGCACAAATGGGTTGCGGCTATCTGCGCCGCGCCGATGGTTCTGGGTGCTTTGGGCATCGTGAAGGACAGACATGCAACCATCTACCCCGGCACCGAGGATAAGCTGATTGGCGCAGCACCGCTTACGGATGAGGTTGTGGTGGACGGAAACGTCATCACATCCCGCGCGCCCGGAACAGCCATCCCCTTTGCGATTGCACTGGCAGAGCTTCTGACGGACGAAAAGACAGCCGCCGCGCTTACGGAAGATCTGGTATTTCGCAAAGCATGATTTCAGAAAACAAGACCGGCAGGGTCTCCTCAGAAAAAGAGGAGCAATCTGTTTTTTCTGCCGCTTCTCGGACAGCCGCCAAGGGCAGACCGAACACATACGCCGCAGTTTCGGGTGTATAGCGTTCGGGCAGACCGCAGGCAACGGCTCTTTTCAGCATGCCGCCAAGCGGATTTTCACTTTCCGCAAGCAGGCGAAAAAAGATGCCCTTCGTGATGTAGGCGAGGTGCTCCTTCTGCATGCGCGCTGTCAGGGCTTCGGCAGAAAGACCGAGTACCTCTGCGACAGCAGCCTTATCATACGGCGGTTGTTCCGTTTTCAAAAAAATATCTATCATTTCTATCTGCGGTTGTATGCTCCGCCGATAATACTCCAAAAAAGTCCGCATACTACTTCCCCCTTGCGTGGTTTTTCCCCATTGTAACAGGGCAAACACCGCCATGCCTAGCGGGAAAGGATGGAAAGAGGGCGCAGCTATGAATGCCATTCAGAAATATTTCAAATACAGACAGAGTCTCATCGACCAATACGCCAAGGGCGATATGACAAAGCGGGAATATCTTCAGAAAAACTACGAAGCAGTGGTTTACGGGGATATCGGCCCGTTCCGCAACATGGATACCGTAGAAAAGGCGTTATTCAATTACCAGTATTACAACGCGCTGGCGAAGGAAAACAAGACCATCAGCACAACAAGAGATATGGACTATGAGCTGAAACGGGATTATCTGGAGAAAAGCAATTATTACTACAGCAGGAAGGACAGAGCAACGCTGACAGCACTGCGTATGCTGGATTTCCGCGGCGTTGTGGCGTATTTCGTGAAGGTGCGAAGCAGGTTTCTGAAGGGAAAGCTGTTTGAAATTGTGATTGAGGAGGAAAATATTATTCTGCACTCTACCAGTCCGCTGATATTGAACTGTCTGCGCGAGGAAGGGGTTTTTCAGGAGGAAAGCAGAAAGTCATTGATTGATGAATATGTGAACCATAGATATTAAGTCGAAATCAGGATTTCGACTTGTTGAAACAGAAGAATAAACAGATGCGTTCCGGCGGCAAATGCCTTGAAACGCCCTGTTTTCCTCGAGTGGGCAAAGCCCCCTCTGCGGATTCCAGTCAGAGAACGCTTCGTTCCCCGAACCCTTCCGCCGCTTAAAATTCGATTTTCGGCATACAAAAAAGCCTGCAAATGCAGGCTTTTTGATTTCGACTTAATTTTCAGAATAAACCGACCTTTGAAAGATACTTATCAATCAATTCCAGCTTGGCTTCCGTGGAATAGCCCATCTTCTTACTGATGAAGGAGCAGAGCAGCTCCATGGTAAACAGCACTGCCACATAGGAATTAAAGAAGGTATTACTATCCACGCTGACGGTCAGAATCTGGGTTGCATACTGCGCCAGAGGGGAGCTTGCCTTATCGGTAATGAGGATAATTTTCGCACCGGCATCATACGCCATCTGGGTTGCGAGAAAATCCATTTCGGAATAACGGGGAAAGCTGACCGCGACGATACAGTCATTTTCCGTAATATCACAGAGATGGTCGATCACATTGAGCGCAGGATGCGAGGTTTCATAAACATCCGGCAAAAGATGCTTGAGCAGGAGCAGCAGCATATCCCCGATGCAGCTGTTCGCACGGGAGGTGACGATGAATTTCCGCTTACTGCCCGCAATCAGGCTTGCCGCGCGTTCAAAATCAATGGTGTCGTTTCGGTTGATGCAGGAATTGAGATTCTGCATCACATTGGAAAAATAGCTTTCCACGATATCACTCTGATCCAGCTTGGAAATGCTCAGCTTGAGGCGCTCCGAGGGAATGGTGATATTATCGGAAACGCTGTTCATCCGCTCGGTATATGCCTTGCGGATTGCCCTCTGAAATTCCATGAAGCCGCTGTAGCCCAGCGTTCTGGTAAAGCGGATGACGGAAGAATCGCTGACGTGAATCCGTTTTGCAATCTCCGTAGAGGTAATAAAACACGCCTCCGCAAAATTATCCAGTATAAAATCCGCAATAAGCTTCTCCTTTTTTGTCAGCTTTACACCCATGAGCTGCGCTCTTAATTCTTCTGTCATACTTCTCACCTTCTATTTTTATATTTTTTGTTTGTTTTTTTGAAGCAATCAAATGTCTCTTTTTCACATTGAAACATATCAGACAATTTTTTTCAATATAAAAACAAAAATTCGTGCATATTACTGAAAAAAATACAATCTTTCAAAAACAACAGAAAATAATTACGGAAAATCGCAGGGATTCTTCAAAATTAAGAAATTCTTTATTGTTCCTATCCCCCTGTTCATGTATAATATATTAGTTGTAAAAACCGAAGATTCGGATACAAAACCCCTTAGGAATTAGGAGGAGATTGATTTGGCTGAAACCCTAGCAACATGGTTTGTAGAACATTTATCGGGCAGCGTTTCCAGAGAGATGATTGTATTCATCGTTTCGCTGCTGCCGATTCTGGAGCTGCGCGGCGGCATTATTGCAGGCTTTGCAATGGGGATGCACTGGCTGCCCACCTTCATCATTGCATATATCGGGAACCTTTTGCCGATTCCCTTTATTTTGTTATTCATCCGCTTTATCTTTCGCGTACTGAAAAAAACACCTCTGCACGGTTTGGTGGAATGGTGCGAGCGGAAGGCAGATGCGAAAAGTGACAAAATCCGAAAATACGCCTATTGGGGGGTCTATCTTTTCGTTGCCCTGCCCCTGCCGGGGACGGGTGCATGGATGGGCGCACTCATCAGCGCACTTCTGCACATGGACCCCAAAAAGACCTTCCCCGTCATTATGCTTGGCGTTCTGACGGCAGGCATGATTGTTTCTGTGCTCAGCTTCGGCATCCTCGGCAATATTATCTAAAAGGAGAAAAACATGGCAGAAAGAATTTCAACCCCCAGCAAAACAAAAGAGATTATCGAAGCGAACCGCTTTGCATTTAAGAAAAATTTTGGTCAGAATTTTCTGATTGATTCCAATATTCTGGACAACATTGCCGCCTGCGCAGGCGTAACTAAAGAGGACTGTGTGCTGGAAATCGGCCCCGGCATCGGCTCTCTGACGCAGGTTCTGGCAGAAAATGCAGGACAGGTGGTTGCGGTGGAAATCGACAATACGCTGATTCCCATTCTGAAGCAGACCCTGGAGGACTATGACAATATCGAGATTCTGAATCAGGATATTCTGAAAACGGATATTGATGCCATCATCCGCGAAAAAAACGGCGGCAGACCGATTAAGGTCGTTGCAAACCTGCCCTATTACATCACCACGCCGATTATCATGGACCTTCTGGAAAACGAACGTCATGTGGACAGCATCACCGTTATGGTGCAGAAGGAGGTGGCGGAGCGGATGCAGGCACGCCCGAAGGAAAAGGAATACGGCGCGCTTTCCATTGCGGTGCAGTATTACTGTGATGCCAAGCTGGACATGATTGTGCAGCCGGCATGCTTCATGCCGCGCCCGAAGGTGGCTTCTGCGGTGATTACGCTAAAGGTTCTGCCTGAGAGAAAGGTAAAAACAGCCGATGAAAAGCTATTTTTCCATCTGGTGAAATGTGCCTTTGGGCAGCGCAGAAAGACATTGATGAACTGCCTGTTTCATCTGGGCAACCTCGGCTTCAGCAAGGAGGAGTTGGCGGAGCTTCTGGAGGAGCTTGGCTGGGATACGCGGGTGCGCGGGGAAGCATTGGGCTTAGAGGAATTTGCCGCACTGACCGACAAAATCGCACAAAAAAAAGCAAGCATATAATCAAAAACCAGGAAACCTCATCTGAAACAGATGAGGTTTTTTCATAAATTGACTTCTTTTTCACAGATTTTCGTCCGCATTATCTCCCTTTTTCTGCCAATTATTACCAATTCAGTATGCATCCTTCGACGGCATACGGCAGGCTTTTTACGCGGATTCGAGAAAAATCGGAAAATCTTGGTTTTTCTTGTCATTTCGGGCTTTTTTTGTCCTACGAATGGTTCTTGTCGGGGGAAATTTTCTATACTATAATCAACCCAAAAGCAAGGAAGTTCTGCATAAACATTCAGGAAGCTACAACGGGAGGGATTATTTTGAATCAAAATACAATAAAAGTGCTTTTGGCGGATGACAATAAGGATTTTTGCGACATCATCGTCGATCATTTGAATAAACAAGAGGACATTACTGTGGTGGCGGTTGCTATGGACGGTATTGATGCCATGAATAAAATCAGAGATACGCACCCGGATGTTGCGGTGATTGATGGCATTATGCCCCGTCTGGATGGGCTTGGCGTTCTGGAACGGCTGCAAAAAACGGAGGAAGACGATCGCCCGATCACAATCATTCTTTCTGCGCTGAGTCAGGACAAGGTGGTGCAGAAGGCACTGGACTTAGGTGCAAGCTATTACATGGTGAAGCCCTTTGACATGGATGCGCTGACACAGCGGATTCGCCAGCTGATGCAGGAGCAGAAGCCGCTTCTGAAAGCCGTTGCCCCCATTACCGCAAACACTGCCGTGTACGACCTAGAAACAAAGGTGACGAATATTCTGCATGAAATCGGCGTGCCGGCACATATTCGCGGCTATCATTACATGCGCGAGGCAATCATCATGAGTGTCAACGATATGGATGTGCTGAATTATATCACGAAGGAACTGTATCCTTCCATCGCAAAAAAATGCAACACCACGCCCAGCCGTGTGGAACGCGCCATTCGCCATGCGATTGAGGTTGCATGGAACCGCGGGAAGGTGGATGCGATTGATGCGCTGTTCGGCTACACAATCAATAACCATAAGGGCAAGCCGACCAATTCGGAATTTATTGCATTGATAAGTGACCGCATTAGGCTTGAGATGCGCATGTATCAAACCCAGAAAGCCCAATAAAATCAACACTTTCAGCGTTTTACAAAAATTACCAATCATATATTTTTTGAAATTGCTTGATTTCAAAGCTATAAATTATTAGAGTCTAAAGCTATAAACCTCTTAGTTTATCGGTATACAATTTTTCGAGATATTTTTGACTAGGGGGTTTATTTTTATGCAACTATCAGAATTATATTTTCATATTGAGGACTATCTTTTATTTTGCAAAAGTAAAAACCTCGCCAGAAAAACATTGAAAAGTTATGAACAAAGTTTAAAACTTTTTGAGCGTTGGGCGTATGATAATAAGATTGATAACGTAGATAAAATCACTGCTACAGTTATAACAAAATATATTCATTCCCTACAGACAAGGGGAAAATATGAGGTTGTTGGAAATGAAACATCGAGATATTCCAACTTTCCTGAAAATAGGACAGATTTAGGCAAACCCGTTTCTACTACAACCATCAATAATTATATTCGGAATTTAAAGGCTTTTTGCTCTTACTGTTACGAACTTGACTTGATAAAGGAAAATCCCATGCGAAAAATCAAACAACTGCCAAACAAACGCACACCCAAGAATTTCATCACAGATGAGCAATATAATACTCTGCTTCGTGCTATGAATTTAGATGTTTTTTCCGAAAGGCGTGATTTTGTTATTATCAATCTTCTTTTTGATACTGGTATGAGAATTACAGAATGTTTGCTTATTCAGGTAAAGGATATTGATTTAATTAAAAGATGTATTTTCCTGCCTGCCGAACACACGAAAGGCAAGCAAAGCCGTTATGTTTTTTATTCTTCCGAAATGGCTAAGATTCTCCGCCAATGGTTAAAATTTAAAGATTTATATACAGAGAGTGACTTTTTATTTAGTACTTCAAGAGGGAACAAACTGAAAAATACATATTTTGAGAGCAATTTCAGAAAATATATTAAGCGTGTCGGATTGGAAAATATAACCCCACACTGTTTAAGAAATAACTTTGCAAAACGCTTTTTAATGGCAGGAGGTAATATTTATGTACTTTCTAAAATTTTAGGACATAGTAGCGTTGTTGTAACAGAAAAAGCGTATCTTGATTTAACTACAGATGATATTAGACAAACATATCAGGCATTTAGCCCTTTGTCCGTTATGAAGAAAAAGTAAAAAAATGGGGTAACAATTCGTTACCCCTTACATTCCAATCTTGCATAACACAAACCCGACAAAAGCACCAACCAGAGATAAAACCACTTTATCAATGATAGCATCATATCTTTTTGCAGGCTTAGAAACGAGCTGTTTCACATCCTCTTTAATTTCCCCTACATCCGTTTTAATGTGTTCCTGTTCATTCTGCATGACAGAGAAAGCCTTTGTCAATTCTTCAAGATTATTTTGCCGTTCTTCCAGTTTTTCAATTTTTTCATTCGTTTGCTTTTCAAATTGTTCAAAGGCAGAAATTTTTAAAACAATCTGCTCATTCTCCATAGAATACCCCCTCATTATTGCGAAATCGTTCCATTTACATCTATCAATGTTTTCCATGCACCATTGATACCATTACTGGAATACTGCAAGCCAGAATTACCGAAATGAAAAAGTTTTGTTGCATCCGCTTTATTTGTGCCATCTATGCAAATATACAAGCCATTATCAGAAATATCTACCTTTTGAGAAATTAAGTTATAAATCTGTTTTACTTCTGTGCTTGCTCCTTGTGCGACTGCCAATGTTCTTTCACTGCTACTGATAGCATTTAGAATACTGCTTGTAAAATCTCCCAATTCAATTTTTTCATATTTTTCAAGCAAACAATCCCAAATATATGAAATAACTTTTGCTTTTTTCTGAAAATTCATTTTACTATTGACTACAGTCACCACATCACCCAAACAAACTGTTTCCAAAACAGAATAATTTTTATATTCCTCTGTTTTCGTAAGCATCTGAAAATCAACTTGAATGTTTACCGTTGGCAAATCAATCCCATCTTTAAAAAGCTGCTGCACATAGGCATTAAGTGCCGCCTTTGTTGTACACTCTGTATTTTCAACCTTAGCTACTTTGGGAAAGGGATATTCATTGATTCTGCTGCTATCTACTGTTGTTCCCTTTAAACCATCTTTCCCGATAGGAAAAACTCTGGTAATCACATTGCTTACATCTTCATCAATCGTTAGTCCTTTTAGATTTTTACTGTATCGAATATAAAAACCCCTATCCATACCGACAGAATTTTTTATTGCAATATTGAAATTATCCCGTTTGATTTCTCCACCAAATTTAGAAATAATACTGTCATTTTCTTCACCATTCCCTAGCAAGGCTAAAACAGGATTACAGGAGGACGCAGAAAAACTGCTTATTCCCGTTAAATTCGTTTGAAATGTGAAAGGGGTTGTGTAGTTAAAGGCTGCTTTCATTCCATTTAAAATCTGTTGCGGTGTACCGTTCCCCGTAGTAAAAGAATCTATGTAATTATCCAGTAAATCATAGAAAATATGTCTTGCATTTACCGTTATATTGTCAAGTGTTGGCTGAATTTTATATATTCTAAATGCTTGCTTTCCGTTTGGGGTTTGAGTACATATAATATTCCCTATTCCAATGCGTTTCCACTTGCCGCCATCGTCATAGGGGTGCTTCAGCTCCAGTTCATACGCCCCGTTCAATTCTTCCTCCACAACACAATGGCTGGGAACCAACGCCCCCAGCCCGAATGTGTCAAATGTCTGTGCTGTTTTTTCGTGAATGGTAATCATAGCATCACCCCATCATGCCTACCAGTTCCTGATACTGCTCCTCTGTGATGCGGTTCGCCATAAGGAATACGTCTAATTTGTTCATCATGTCCTCTTTTTCGTATGCCCCTCTGCTAATCAGTTTTTTCAGTCTTGCGTATGTCATAATATCTACTCCTTTCAAATTTCCAATTCCTTCATGCAAACCAAATAGTCTACATTGATTGCTGTGTCTAAAATTGCCTGTTCAGTTTCGGTGAGTTGTGGTTCGGGGATGGGTTCGGGCGTATATTCCTCCCATTGCATCCCGTTCCAGCGTTTATTTTTCAAATCAAAACCCTTTTCCAACAAAATCATATTCGGTAGATGCACGATATCGGAGAGGTAACTATCAGAAATCACATATCCATTCTTGTTAATTTGTGCATATCTTTTCATCTATTCTCCCCCTCTTTACGAAAATTCAATGACGTAAATTATCCCATAACCATCACCGCACGCTTTGACGGTAGTTGCACTTGCAACATAAGCTTTTATCTTACTGCCTCTTGAATATGATATCGTACATCCTTGCAGATAACAAAATGTCTTTGTTGGATTAACAGCAGAAATAGAATATGTATCTGATTCATTAAAACCGTTATTGTTCTTTATCATTTGAATACTTTTGATTGCACCCATTCCGTTTAATTTCCCAAACACCGTTGTATTTCCGTTATCTCCAGATGTACCAATCAAATCCAACACACCCTGTACAGAAGCGTTTGCCAGTGCTTTTTCAATCAGCCCCTTCAAATCGGTATCCATATATTTCGCCAGATACTCCACGCCCTGCCAGAAGGTTGCAATATCCCTTGCATCCGCAACCGCTCCTTTTTTGCCGAAGGAGGAAACCATATCTGTCATTAAGGCGCATGCTTCATACAAATTTTGAAACAGCACCACCAATGTGCCATATTCATTCGAGGATTCTACAGAGCTGTTCCCTAACAGCGTTTTTGTCACGTTGATTTCAAACACCTGCGTGGACAAAATCTCTGTGTTGTCCTTCCAAACGGAAATCTGCGTTTGCAAATGCCCCATCCTTGCCAATGCCTCTGTTGTCATCAGAAACTCGCATCTGCCCTCTTTGGCGTTTGTAATTACACCATCGTTCCAAATCTCGCCGCTTTCTTCGGGCTTTGCCATAAAAATTTTCACTTCATGCCCCGTCAAATCCAATGGCACGCCATTATTGAATAACGAAACATCAAGATAACGGCTATTGCTATCCGCCTGCACCGCTGTGATAATATCAGTCGGCTTTTTGTTCACATCAATTTCCAGCCGATTATACGTTTTTGCCATTTTTCCAACTCCTTCCAAAAAATCCGCATCAAAAAAGCACATCCATTTTATTTTCAGATGTGCCTTTCTTGACAGAATATCTTTCTTTTGCTATCATAAGCATAAGAGAAGGATTGCCACCTTTCGCAGGGCGGCTAGTCCAAGTAGTTGGTTTTAGCCGTCTAACTTCGCAGGTTAGGCGGCTTTTTCATTATTTCTTGTTATGAAACAAGGAAATAACTCCGATGATTACTAAGCAAAAAGTAAATAACCCTTCGTATGTAACCATAAGCGTCACCTCCTTCACGGGAAGTGACTAACCGCCAGTTGGCAATCCTTCATTTATACCATACCATAAATTTCATTTTTCGACAACTACAGCCATCTCCAACGGGGCTGTATTTTTATTTTGCTGACATGCCCCGTCCAGCGAATTTCGTTTTTCCCGACCTCAAACCTCGGAAACTCCGCGCCGCCGTATTTGCCGTTCTGGTTGGCGTTTCCCTTGAACACCTCCATCATTTCGCTGTCAATGGTGATACTGTCCTGCACGCCGTACAGGGGGAAATCCTCCCCGTTGATGTTCAGCGTAATATCCCCACTGCCATAAACCGTAATGAGCGGTTCGCTGTATACTGTGCCGCTGTTGCGGATGGTGGTCGGGGCAGTCAATTCTAAGGCATCCCCTGCGGCATTGACGCTGTATTTGAAGGGCTCAACATCAAACTGCACCAGAAAATCATTGATATTTTTCAGAATACTGCCAAACTCAATCTGATTTTTGATGTATGCACGATACACCTTATCAGGCTCACTGGAAAAAATAACCTCTCCGAACCCCGTCAGCCAACCGCAGACCTCGTCAATCTGCCCCCTGTCCATCACATGACATTCGGCATCCTTGGTATAGTTCTGGTATGTCTTTTCGTCCTCATGCAAAACACCGTTCCTGCCGCTGACTTTGATTTCATTTATCTTTCTCTGCGGAATGAAAATAGAGGGTGCTTTCAGCATCACTACGCCCATATCCAGTGAATTGACACCATTCCAGATAAAATATTGATACATCAAACCGCACCCCCTACCGCACTTACTCGCCGTTTCCTGTAAAATTCCATTTCGCGCATGAAATCCTCTGTAGTTCTTTCGTCTTTGTTTTCAACAGTGCCGATATATACGTTGAAATTTTCCGTTCTGTTTCCTTCGTTGCCCTTTTTATATCTCTCCGCTTCAGGCTGTGTCAGCACCATTTCACCTTTATGTAAGATTGCCCTGTAACCATCAAAAGGAACTTCCTGCAATCCTGTTCTATGGCTGCCATCTGAACCGCTCATCTTGTCTTTTGCTTTCTTCCATACAGATAATTTATCTTTTATCCAATCAACCTTATCGCTTACCCATGATTTTAAATTGTTCCAGACTTCTTTTAAACCATCCCAAAGCGCATTGAAAAGATTTTTACCTGCATTTTTGAAATACGAAAGTTTATCATTGATTGCATCTTTAATTTCTTCGATTTTATTAAATACGGCTGTTTTAATGTTTGTCCATACCTCAGTTACCTTTGCTAACAGCTCTTCACACTTTGTTTTAATTGTATCCCAATTCATATAAAGTGCTACGCCTGCCGCCACAAGTGCCGCTAAAGCGACTGCTACAGCACCGAAAGGGTTTGCCACCATTACTGCATTTAACGCCGCCTGTACCGTTGTAGTACCTGCGATTGCTGTTTGTATCATGGTAAATAATGGTGCAATCGTAGAAATAATCTGAAATGCCGTAAAACCTGCTACTGCTGCCGCCAATATTGGAATAATGATATTTAAATTATCCGTTACAAAAGAAATAGCACTGCAAATACCATCCATAACGGATTCTACAGTGTTTTTAATATCGGGCATGTTGTCATTGATATAATTCGCAAATTCATTTAACTTCGGCAGTAATTTTTCTCCTATCGGTAATACAAGCCCCGTTTCTATTTGTCTCTTGATACCTTCAAACGCATTTTCCAAGCTGTCATATTTAATTTCTTTAATCTTGTTCAAATTGTCTGCTGTTTTATCAAATTCTCCGTTTGTATCCGTTAGGGCTTTCACGGCATCTGCACCCATGTCCTCCCACATCGTACCAAACAAATTAACGCCTGCGGTATTCTTCACAACTTCATCATCACAGTTGTTTAAAGCTGTCACAACCTCTTGAAAGGCATCCTGTGCAGATTCTCCGCCTTGCGCAAACTTCTGTTGCAGTTCATCCGCATTAAAGCCTAAACTCTCAAACGCTTCTATTGTTGTGTTACTGCCATCTTTGCAACGAATACCAAATTCTTTTACTGCGTCACCCAATTTGTCAACATCAAATACACCAGCTTTTGCACCGTTTGAAAACATATTAAACATATCTTCTGCATCAAAACCAAGCTGTTTAAAATGTACAGAGTATTCGTTAATAGAATCTAACAAATTGCCGTTCTTATCTAGTCCGTTCTGCGCCCCCTGTGCAATCAAATTAAATGCTTCATCAGAGGTAACACCAAATTGTTTCATCATCATATCGGCTGCTCTGGTGCTTTCCTGTATCTCAAAATCGAAGGTATCACTTAAAGCAAGCGCGTTTTCTGTGGTACGTTCCAACTCCGTACCTGTTAAATTCGTTTGGTTTTTCACTTCTGCCAAAGCTACGGCAATATCATCAAAAGATTCTCCATAGTTATCAGCATAGATGTTTTTTAAGGAATCTCCTAACCCTTGCATTTCTTCATCTGTTGCGCCTGTTTGTGTCTGCAACGTATTTAGGCTTTCTTTCAGCTCATCAGCCCTTTTTACGCACCCCACAACAGCATCAGCCGTTTTTTTAATTGCCGCACCAAGCGCAAACCCTGCCGCAAGTTTCTTTAAAGTATCCTTTAACCCAGTACTTTTATTTTTGGCATTTTCTACATTTTTTTGAAAATTCTGCAAATCACTGATACTGTTTCCACTATCAACCTGTATTTTTGCAACCAAAGTACCTAAATCAATCAAACAATATCACCTCCAAAATTTTCTCTTAGTGCCTTTCTGTCTGGCTGTGTCCGTTCTAATATCCAACAATCTTCAAGATATGCTCGCCCTTCCTCTGTCTGTTTCATTTGATAAATAAATGCTCATGTACGGTAAGGAAGCAAGCAACCGAAAACAAGAGATAGACCGCCA
>ERZ1026901.48-NODE-48-length-101614-cov-10.340689_pt1 | contig 101614 bp, 81 predicted proteins | sample MGYA00380179_ERZ1026901 | MGnify/ENA primary metagenome ERZ1026901 (study PRJEB33269, sample SAMEA4719815) | human gut metagenome | biome: human-associated habitat; feature: organic feature; material: feces | place: Cameroon | collected 2013-10 ... | reverse complement strand
GTTTGTGTGAAGTGATTCACATCCGCCGTGTCGATGGAGGCGCATTATAGGGAGTCGTTTCAGGAAGACAAGCGGAAAAATGCATTTTTATTTCAACCGCTCATCTTTTAATCATTACGCCGGTTTTTGCTGCTTTTTTATCGCTTGCGGCAGGTCTGCCAGGCTATTTAACACCCAATCCGCCGCGTTTTCTGCTTCAGGCGTAATAGGTTTTCCCGTACGCACCAGCACTTTTGTTCCCACGTTCGCCGCAGCCGCTGCCTGCATATCTTCTAATTTATCGCCCACCATATAAGAAGCGGCCATATCAATATGCAAATAATCGCGTGCTGACAAAAGCATCCCCGGATGTGGTTTGCGGCAGTCGCAGACCTGGCGAAACTCTTCAACACTACCCTGCGGATGATGCGGGCAATAATAGATACCATCCAGATCGACATCGCGGTCCGCCAGCGACCAGTCCATCCACTCGGTCAGCGTTTCAAACTGTGCTTCAGTAAATTTACCGCGAGCAATGCCAGACTGGTTGGTTACTACCACCAGCGCAAAGCCCATTTTTTTTAGCTCGCGCATGGCGTCAATGACACCGTCGATAAATTCAAAGTTGTCGATCTCATGGACATAGCCGTGATCGACATTAATGGTGCCATCACGGTCAAGAAAAATTGCGGGTACGCTCTTCGCCACCTTTTATAGCTCCTTAATAAGGCATGTGACGCTAGTATCGCATGTTTCGACCTGCAAGAAAGTGCTCTTCGCATAAACCTGATTGATTTAGACGTCTGGATGCCTTAACATCCATTTCATTGACGGCTTTGACCGTTTCAGGCATTCGAAATGCCACGACTAACTTAATGACGATAATAAATAATCAATGATAAAACTTTCGAATATCACCAAAGTGTTCCACCAGGGCACCCGCACCATCCAGGCGTTGAACAACGTCAGCCTGCATGTGCCAGCTGGACAAATTTATGGCGTTATCGGTGCCTCAGGCGCGGGTAAAAGTACGCTTATCCGTTGTGTAAACCTGCTGGAGCGCCCAACCGAGGGTAGCGTGCTGGTCGATGGTCAGGAACTTACCACGCTGTCAGAATCCGAGTTGACCAAAGCTCGCCGCCAGATTGGTATGATTTTCCAGCATTTTAACCTGCTCTCTTCGCGCACTGTTTTTGGCAACGTGGCACTGCCGCTGGAGCTGGACAACACGCCGAAAGACGAGATTAAACGTCGCGTGACAGAATTACTGTCATTGGTTGGTCTTGGCGATAAGCATGATAGTTACCCGTCTAACCTTTCCGGTGGGCAGAAACAACGTGTGGCGATTGCCCGTGCGTTAGCCAGCAATCCCAAAGTATTGCTGTGTGATGAGGCCACCAGCGCGCTGGACCCGGCAACAACACGTTCTATTCTCGAACTGCTGAAAGACATCAATCGTCGTCTGGGTTTGACGATTCTGTTGATCACCCACGAAATGGACGTTGTGAAGCGCATTTGTGATTGCGTGGCGGTGATCAGTAATGGCGAGTTGATCGAGCAGGACACGGTAAGTGAAGTGTTCTCGCATCCGAAAACGCCGCTAGCGCAGAAGTTTATTCAGTCGACCCTGCATCTGGATATCCCGGAAGACTATCAGGAACGACTGCAAGCGGAACCATTCGCTGACTGCGTGCCGATGCTGCGTCTGGAGTTTACCGGTCAATCGGTCGATGCCCCGCTGCTTTCTGAAACCGCGCGTCGTTTCAACGTCAATAACAACATTATTAGTGCGCAGATGGATTACGCCGGTGGCGTTAAGTTCGGCATCATGCTGACTGAAATGCACGGCACACAACAAGATACGCAAGCCGCCATTGCCTGGCTGCAGGAACACCATGTAAAAGTAGAGGTACTGGGTTATGTCTGAGCCGATGATGTGGCTGCTGGTTCGTGGCGTATGGGAAACGCTGGCAATGACCTTCGTATCCGGTTTTTTTGGTTTTGTGATTGGCCTGCCGGTTGGCGTCCTGCTTTATGTCACGCGTCCGGGGCAAATTATTGCTAACGCGAAGCTGTATCGTACCGTTTCTGCGATTGTGAACATTTTCCGATCCATCCCGTTCATTATCTTGCTGGTATGGATGATTCCGTTTACTCGCGTTATTGTCGGTACATCGATTGGTTTGCAAGCAGCGATTGTTCCGCTGACAGTTGGTGCAGCACCGTTTATTGCCCGTATGGTCGAGAACGCTCTGCTGGAGATCCCAACCGGGTTAATTGAAGCTTCCCGCGCAATGGGTGCTACGCCGATGCAGATCGTTCGCAAAGTGCTGTTACCGGAGGCGTTGCCAGGTCTGGTGAATGCAGCAACTATCACCCTGATTACTCTGGTCGGTTATTCCGCAATGGGTGGCGCAGTCGGTGCCGGTGGTTTGGGTCAGATTGGCTATCAGTATGGCTACATCGGTTACAACGCGACGGTGATGAATACGGTACTGGTATTGCTGGTCATTCTGGTTTATTTAATTCAGTTCGCAGGCGACCGCATCGTCCGGGCTGTCACTCGCAAATAACGTTCAACACAACATAAATAATTGAAGAAGGAATAAGGTATGGCGTTCAAATTCAAAACCTTTGCGGCAGTGGGAGCCCTGATTGGATCACTGGCACTGGTAGGCTGCGGTCAGGATGAAAAAGATCCAAACCACATTAAAGTCGGCGTGATTGTTGGTGCCGAACAGCAGGTTGCAGAAGTCGCGCAGAAAGTCGCGAAAGACAAATATGGCCTGGACGTTGAGCTGGTCACCTTCAACGACTATGTTCTGCCAAACGAAGCATTGAGCAAAGGCGATATCGACGCCAACGCCTTCCAGCATAAACCGTACCTTGATCAGCAACTGAAAGATCGTGGCTACAAACTGGTCGCAGTAGGCAACACGTTTGTGTATCCGATTGCCGGTTACTCCAAGAAAATCAAATCGCTGGATGAACTGCAGGATGGTTCGCAGGTTGCCGTGCCAAACGACCCGACTAACCTTGGTCGTTCACTGCTGCTGCTGCAAAAAGTGGGCTTGATCAAACTGAAAGATGGCGTTGGCCTGTTGCCAACAGTTCTTGATGTTGTAGAGAACCCAAAAAACCTGAAAATTGTTGAGCTGGAAGCACCGCAGCTGCCGCGCTCTCTGGACGATGCGCAAATCGCTCTGGCGGTTATCAACACCACCTATGCCAGCCAGATTGGCCTGACTCCGGCGAAAGACGGTATCTTTGTCGAAGATAAAGACTCCCCGTACGTAAACCTGATCGTAACGCGTGAAGATAACAAAGACGCTGAGAACGTGAAGAAATTCGTCCAGGCTTATCAGTCTGACGAAGTTTACGAAGCAGCAAACAAAGTGTTTAACGGAGGCGCTGTTAAAGGCTGGTAATTTTTAGGCTGTTTCCACAATTTGTAATATCATTCAGGACGGGCGCTTGCCCGTCTTGTCATTTTTACAAGCTCCTGATTCAATATTGACGTTTTGATCATACATTGAGGAAATACTATGCGTGCTTTACCGATCTGTTTAGTAGCACTCATGCTAAGCGGCTGTTCCATGTTAAGCAGATCCCCTGTCGAACCCGTTCAAAGCACTGCACCCCAGCCGAAAGCGGAGCCTGCAAAACCGAAAGCACCGCGCGCCGCGCCGGTCCGAATTTATACCAATGCAGAAGAATTAGTCGGCAAACCATTCCGCGATCTCGGTGAAGTCAGTGGCGATTCTTGCCAGGCCTCTAATCAGGACTCTCCGCCGAGCATTCCAACCGCGCGTAAGCGGATGCAAATCAATGCCTCTAAAATGAAAGCCAATGCGGTATTACTGCATAGCTGCGAAGTTACCAGCGGTACGCCAGGCTGTTATCGTCAGGCTGTATGTATCGGTTCTGCGCTTAACATTACGGCGAAATGAGCAGTTTCCAGTTCGAGCAAATAGGCGTTATTCACTCGCCCTATAAAGAAAAATTCGCCGTTCCGCGCCAGCCAGGTCTGGTAAAAAGCGCCAACGGTGAACTGCATCTCATTGCTCCCTACAACCAGGCCGACGCCGTTCGCGGCCTGGAAGCGTTTAGCCATTTATGGATCCTTTTTGTCTTTCATCAAACAATGGAAGGCGGCTGGCGTCCGACAGTGCGTCCACCGCGCCTCGGCGGTAACGCCAGAATGGGCGTTTTCGCCACACGCTCTACTTTCCGCCCTAACCCGATTGGTATGTCGCTGGTAGAGCTGAAGGAAGTTATTTGTCATAAAGATAGCGTGATTCTGAAGCTCGGCAGTCTGGATCTGGTCGATGGTACGCCGGTGGTAGATATCAAACCGTATCTTCCCTTTGCCGAATCGCTTCCTGATGCCAGTGCCAGCTATGCGCAAAGTGCACCAGCGGCAGAGATGGCGGTGAGTTTTACCTTAGAGGTCGAAAAGCAGCTTTTGACATTGGAGAAGCGCTATCCGCAGTTAACGCTGTTTATCCGCGAAGTACTGGCGCAGGACCCGCGTCCAGCCTATCGTAAAGGTGAGGAAACGGGCAAAACCTATGCCGTCTGGCTACATAATTTTAACGTTCGCTGGCGCGTCACCGACGCTGGTTTTGAAGTCTTTGCGCTGGAACCGCGTTAAATTCGCGCCCTTCTCTTTTGACATTTCTTTTGCACTGGTAAACTAAATCACTTTTTTTGTCCCAGGCTCGCCTTGAGCCTGCTCTACCTTCCAACTGGAACCGTAACAACATGCGTACTAGCCAATACCTGCTCTCCACTCTTAAGGAGACACCTGCCGACGCCGAGGTGATCAGCCATCAGCTGATGTTGCGCGCCGGGATGATCCGCAAGCTGGCCTCCGGGTTATACACCTGGCTGCCGACCGGCGTGCGCGTTCTGAAAAAAGTCGAAAACATCGTGCGTGAAGAGATGAACAACGCCGGTGCGATCGAGGTGTTAATGCCGGTGGTTCAGCCATCTGAACTGTGGCAAGAGAGTGGTCGTTGGGAACAGTATGGCCCGGAATTGCTGCGTATTGCTGACCGTGGTGACCGTCCGTTCGTACTCGGCCCAACTCATGAAGAAGTGATTACCGACCTGATTCGTAACGAGCTGAGCTCTTACAAACAGCTGCCGCTGAACTTCTATCAGATCCAGACCAAGTTCCGTGATGAAGTGCGCCCGCGTTTCGGCGTCATGCGTTCCCGCGAATTCCTGATGAAAGATGCTTACTCTTTCCATACCTCTCAGGAATCCCTGCAGGAAACCTACGATGCAATGTATGCGGCCTACAGCAAAATCTTCAGCCGCATGGGGCTGGATTTCCGCGCCGTACAGGCCGACACCGGTTCTATCGGCGGCAGCGCCTCTCACGAATTCCAGGTGCTGGCGCAGAGCGGTGAAGACGATGTGGTCTTCTCCGACACCTCTGACTATGCAGCGAACATTGAGCTGGCAGAAGCTATCGCGCCGAAAGAACCGCGCGCTGCTGCTACCCAGGAAATGACGCTGGTTGATACGCCGAACGCGAAAACCATCGCTGAACTGGTAGAACAATTCAATCTGCCGATTGAAAAAACGGTTAAGACTCTGCTGGTTAAAGCCGTTGAAGGCAGTAGCTTCCCGCTGGTTGCGCTGCTGGTTCGCGGTGACCACGAGCTGAACGAAGTTAAAGCTGAGAAACTGCCGCAGGTTGCAAGCCCGCTGACTTTCGCGACTGAAGAAGAAATTCGTGCCGTGGTTAAAGCCGGTCCGGGTTCACTGGGTCCGGTAAACATGCCGATTCCGGTAGTAATTGACCGTACTGTTGCGGCGATGAGTGATTTTGCTGCTGGTGCTAACATCGATGGCAAACACTACTTCGGTATCAACTGGGATCGCGATGTCGCAACCCCGGAAGTTGCGGATATCCGTAACGTAGTGGCTGGCGATCCAAGCCCGGATGGACAGGGTACGCTGCTGATCAAACGTGGTATCGAAGTCGGTCACATCTTCCAGCTGGGTACTAAGTACTCCGAAGCACTTAAAGCCTCCGTTCAGGGTGAAGATGGCCGTAATCAGATCCTGACTATGGGTTGCTACGGTATCGGCGTAACGCGCGTAGTAGCTGCGGCAATTGAGCAGAACCACGACGAACGCGGCATCGTATGGCCTGACGCTATCGCACCTTTCCAGGTGGCGATTCTGCCGATGAACATGCACAAATCCTTCCGCGTACAGGAGCTGGCTGAGAAACTGTATAGCGAACTGCGCGCACAGGGTATCGAAGTGCTGCTGGATGACCGCAAAGAACGTCCGGGCGTGATGTTTGCTGATATGGAACTGATCGGTATTCCGCACACTATCGTGTTGGGCGACCGTAACCTCGACAACGACGATATCGAATACAAATACCGTCGTAACGGTGAGAAACAGTTAATTAAGACCGGTGACATCGTCGATTATCTGGTGAAACAGATTAAAGGCTGATGCCAGAAAGGGTCCTGAATTTCAGGACCCTTTTTTACATGGATTGTATAAAATGGATAAACCAAAGGCGTACTGCTGCCTGCTTCTCCCCTGCTTTCTTTTACTTTCGGCCTGTACCGTTGATATCAGCCAACCAGACTCATCAGCCACAGCGGTAGATGCCAAGGCAAAAACATGGGCAGTCAAATTCCAGCATCAAAGCTCTTTCACCGAACAATCAATAAAAGAAATAACAGAACCTGATCTCAAACCCGGCGATTTACTGTTCTCCTCAAGCCTCGGGGTAACCTCATTTGGTATCCGCGTCTTCAGCACTTCCTCAGTGAGCCACGTTGCAATCTTTTTGGGAGATAATAACGTTGCAGAAGCGACAGGAGATGGCATCCAGATTGTTTCCCTTAAAAAAGCGATGAAGCATAGTGATAAGCTTTTCGTCTTACGAGTCCCGGATCTTACCCCGCAACAAGCCACAGAAATTACCGCGTTTGCCAATAAAATCAAAGATAGCGGTTATAACTATCGCGGCATTGTCGAATTTATTCCATTTATGGTGACTCGCCAGATGTGCTCACTGAATCCGTTCTCCGAGGATTTTCGCCAACAGTGCGTCAGCGGCCTGGCGAAAGCGCAGTTAAGCAGTGTGAGCGAAGGAGACAAAAAGTCGTGGTTTTGTTCGGAATTTGTCACTGATGCATTTGCCAAAGCCGGACATCCGCTTACGCTGGCACAGTCTGGCTGGATTAGCCCTGCCGATCTGATGCATATGCGTACTGGCGATGTCTCTGCGTTTAAGCCAGAAACGCAGTTACATTATGTTGGGCACCTGAAGCCAGGAATTTATATTAAAGCGAGTCGCTTTGTTGGACTGACTCAGTGATAAAAGCCTGCCTCGTGCACAAAATGCCGGATGCGGCGTGAGCGCCTTACCCGGCCTACAAAATCTTGCTAATACAAAATGTTGCATTATTGGCTGTAGGCCTGATAAGCGCTGCGCATCAGGCAATTTTTCGTTTGTTTCTGTCTCACGATGGCTTACTGCCCCAAACTACTGCAATCCTGGTGCGGGTAAAATTTACCTGCCGTATCGGGCGCAAATACTTTGGTCGGCGCACCAGTATCCGGATTAGCCTCAAGCGTAAAGTGACCTTCTACTGACAGTAACACTGGTTTCTCGCTGTTGCCGCGGGCAGCCAAATAGCCCCGTTCCAGCTCAGCGTTATTCGCTACCATGAAACGTTTTCCGGTCGCACAATCAGTAAAGGTTGCCGCATCAGCCATATAAAAATACATGCCGCGTAGAGTCATCGGCGTCACTGGCAGGCTGGATTTTGCCGGTTCCAGTGTATAGTTGAACTGCGATTCGATCGGATTGCCTTCACGATCGAGCATCTCCAGCGCATCTCCTTTCGCCCGATAATATGACTTTTCACCTTTACTGTCGGTTAATACCAGTTTGTCAGCGGTTCGCGCCCATGTACCGTAGGAGGCGAAAGAGGAAGGTTCTTCACGAGCCCCTAGATAACGCTCATTCATCACCCAGGTTCCATCTTTTTCGAGGAACAGAGAGGTTTCGATGCCTTCGCAATCAGCACACGGCAGCACGCCGCGCCAGCTTTGCGGCATCGGCTTCAGTTCAGCGGCCTGCGCCGGAGAAAGCGTATCGACTTCGGCTCGATTATTACATCCCATCAGAGTAAAGAGGCTGATTACAGCCATCGCTGTCACTATCGCTTTTTTCACCATCCATTCCTTCTTTTTATTCCCGACCGCCGCGCACTTTGCCGCGCAACGCCTTCACGCTTGATTTTTGTGCTTTCGATACCAGCCTGCGCTCTTTTGATGCGCGGGTAGGTCGTGTCGGTCGTCGGGCTTTTTGTTCTGTTGTTAATTCTTTAATCACTGCCACCAGCCGAGCCAGCGCCGCTTCGCGGTTCAGTTCCTGGCTGCGGTATTCCTGTGCCTTGATGACTATCACTCCATCGCTGCTAATCAGATGATGGCTGGCAGCGAGCAGGCGCTCTTTGTAATACTCTGGCAGGCTGGACGCTCGAATGTCAAAACGCAGATGAATAGCCGTTGAGGTCTTATTCACATGCTGTCCGCCCGCGCCCTGTGCACGAATAGCAGTGATCTCAAACTCACCATCGGGGATAGCAACATGTCGGGAAATCATAATCATGAAGGTTGTTGCCAGGCGATTAAGTTTACTTCCAGATTATTCTTATCATCCGATAACCAAATCACCCCATCCTGAATCGTTGCCTGCAGCGTCATGGTACGATCGGCAAAGGCGCTCACTTTTGCCAGTTGCTCGTCGTCCAGATACCAGACAGAAAGATTGGCAAACTGCGCACATTTGCTCTGATTTTGCTGCCACCAGATTTGCGCCGCCCGACTATTATAGGCAAACAGCGCCACTTCTGCGGCCTGGGTGCAGGCTTTCTTAATCCGCCGCTCATCCGGCAATCCCAGTTCAATCCACAAATCAATGCCCAGATGATCATTACGCAGCCACGCTTCCGGCTCATCATCGGCACACAAACCTCGGGTAAATTGCAGACGTTCATCAGCATATTTCAGCCACGCCAGCAAGCGCAGCATCATGCGCTCCTGGGTTTCTGAAGGATGGCGCGCCAGCGTCAGAGAGGCATCGAGAAACTGGTTGCGGTCGAGATCGGCCACATTAACCGTCGCTTTATAAATTGTCGCTTTAAGCGCCATAAGAAAACTCCTTTCGAATCAGGAGGCCATTGTAACGGAATACGTGCAGTTGCGACGCTAATATTGCAGAAATGAGTGTGGTATAGTCACCTTGCGAAACAGAGTTTATCTTCGTAGGCTTAGACTTGCATCCACGGTTAAGTCAGAGTGCTGACAGGAGGGCATGTGGAAAAATATTGTGAGTTAATACGCAAGCGGTACGCGGAAATCGCCAGCGGAGACTTAGGATACGTTCCGGACGCGCTGGGCTGCGTTTTGAAAGTGCTGAATGAAATGGCTGCCGACGATGCCCTTTCTGAGGCTGTCAGGGAAAAAGCAGCATACGCTGCGGCAAACTTACTGGTGAGCGATTATGTCAATGAATGATACGTATCAACCAATCAATTGTGATGATTACGATAATCTTGAGCTCGCCTGCCAGCATCATTTAATGCTGACACTTGAGCTGAAAGATGGCGAAAAACTGCAGGGGAAGGCCAGCGATTTAGTCTCCCGCAAAAATGTGGAATATCTGGTCGTTGAAGCTGCTGGCGAAACACGCGAGCTACGCCTGGATAAAATTACCAGCTTTAGCCACCCGGAAATTGGTACGGTGGTGGTGAGCGAGTCCTGATTGACTTTCGCCGGATGCGACGTTTGATGCGTCTTATCCGGCTTTCACTTAACTAAGTGTTTCGCCGCCAGACAAAACTTACGCCATTCTCACCTTCAGCCACACCTTCTTGCGTCACAAATACCTCTGCCGCTGCAATCAGCGTTTCGCCATAAAACAGCAGTGGCGTGGTGTCACGCAACCACGGCGGTACGCCCAGTTCCTGCCAGATTTTCTTTAACTTACGCCCACCATTGCGCCCGACAATATGCAGCAATCCTGGCGCTTTGAAACGCACGCTGACCGCTTCGTCTGCACGCGGAGGGCGAATATCGCCTCCCGCAGTAAGCTGTACACTTCCCAGCGCCGCCGGTAATTCCAGCGGTTGTAACCACGTCTGCCACGGCACAATGGTTTCGCTTTGCCCAGTGACGGATTTAATCCACCACAGTTGCGATTGATAGCGGCGGATTTCAAACGCCCCCAAACGTAAACAGGGGGAAGCATCTTCTCGCGCCAGCGCCACTTCCTGCCAGATCCTCACCAACGCGTCGCGGGAAGGCATCGGTGCATTCTGCCCTGCCAGCCAGCGGCGGATAATCGCCGCGCGACGGGCATCACTCATCGCCAGCATTGGCGCAATCTGCAGCGTCCCCTGCGGCGTTTGACAGTGTGCTAAATCATCTGCCAGCAGTTCATCCAGCAGGCTCTCTTGCTCAGCACAAAGTGCGGCGCTGCGGGCCGTTGCTTCGGCAAAATGCGGCCAACGCTGCTGCAATAACGGCACTACGCGTAGGCGCAGGAAGTTACGATCGTATGAGTCGTCCTGATTACTTTCGTCTTCAATCCAACGTAAACCATGCGCCAACGCCCACTGCTCCAGTTCTCCCCGTGTGCGGGCGAGCAACGGTCGGATCAGCCGCGTTCCGGCAAACTCCGAGACTTCCGCCATAGCCGAAAGCCCTGCAGGGCCGCTACCACGTTTTAACGCCAGCAGAAACGTTTCACATTGATCGTCGAGATGTTGCGCTGTAACCAGCACTTCACCAGGTAACAGGGTACGAGCAAATGCCTGATAACGTGCCTGCCGCGCCTGAGCCTCAATACCTAGCCCCTCTTGCGCAAGTTGCACACGCTCAACCACCAGCGGCACCTGCCACTGGTGGCAGATGTTCTCGCAATGCATAACCCAGGCATCGGCATTGGCACTTAAACCGTGATGCACATGAATCGCGCGCAGGGTGACGCCCGGATTTTCCGTCCGCCACTGCACCAACTGATGCAGCAGAACGGTGGAGTCAAGCCCGCCGCTAAAGGCCACCAGAATCTGGCGTGAGATGAGAAGTTGTCTATTGAGAGTGAGTGTCATGATGGTGCGATTTTACAGTAGCAATGCCCGGCACGTTACCGGGCAAATATGGCGATGACAAGCCTTACTGCTCATACAGTTCCAACGGCAGTCCGTCCGGATCGTTAAAGAATGTGAAGCGCTTTTGCGTGTAGGGATCGACACGTATGGCTTCACATTTCACGTTATGGCTTTCAAGGTGCGCCACTGCCGCATCGATATCATCAACGCTAAAAGCCAGATGACGCAGGCCGCAAGCTTCCGGTCGGCTGGGGCGCTCCGGCGGGAACGGAAATGAGAAAAGCTCAATCACATATTGCCCATTAAGCGCCAAATCCCCTTTCCACGAATCGCGCGCTTCGCGATAGACTTCGCTTTGCAGCGTGAAACCGAGAATATCGCAGTAGAAAGCTTTGCTCACCGCATAATCCGTCGCAATAATCGCAATATGATGAACTTGTTTTAAACCCAGCATAACGTCTCCTTTATTTGTTAACAGCACGTTACTCGCCCGGAAGCCGCTCTGGCAAGTTATCCCGCCATTTTTAGGACTCGTACGCGGTAAACGCCATCTTCGTCCTGTTTCGCGCCGTGAATATCCGTTTCAAAGCCGGGGTAGCGCTGGCCCACTGAACAGAGCATCAGCAGAAAATCGAGTACCGTGCGGCTCTTCTCGGTCAGCATTTCTCCTGGCATCAGTAGCGGTACGCCAGGCGGATAAGGCAGGATCATATTTGCCGATACTCTACCGACCAGTTGTTCCAGCGCAATGGTTTCTACTTCACCTTTAATCTGTCGTTGCCAGGCCTGATGTGGCGTCATGATCATCTCCGGCAAAGTATCAAATGCCCGCAACATCAAACCGGGAAGATCGTGTTTACGAATCAGCTTATGTATCCCTTGCGCGAGATCCTGAATACGCATATTGCGATAAAAATCGGGATCTTCTGCATAGAGATCGGGCAGCATATTTTTGATCCGCAGGTTGAGATCGTAAGAGCGCTTAAATTCCGTCAACCCACGCAATAATCCCATTGCTTTGGTTTTATCGATGCCAATACTAAAGAGAAACAGCAGGTTATAAGGGCCGGTTTTCTCTACTACGATCCCACGTTCGTCGAGGAATTTTGCCACCAGCGCCGCCGGGATCCCCTCATCGCTCATATTGCCCTGCTCGTCCATCCCCGGTGTCAAAATAGTGACTTTAACCGGATCGAGAAACATATGATCGGCATCCGCATCGTTAAAGCCGTGCCACTTTTCGCCAGGCGCAACGGGCCAGCATTCGGCTTCATCCACCTGCGGCGGTTGCCAGATATCGAAAAACCAGCCGTCAGACTCTTCCCGCAGCCGCTGGACCTCTTTGCGAAAATGCAGCGCTCGTTCTACTGAACGGTTAATCAGCCGTTTGCCCGGATTACCACGCAGCATCGCCGCCGCTGTCTCAACCGAAGCAACAATGGGATAACTGGGCGAAGTGGTGGTATGCATCATAAAGGCTTCATTAAACGCCTCTTCGTCGTACTCACCTTTAATGTGGATCAGTGATGCCTGCGACAACGCCGCCAGCATTTTGTGGGTCGATTGCGTTTCGAAGAAAACTTTTCCTGCCACCCGATCGCCACTCATACCACTTTTGCCCTGATAGATCGGATGAAAATGAGTATACGGGACCCAGGCGGAATCGAAGTGGATCGAGGGGACATCCAGCGTCTGTTTGATCCAGTCGGTGTTGTAGAGCAAGCCATCATAGGTTGAGTTGGTGATCACCGCATGAACCGGCCATTGTGCCTGCGTGGTAGCAGCGACTTTCTCTTCGATACTGTCGCGGGTAAATTCTCGTCGCGGGATCCCACCCAGAATCCCCAACGCATTACGTGTTGGTTTTAGCCAGACCGGCACTACATCGTTCATCATCAACAGATGCGCCAGCGATTTATGACAATTGCGGTCAATTAACAGCGTACTGCCGGATGGCGCGGCGTACATACCCACAATTTTGTTCGACGTCGATGTTCCGTTGGTGACAATATAACTCTGTTCCGCGCCGAAAGTCCGTGCGATGTACTCTTCCGCTTCCAGATGTGGCCCGGTGTGGTCGAGCAACGAACCTAGCTCGGTGACCGAAATAGAGACGTCAGCCTTGAGGGTATTCCCGCCGAAAAAATCATAAAACAGACAGCCAACCGGGCTTTTTTGATAGGCGGTGCCGCCCATATGCCCCGGCGTACAAAAGGTGTACTTCCGCTCTTTGACATAAGTAAACAAGGCTTTAGTGAATGGCGGGGTAATGTTATCGAGATATTCGTTGGTGTACTGACGAATACGAATGGCGATATCTTCTGCCTGCCCCAGCGCATATTCAAAGAACCAGAGCGCCATCCGCATATCCTGCACGCTGACATCCATCGTCGAGTGAGTATTGATGAAGGCATAAAGCGGGAGATATTCATTAAGTTGATTGATATCGCTACATAAATCGAGACTGTATTCATCCCAGTCAAAAATCACGCCGCATATTCGTGGGTTGTGTTCGATAAATTTCAGCAAATCAACGCTGTTTTGTGGCCAGATAATCTGAAAACCTTGCGCCACCAGCGCCGACTCCAGTTCTTTGATGGGCTCATCTTTATAAAAGACGCCATGCGGTCCCATAATGGCAATGATATTCATGTGTTCCTCCTGGAAAATCCTTCCTTAATCATAGCCCGCTCAAACCATGGCGATAAAAAAGGGCCACCGAAGTGACCCTTTTCAGAACATTTGCTGATTACGCGTAGCCGTAGCTCATCAGGCGCTGATAACGACGATTTTTTAAATCTTCAGTGCTTAACACGTCGAGATCGGCCAGATCCGCCAGCAGTTGCGCTTTCAGAGACGCCGCCATCGCTTCCGGGTTACGGTGAGCGCCGCCCAGCGGTTCCGGGATGATGGAGTCGATCAGTTTCAGTTCTTTCAAACGCGGAGCGATGATCCCCATCGCTTCAGCCGCCAGCGGTGCTTTGTCGGCGCTCTTCCACAGAATGGACGCGCAACCTTCCGGCGAAATAACGGAATAGGTGCTGTATTGCAGCATATTCACTTTATCGCCCACGCCAATCGCCAGTGCGCCGCCAGAACCACCTTCACCGATAACGGTGCAAATAGTCGGTACGCTAAGGCGAGACATTTCACGCAGGTTGCGTGCAATGGCTTCAGACTGACCGCGTTCTTCTGCGCCCACGCCCGGATAAGCCCCCGGGGTGTCGATAAAGGTGATGATTGGCATCTTAAAGCGTTCAGCCATTTGCATCAGACGCAGTGCTTTGCGGTAACCTTCTGGCGCTGGCATACCAAAGTTACGGCGAATTTTTTCTTTGGTTTCACGACCTTTTTGATGACCAATGATCATCACCGGACGACCATCGAGACGGGCGATACCACCGACGATAGCTTTATCGTCTGCATACGCGCGGTCGCCAGCCAGTTCGTCAAATTCATCAAAGGCCAGGCGAACGTAATCCAGGGTATAAGGACGCTGTGGATGGCGTGCCAGTTGCGCAATCTGCCATGCACCGAGATCGGCGAAGATTTTACGCGTCAGTTCTACGCTTTTTTCACGCAGACGATGCACTTCTTCATCGATGTTAATATCCAGTTTCTCATCCTGGCGGCTAACCGCAGTCAGAGAATCGATTTTCGCTTCCAGCTCTGCAATCGGCTGTTCAAAATCAAGGAAATTCAGACTCATAGTATTCCTGTATTAGTCAAACTCCAGTTCCACCTGCTCCGAACCAATGAGGCCACGGAGATCGTTTAATAAACGATCGCTCGGAGAAACACGCCACGTCGCGCCAAAACGCAACCGCGCGCGTGCATCCGCCCTCTGATAGTAGAGATGTACTGGAATTGTCCCAGAGCGGTGGGGTTCCAGAGACTGACGGAGTCGGTTTAAAAGCTGGTCATCAATTTGCCTGTCCGTCAGCGAGATAGCAAGCCCGCGAGCATATTTTTCCCGGGCTTCGTCAATATCCATCACTTCGCGAGCGGTCATTTTAAGCCCACCGCTGAAGTCATCAAAGCTGACCTGTCCGCTGACGATAAGTATGCGGTCTTTTTCCAGCAATTGCTGGTATTTATCCAGGGCGTCAGTAAACAACATCACTTCCAGCCGCCCGGAACGGTCATCCAGCGTGCAGATACCGATACGATTGCCGCGCTTGGTGACCATAACCCGCGCAGCAACAACGAGCCCCGCAGCCGTGGTGACTTTACCACGTTCTGTCGGGTGCATGTCTTTCAGCCTTACGCCTCCGACATAACGCTCAATCTCTTTTAAATACTGGTTGATAGGGTGTCCCGTCAGATACAGACCTAACGTTTCACGTTCCCCATCTAACACCACCTGCTCCGGCCACGGTTGGCAACTGGCGTAGGATTGTTCAATTTGTTCCGGCTCTTCTGCCAGCACGCCGAACATATCAGCCTGACCGATGGCTTCTGCTTTCGCGTGTTGATCAGCCGCCTTTAACGCATCGCCCAGCGAGTTCATCAGCGCCGCGCGGTGTGGCCCAAGACGGTCAAACGCCCCGGACATGATCAGTTTTTCCAGCACTCGCCGGTTTAACTTTTTGGTGTCTGTACGGGCGCAGAGATCAAACAGTTCACGGAAATAGCCGCCTTTATTACGGGCTTCGATGATCGCCTCAATCGGACCTTCACCTACCCCTTTGATCGCGCCAATACCATACACGATTTCGCCGTCGTCGTTGACGTGGAAATGGTAAAGACCGGAGTTTATATCTGGTGGCAGGATTTTCAGCCCCATCCGCCAGCACTCATCCACCAGGCCTACCACCTTCTCGGTGTTGTCCATATCTGCGGTCATTACTGCCGCCATAAACTCCGCTGGATAGTGCGCTTTCAGCCATAACGTTTGATATGAAACCAAAGCATAGGCCGCGGAGTGCGATTTGTTAAATCCGTACCCAGCGAATTTCTCCACCAGGTCGAAGATTTTCATCGCCAGTTCGGCGTTGATCCCGTTCTTTTCTGCGCCTTCAGCAAATACAGAACGCTGCTTGGCCATCTCTTCCGGCTTTTTCTTACCCATCGCACGACGCAGCATATCCGCGCCACCGAGGGTATAACCAGAAAGCACCTGGGCAATCTGCATGACCTGTTCCTGATACAGGATGATGCCGTAGGTTGGCTCCAGTACCGGTTTCAGGCTTTCATGCTGCCACTGCACATCCGGATAGGAGATCTCTTCGCGACCATGTTTACGGTCGATAAAGTTATCCACCATCCCTGATTGCAACGGACCAGGGCGGAACAGTGCCACCAGTGCGATCATATCTTCGAAGCAGTCAGGTTGCAGACGCTTGATCAGGTCCTTCATGCCGCGCGATTCAAGCTGGAATACCGCAGTGGTTTCCGAGCGTTGCAGCATGTCGAAGCTTTTCTTGTCATCCAGCGGGATCGCGGCGATATCCAGCGGCGGCTCGCCATTCTTCGCCCGCCGCTTGTTGATCATCTCCAGCGCCCAGTTGATGATGGTGAGCGTACGCAAACCAAGGAAGTCGAACTTCACCAGTCCGGCGTATTCAACGTCGCTTTTATCAAACTGGGTGACCGGATGTTTGCCCTCTTCATCGCAGTAAAGCGGCGCAAAATCAGTAATTTTGGTCGGCGCGATAACCACCCCACCGGCGTGCTTACCGGCGTTACGGGTGACCCCTTCAAGTTTGCGCGCCATGTCGATCAGCGCCTTAACTTCTTCGTCCGCTTCGTAGATTTCCGGCAGTTGCGGCTCGGCTTCAAACGCTTTCGCCAGCGTCATCCCCGGATCTGGCGGGATCAGTTTCGAGATACGATCGACAAAGCCGTACGGATGCCCCAGCACACGGCCTACGTCGCGGATCACCGCTTTTGCCGCCATTGTACCGAAGGTGATGATCTGCGATACCGCATCACGGCCGTACATATCTGCCACGTGTTCGATAACCTGGTCGCGTTTTTCCATACAGAAGTCAACGTCGAAGTCAGGCATGGAGACACGTTCCGGGTTAAGGAAACGTTCGAACAGCAGGTCAAATTCCAACGGATCGAGGTCGGTGATTTTTAACGCGTAAGCCACCAGTGACCCTGCACCAGAACCACGGCCTGGCCCTACCGGTACGCCGTTATCTTTCGACCACTGGATAAATTCCATAACGATGAGGAAGTAACCCGGGAAGCCCATCTGGTTGATAACCTGAAGTTCAGTATCCAGACGTTCGTCATACTCCGGGCGACGCTTAAGACGTTCTTCCTCGTCAGGGAATAAAAACGCCAGACGCTCTTCCAGGCCTTCTTTTGCACGCTTGACCAGATAATCTTCGGTGCTCATGTCCCCGGTCGGGAACTGCGGCAGGAAGTATTCACCGAGACGCACAGTCACGTTACAGCGTTTGGCGATCTCAACAGTGTTGGCAAGGGCTTCGGGGATGTCGGCAAACAGCTCGCACATCTCCTCTTCGCTGCGCATATATTGCTGCGGCGAATAATTACGCGGGCGTTTGGGATCGTCGAGAGTAAAGCCGTCATGGATCGCGACACGGATTTCGTGCGCGTCAAAGTCGCTGCTGTCGATAAAGCGCACGTCATTGGTCGCCACGACGGGCAAACCGCGCGCTTCCGCCAGCTCCACTGCCGCGTGCAGATAACTTTCTTCGTCCGGCCTGCCGGTGCGGATCAGCTCGAGAAAATAGCGATCCGGGAAGTGCTCTTCATAAAACGCAACGCACTCATCTACCAGCGCGCTGTTACCACGCAAAAGACTGCGCCCGACGTCGCCCATGCGCCCGCCGGAAAGGAGGATCAGCCCTTCGTTTAATTCGATAAGCCAGTCGCGATCGATGATAGGCCCAGCGGCACCGTACCCGCGCTGATACGCTTTTGAGATCAGCAACGTCAGATTCTGATAGCCGGTATTGTTCGCCGCCAGCACCGTCAGGTGGGTTAACTCATCACCCAGCAGGTCGCACTGGACATTAAAATCTGCCCCGACGATGGGCTTAATCCCTGCGCCATGTCCCGCTCCGTAGAACTTCACCAGACCGCAAAGGTTGGTGAAATCGGTGATCGCCAGTGCTGGCATACCCAACGCCGCCGCCTTTTTTACCAGCGGCGCGGTTTTGGCCAGGCCATCGATCATCGAGTAGTCGCTGTGCACCCGCAGGTGTACGAAACGTGGTTCAGACATCTTCAGATTCCGGTTTACTTAATCTCGACACAAGAATCAGGACGCAAGTCCCAGTGCGCGTTTGACAGGCCCAAAGCTGCGACGATGATGTTCAGTCGCGCCATATTCAGCCAGTTTTTCCAGATGAAAAGCGGTTGGATACCCTTTGTGCTGGGCAAAACCATATTGCGGGAAAACAATATCCAGCGCCGCCATTTCAGCGTCGCGCGTCACTTTCGCCAGGATAGACGCAGCACTGATTTCCGGCACACGACTGTCGCCTTTCACCACTGCCATCGCAGGCATCGGTAATTTTGGGCAGCGGTTACCATCAATCAACACATATTCTGGCGCAATATGCAGCCCCGCGACGGCGCGCTGCATCGCCAGCATGGTCGCATGAAGAATGTTCAGTTCGTCGATTTCGTGGGGTTCCGCGCGGCCCAGACTCCAGCTCAACGCTTTCTCTTTGATCTCTTCACAGAGCGCCAGACGGCGTTTTTCGCTCAGCTTTTTGGAATCATTCAGCCCGGCAATTGGGCGCGCCGGGTCAAGGATCACCGCAGCGGTAACCACCGCGCCAACTAACGGCCCGCGTCCGACTTCATCCACACCCGCAACCAGATGCGTGTGCGGATAAACAAATTCGATCATTGTGTTAACTCCAGAACGGCTTGTGCCGCCTGCTCATCGGCATTGCAGCGGATCTGCTGATGCAGTTCACGGAAGGTATCGTGCATCGCGTGACTGGTTTTCCCATTCGCCAACAGCGGTAACAGCGCCGCAGCCAGTTTTTGCGGCTCACACTCTTCCTGCAATAACTCTTTGACTAACTCTCTGCCCGCCAGCAAATTTGGCAGCGAGACATACTCGGTTTTCACCAGCCGCTTCGCCAGCCAGAAGGTAAAAGGCTTCATGCGATATCCCACCACCATCGGGCATTTCGCCAGCATGCACTCCAGGGCTGCCGTACCCGACGCCAGTAGCGCCGCATCACTGGCGACCATCGCCTCACGGCCCCTCCCATCCAGCAGATGAACAGCAAGGTCCGGTGCGACTTCAGCTTTGATACGCTCAAACTGCTCGCGGCGTTTGGCATTCACCAGCGGCACCACGATCTCGAGATCGGGATATGTCTGACGCAAAAGCTGAGCCGTTTTCAGGAAATCGGCACTAAGCATCTCCACTTCCGCACCACGGCTTCCCGGCAGCAATGCAAGACAGTGAGCATCGTGAGGGATCCCCAGCACATCACGCGCGGCGTTTTTATCTGGATCTAACGGCATGGCATCAGCCATGGTGTGACCGATAAAACGGCACGGCACGTTGTATTTGTCATAAAACGCTTTTTCGAAAGGCAGAAATGCGAGCACCAGATCGGTGGCTCTGCCTATTTTGAAAACGCGTTTCTGTCGCCACGCCCAGACGGACGGACTGACGTAATGAATGGTTTTGATACCCTGCTTTTTAAGATTACCTTCGAGGGTAATATTGAAGTCAGGTGCATCAATGCCGACAAAAACATCTGGCTTCAGTTCGCCAAAACGCTTTGTCAGATCGGCACGAATATGCAGTAAGCGACGCAGACGCCCGAGCACTTCAACAATGCCCATCACCGCCAGCTCTTCCATTTCGTACCAGGCTTCGCAGCCTTCAGCCTGCATTCGTGGCCCGGCAACACCAACAAAGCGGGCGTTGGGCACACGTTCTTTCAGAGCGCGGATTAAACCGGCCCCCAGGATATCGCCGGAGGTTTCTCCGGCGACCAGGGCAATCGTTAATGGACGCTGTTCAGTCATTAACGAATCAGACCGCGCGTTGAGCGTGCAAAGAAATCGGTAAAGGCTTTCACTTCCGGATATGTTTCCGCCAGTTCAGCAATTTCCGGTTTCACTTCATCGAGCGTTTTACCGCTACGATAAATCAGCTTATACGCATTGCGGATAGCGGTAATCGCCTCACGGCTGAATCCGCGGCGCTTCAGCCCTTCGATATTGACACCGAACGGCGTTGCGTGGTTACCCTGCGCAATGACATAAGGAGGGACGTCCTGCGCCACACCGGAGCAGCCGCCAACCATCACATGCGCACCAATGATGCAGAACTGATGGACTGCGGTCATGCCGCCGATGATCGCGAAGTCGTCAACCGATACGTGACCCGCCAGCGTTGCGTTGTTGGCGAGGATGCAGCGGTTACCTACCGTACAATCGTGCGCAATGTGCGCGTTGATCATCAGTAAGTTGTCGCTGCCCACCTTCGTCAATCCACCGCCCTGGACTGTGCCACGATGAATGGTGACGCTTTCGCGAATGCGGTTACGATCGCCGATTTCCACACGGGTCGGTTCGCCAGCATATTTAAGATCCTGGTTGACTTCGCCGATGGAGGCGAACTGATAAATCTCATTGTCGCGGCCAATTTTAGTATGACCATTCACGACAACGTGAGATTTCAGTACGGTACCCTCACCAATTTCGACATGGGGTCCAACGATACAAAAAGGACCAATGTGAGCATTGGCGGCAATCGATGCGCCCTCTTCCACAATGGCGGTTGGATGCACAAAGGCGGATTTATCAATCACGTATCAGGCCTCCCGGCTACGAGCACACATCATCGTTGCTTCGCAAACTACTTTACCGTCGACCAGAGCAACCCCTTTAAAACGGGTCAGGCCGCGGCGCGTTTTTTCGAAAGTGACTTCCATGATCATTTGATCGCCTGGCACGACCGGGCGCTTGAAGCGCGCTTCGTCAATACCGGCGAAGTAGTACAGCTCGCCCGGTTCCAGTTTTCCTACGCTCTTAAACGCCAGAATACCTGTTGCCTGTGCCATTGCTTCCAGAATAAGCACACCCGGGAAAATCGGTTTTCCAGGAAAATGGCCCTGGAAGAATGGCTCATTGACAGAGACATTTTTTACTGCGCGCAGAAAACGACCTTCTTCAAAATCCAGCACGCGATCTACCAGTAAGAACGGGAAACGGTGCGGCAGAAGTTCTAAAATCTCTTCAATCTGCAGAGTATGAGTGTTAGTAGTCAAGATACTCTTCCTGTCAAAATATAAGAAACGACAATAATAACACGGCCTGCCGCAATCGTAAGAATGAGACAGGCCGTAAAGTTTGGCGAACAAAAGATGGAACGTTAGTCTTGTTGATTAACCTTGCGCTCAAGCGATTTCAAACGCTTGCTCATGTCATCAATGTTCATCACCAGTGCAGCGGTTTTGCGCCAGACTTTGTTGGGTTGCAGCGGAATGCCTGAGGAATAGACGCCTGGTTCAGTGATGGGACGCATCACCATACCCATGCCCGTAACCGTCACTTTGTCGCATATTTCCATATGCCCATTGATTACGCTGGCTCCGCCGATCATGCAGTAACGACCAATTTTCAGGCTTCCCGCCATAATGACGCCACCGGCAACCGCCGTATTGTCGCCAATCACGACGTTATGTGCAATCTGGCACTGGTTATCAATGATCACGCCATTGCCAATAACGGTGTCATCCAGCGCACCGCGATCGATAGTAGTACAGGCACCGATCTCCACGCGATCGCCAATAATTACGCGACCAATCTGCGGGATCTTCACCCAGTTACCCCGATCGTTGGCATAACCAAAGCCGTCTGCGCCTACCACTGTTCCGGACTGGATCAGGCAATTCTGACCGATCTGGATCTCATGGTAAATGGTTACGTTCGCCCAGAGACGCGAACCTGCACCTATTTTGCTGTTTTTACCTACGAAGCAACCGGCACCGATAATCACGTTATCGCCCAGTTCAACGCCGGACTCAATCACCGCGTTAGCGCCAATCGATACGTTGTTACCCAGCTTCGCCGTCGCGTCGATCACCGCACTGGGTGCAATGTTCTGCGCGGGCTGCGGCGTGGTATCTAAAATTTGCGCCATGCGCGCGTAAGTCAGGTAGGGGTTCTTCACTACCAGCGCGGCACTTTTCGCGAAAGGAAGATCGTCCTGGGTCATGACAACCGCGGACGCCTGGCACAAGCCTAAATGCTCACGGTATTTTGGGTTAACCATGAACGTGATGTGACCTGTTTGTGCAGATTGCATGGACGCAACGCCGGTGATGACGATATCGCCATCACCGTGTAGTTCTGCATCCAACTGCTGCGCTAAATCAGCCAGTCGAATTGAAGGCATTACTTATTTAACCTGTTTCAGTACGTCAGCAGTGATGTCTTTTACATCGCTGCTGTTGTAAGCAACGGCGTTTGCATCAACAACCAGATCGATATCCTGGCTGTTGGCAACGGATTTCACAGCAGTCTGGATACGAGTAACCAGTTTGCCGCGTTCTTCGTTGGAACGACGAGCGCGATCCTGCTCAAAAGCCTGCGCTTTCTGAGCAAAAGTCTGGCGCTGAGCCATCACGTCTTTTTCCAGTTTGGTACGATCGCTGCCCGCTTTCATGGACTGCAGCTTTTTCATTTTAGCCTGCAGATCGGTTTCCATACGCTGCAGTTCGCTGGCACGGCCTTTGAACTCATTTTCCAGCGTGTTAGAAACACCGGTTTTCTGCGCTACCTGCTGGAACAGGCTGCCCATATTGACGATTGCAATTTTGTCAGCCGCCTGAGCAGAAGTTGCCAGTGCTAAACCGAGACCTGCAGCTAATAACCACTTTTTCACAATAAACTCCTTACCATCCCATTTGCACCGGAGGGTGCAGTTCTTTGCGTGGCCCGGCGATCTTATATTGATCGCCTAAAGTCATCGCTACACTACCACTACATTCCTTTGTGGAGAACACTTACCAGGTTTTACCGATGTTAAACTGGAACTGTTCTGCCTTGTCTCCATCGTACTTTTTGAACGGCTGGGCGTAGGAGAACACCAACGGCCCCAATGGGGACATCCATTGTAATGCGATACCCGCAGACATACGGATATTGCTTGGATCACTATAGTCCGGATATCCAGAATATTGGCTGGAATCCCAGTTTGTATCCCAAACGGTACCCATATCCCAGAAAAAGGAAGTACGAACCGAGTTAGCATACTTGTCGCTAATGAACGGCGTCGGGGTGATGAACTCGAGGCTGGCAACCGCCATAGCGTTACCGCCTACAGCATCATCCGATTTACACAGGTCTTTCGCGCCGTCCTGAGTCGCACATTCGTAATCATAGTCCGGATCATAATTACTAGCCTGATGCGGGAAGTAAACTGCTTTCGGACCAATGGTATTGGACTGGAAGCCACGCACGGTGCTGGAACCACCGGCATAGAAGTTCTCGTAGAACGGCATCTCTTTGCCGCCTAAACCATCACCATAACCCCAGCGGGTACGACCCAGAACAACCCATTTGTGATCGTCATCGATCGGCACATAAGTCGCCGTGTCTAACGTCACTTTGTAGTATTCGTTATCCGATCCCGGAATGGTCACTTTACCGGTCAGGTTGACACGTGAACCATCTGTCGGGAAGTAACCACGGTCAAGCTTGTTATAGGTCCAACCATAGTTGAACGTGAAGTCGTCCGTTTTGAAGCTGTTATCCTGATCAGAGGTACTCGGATGTTCACCCATAGAGTACAGATAACGCCACATCGCAACCTGAGGCTGCATGTTGGACAGGGAGTTATGTACATAACCCAGACCTGCACGCAGCGAGTTATATTCGTTAATCGGGAAGCCCAACGTCACGTCTGTACCATAACTCTTGTTGGTATAGTCGGACAGGTCGGCGTCATCTGCCTGGAAGTCATTATAGAAGAGACGACCACCGAGGCTTACGCCATCTACGGTGAAGTACGGGTTGGTTACCGACAGTTCAGCATAGGTCTGGTAATCGTTTTTGGTCCCGTTGATACCAACAGCATAACCCGTACCTAACCAGTTATCCTGTTGCACACCAGCCTGGAAGCTCACGCCACTTTCAGTACCGTAACCAATCCCGAAGTTGAAGCTACCGGTGTTACGTTCTTTCACCTTGTAGACTACATCAACCTGGTCCGGGCTACCCGGAACACGTTGGGTATCGGTATCGACAGTTTCAAAGAAGCCCAGACGATTCAGACGCTCCTTACCCTGATCGACCAGATCGCTCCCCAGCCATGCACCTTCCATCTGACGCATTTCGCGACGCAGAACGGCATCTTTCGAGGTATCGTTACCTTCAAAACGGATCTTACGCACGTAGAAACGGTTACCCGCATCAACGTTCACGCGTAATTTAACGGTTTTGTCGGCATCGTTAATTTCAGGCATCGACTGTACGCGCGGATAGGCATAACCATAGCGACCAAGAAGCTTTTTAATGTCATCTTCCATTTTGGTCACTTTGGTGCCGTTATACAGCTCACCCGGCTCGATCTTAGTCAACTGCTCAATTTCAGCGGAGTGCCCGGCAAGGTTACCGCTCACTTCAACGCCAGAAAGCTTGTATTGATCGCCTTCGGTGATGTTCACCGTGACGTAAATACCTTTTTTATCTGGCGTCAGACTGACCTGGGTAGAGTCAATGTTGAAACGAGCATAACCGCGATCCAGATAGTAGCTGCGCAGGGTTTCAAGGTCGCCTGCCAGTTTCTGTTTCTGGTATTTACGATCGCCTACCACGTTCCACCACGGCACTTCGTCACGCAGTTGGAAATGAGAGATCAGTTCGTCGGTGGTGAAAGCATGGTTACCAACAATGTTAATTTGCTGGATTTCAGCTGATACACCTTCCTGGAACACCAGTTTGAGGTCAACACGGTTGCGCGGCAGCGGGGTCACGACAGCTTTAACGCTGGCGCTATATTTACCGACGCTGTAGTAGAAGTCTTCCAGACCTTTCTCGATATCGGCAATGGTGGTGCGATCGAGGGATTCGCCCACACGCACGCCAGAAGCCTCGAGGTTTTGCTTCAGCATGTCATCTTTCACCGATTTGTTACCGGAGAAAGTAATGCTGGCAATGGTCGGACGTTCTTTTACCTGAACCAGAAGGGTATCACCATCACGAAGGACGCGAACATCCTCAAAGTTGCCGGTAGCAAACAGAGCGCGAATGGTATTACTGATATCTTCATCATTAACCGTGTCGCCTGTGCGCACCGGCATACTGAGGAGGGCCGCACCAACGGCGACACGCTGAAGGCCTTCGAAATGAATATCTTTCACTACGAATCCTTCAGCACCGTATACGGTGGCGCTGCTAAACAGCAGCGACGCTATGAGCAACTTTTTCATCGCCATCGTTATTATGCGTTCTTCCTAACTAACTCTCATAACCGAGAGAAATCATTGAAAAGTGCAAGCCCCATTAACAGCACCAGCAGAATCGAGCCAATGCGATAACAAAAGTCTTGAACCCGCTCGGATACCGGTCCGCCCTTGATCTTTTCGATCGCAAGGAACAGCAGATGCCCCCCATCAAGTACGGGCAACGGAAACAGGTTAATTATCCCTAAGTTCACGCTAATGAGCGCAAGAAACGGCAGGTAATAAACAACCCCGAGTTCCGCTGTCATCCCAGCCCCCTTGGCGATAGAGATCGGCCCACTGAGGTTGTTCAGTTTCACATCACCGGTGATCAATTTTCCCAGCATACTGACCGTCAGCTTCATCAGCTGCCACGTTTTGTCCGTGGCTTCGACGATAGCGTTGAACGGCCCATACTGGCGTACAACTTTATACTCATCTGGCAAAGGAATGACTTTCGGCTCAATACCGACAAAACCAATCGCCTTACCATTACCCGGTTTACTCTCCGGGATTAATGTCAAAGACAAGGGACTCCCCTGTCTTTCGATTTCTAACGCTAAGGATTTACCCGGGTTATCCCGGACAAGCATCACAAAGGTCACCCACTGCGTTAAGGACTGACCATCGACTTTAACGATCCTGTCGCCTGCTTGCAAACCTGCCTTGCTTGCGGCCGAGTTTGGCTGCACATTTTCCAGTACAGGTTCAATTTGCGGGCCACGAGGACGAATCCCCAGCGAAGATACCGGATCTTCTTTATCAGGCTCAAACGCCCAGTGACGTAAATCGAGCTTTACATCCCGTCGTTGGTCGCTGCCAAATGGCGCTACCGTAATGGTGGTGCTTTCATCGCCAATTTTATCGACCAACTGCAAACGCACGGCATCCCAATCAGGCGTTTCGATACCATCTACGGCTTTTAGTTCCGTACCTGGTGCAATTTGTGCTTCCGCAGCTATCGAATTGGCTGCTATTTCGCCAACCACCGGACGTACGCCAGGTACACCAATAATAAAAACCAGCCAGTAGGCAAAGATAGCAAAAATGAAGTTTGCAACCGGACCTGCGGCAATAATCGCCGCACGTTGGCCGACAGATTTATTATTGAAGGCATGGTGGCGGAGTTCCGGAACAACCGGTTCTGCGCGCTCATCCAGCATTTTGACATAACCGCCCAACGGGATCAGGGCGATGACATATTCGGTGCCTAGCTTATCAGTTCGGCGCCAGAGCGCCTTGCCAAAACCTATTGAGAAACGCTCAACACGAACACCACAACGCCGGGCAACCCAGAAATGACCAAATTCATGCACGGTGATAAGTACACCCAGTGCAACGATGAACGAAGCCAAATCCCAGAGAAAACTCAGCATATTACCTTCCGTTAAAGCGTCCTGAATACCAGTAACAACAAGCAAGCAAAGACCGGTACCGCAGCCGTCAGACTATCAATACGATCTAAAATACCACCGTGTCCTGGAATTAAATGACCGCTGTCCTTAATTCCTGCTTCACGCTTAAACATACTCTCGGTCAGATCGCCGAGCACTGAGGCTAACGCTGCGACAATAGAGCAAATGAGTAAGGTGACGGGAGCGATGTCGAGATTCGCCCACATGCCATAACCCCATGAGATTACCGCTGCAGTCGCGAGTCCACCGATAAAGCCTTGCCAGGTTTTACCCGGAGAAACCTTCGGTGCCAGCTTATGTTTACCAAACAATTTGCCAAACATATATGCGCCAGAGTCAGCGCCCCATACCAGGATCATGACATAGAGCAGCCATATTGCGCCACTGTAATGATTCTCGTCGTAGTGCCAGGCCCGTAACGCCAGCATGCCCCAGAAGAAGGGAACAATGGTTAGCACGCCAAAAATAATGCGCAATGTTTTAGAGTTACGCCAGATTGCTGCGGAACCTGGGTAAAACAGCACCAGCAATAGCGCGACAATCCACCAACCCAGCGAAGCCCAAAGTGAGATTTCAACCAGCGGTTGATGAATATTTCGGTGATATTCCGGCAACAGAAAAAGCATCAGCGCCAACAATAACCCACATAACACCGCCAACCATACTCGCTGCGAGCGAGTGGTAAAACCGCTAAGCTGTCCCCATTCCCACGCTGCCAGCATACAGACCACCAGCGTTACAATGGCGAACCCCACCGGCGGCAACAGAAACAACGCCGCGATGACGACGGGTATTAACACAAAAGCAGATATCAGGCGATACTTCAGCAAAAGCGACCCCCATCAGGCTGTTTCATCACCGGGCTCGGTGCCGCCGAAACGACGCTCTCGATTAGCAAAGGCATTTAACGCCCCTTCAAAGTCTTGTTCATCGAAATCGGGCCAGAGAACATCTGTAAAGTAAAGTTCGGCATAGGCAATTTGCCAAAGCAAAAAGTTACTAATGCGATGCTCCCCCCCAGTCCTAATTACTAAATCTACAGGGGCCAGTTCATGCATACAGACATGCTGGTTTAGCATCTCTTCATCTATCTGATCTGGTTGCAGGTTTCCTTGCTGCACCTTTTCAGCCAGTTGCCTGACTCCCTGGACTATATCCCAACGTCCACCGTAGTTCGCCGCAATATTCAGCGTTAGACCGGTATTTCCGGCTGTTAGCGCTTCCGATTTACGAATACGTTCTTGCAAACGCGAGTTAAAGCGACTGGTATCGCCAATAATACGCAGACGTACGTTATGTCGGTGCAGGCTTTTTACTTCGCTATCGAGCGCCCAAACAAACAGTTCCATTAACGCACTGACTTCCTGCGCTGGTCGGTTCCAGTTTTCACTACTAAAGGCATACAGCGTTAACGCCTCAATACCGTTGTTGGCCGCAAAAGAGACAGCCCGGCGGACGGATTTTGCCCCGGCTTTATGCCCAAAGGCACGAATCTTCCCTTGCTTTTTTGCCCAGCGACCATTGCCGTCCATAATGATCGCAACATGACGACAGCCATGTACTGGCAATTTTTCGCTAAGTGGTTGAGTAGCAGACAACATCACGCGTTTCTTATTCCCTGACAGGGTTTACGGTACTCAGGAATACTGAAGCCTATACAAAAAAAAGCCGTGTAAAACCACGGCATACCTGACCTTATAAGCCAACTACTTATAGTCAGATGGCGCAGACTATATCACTGAAGCCCTACGCTAACAAATAGCACGACTCTCTGTAGCCGGATTATCCTCAGCTTGCGAGACGCGTCACCTCTTTTCTGGCGACTTCACGCGCGTTCGTATCAACAGATAACACATCGTCCACGCATTGTGGTTCGCGCATATCCATTTTTTCCAGTACGGATAAATTCAACGCGGCGATATCCGTAAAGCGGATTTGTTGCGCAAGAAAGGCTGCAACGGTGATTTCGTTTGCGGCATTCAATGCAGTCGTCGCAGCCTGGCCTTGTTCGAACGCGTCCATTGCCAGTTTAAGGCATGGATAGCGATCATAATCCGGTGCGGCAAATGTCAACGCACTGAGTTTGCAAAAATCCAGCGGCTTCACACCAGAGTTCACGCGATTCGGCCAGGCCATGGTGTGGGCAATTGGCGTACGCATATCCGGTTCACCCAACTGCGCCAGAACACTGCCGTCCTGATAACGCACCATTGAGTGAATCACTGACTGCGGATGAATCAGCACTTCCATCTGGCTGGCACTGGCGTTAAACAACCAACGCGCTTCAATGTATTCCAGACCTTTGTTCATCATGGTAGCCGAATCGACAGAAATTTTACGCCCCATCGACCAGTTCGGATGACGGCAGGCTTGATCCGGCGTCATTGTTGCCAAATCGCGCAATGGCGTCTCACGGAAAGGGCCACCAGACCCGGTAAGCAAAATGGACACCACGCCATTTTGCTCAAGGTCAGCGTATCCCAGATTATGCTGGATAGGTTGCGGTAAACTCTGAAAAATGGCGTTATGTTCGCTATCGACTGGTAACAATTGCGCTTTGCTCTGCTTTACGGCGTCCATAAACAGACGTCCGCAAGTGACCAGTGATTCTTTATTGGCCAGCAAAATGGTTTTACCCGCGCGGATCGCAGCAAGCGTAGGTAACAGCCCAGCAGCGCCAACAATGGCTGCCATCACCTGATCAACATCCTCAAGCGCTGCCATATCGCAAGCGGCTTGTTGCCCACTTAAGACTTCGGTGCGGCTACCCTGTTGCTGTAGCATCGTTTTAAGAAGTTTCGCACTCGCTTCATCGTCCATTACGGCATAGCGGGGAGAGAATTCCAGGCACTGCTCTACCATGCGAGTGACATTTTTGCCTGCCACCAGCGCAACTACGCGGAAGTGTTCGGGATTATGGCGCACCACGTCCAGCGTGCTGCAACCAATCGAGCCGGTCGAGCCCAGAATGGTGAGTTGCTTCATGAAACATCCAGAGTTGAGACAGAATAAAAAGCAAAACGCCGCCAGCCGATCCGCAAGGATCTACTGAGCGGCGTTTTTTGTCGTTCAAGAAATCAGAACTGCATCAGTTCTGCTTCTTTGTCTGCCAGCGCCGCTTCAATTTTCTTGATTGCAGCATCAGTCAGTTTCTGTACATCGTCCTGAGAACGGCGATCGTCGTCTTCGCTGATCTCTTTATCTTTCAACAGTGCTTTCACTTTGTCGTTCGCGTCACGACGCACGTTACGTACTGCAACACGCGCTTGTTCTGCTTCACCACGAACGATTTTGGTCAGATCTTTACGACGTTCTTCCGTCAGCGGCGGCAGCGGAACACGAATGTCGCTACCCGCAGAGTTCGGGTTCAGGCCAAGATCGGACGCCATAATCGCTTTTTCAACGGCCGGAGACATTGAACGATCAAACACGTTGATTTTCAGAGTACGGGAATCTTCTACCGTTACGCTTGCCAGCTGACGCAGCGGCGTCGGCGTGCCGTAATATTCCACGACAATGCCATCCAGCAGGCTGGGAGAAGCACGACCCGTGCGTATTTTGCTGATTTGGGTTTTGAACGCTTCTACGCATTTGTCCATGCGTACTTCAGCATCTTTTCTGATATCGCTAATCACGTTACGAATCCTTGAAAACTTGTCTCAGTCAGACCAGACAGTCACACACAGTGGAAGTGTGCTAAGTATAGCCCTGATTAAACATATTACGGGTAATCGTCTGGATTATTAGGCTATTTTATTTGCCATTTTGGCACCGGGCAGTGCTCGCCATCCTCACGTACTTGTGTACGCTCCGGTTGCTGCGCGCTGGCCGTGACCAAACTACCTGCAACAATAACGCCTTATAACCAGACTTACGCCCCCGCGATACTTACGCGGAATCTTACCCTTATTTATCCATCACGGGAATTATTCCGTGATTAAAGTCCCTTCTTTTTCACCCATTACCACACGGCGCAGCGCACCCGGTTTGTTCATGTTGAAAACACGAATCGGTAATTTATGGTCACGAGCCAGCGTGAAGGCCGCCAGGTCCATGACTTTCAGCTCTTTTTCCAGCACTTCGCTGTAAGTCAGTTGCTCGTACATCGTTGCGGTTGGATCTTTCGCCGGATCAGCAGTAAACACGCCGTCAACTTTGGTTGCTTTCAACACCACATCAGCTTCAATTTCGATACCACGCAGGCAAGCTGCAGAGTCGGTGGTAAAGAACGGGTTACCTGTACCGGCGGAGAGGATCACCACACGATTGTTGCGCAACAGGCTAATCGCTTCTGCCCAGCTGTAGCTGTCGCACACGCCATTCAATGGAATAGCGGACATCAGACGAGCGTTCACATAGGCGCGGTGCAGTGCATCACGCATTGCCAGGCCGTTCATTACGGTCGCCAGCATCCCCATGTGGTCGCCCACAACGCGGTTCATACCCGCTTTCGCCAGACCAGCGCCACGGAACAGGTTACCCCCACCAATCACCACACCAACCTGAATACCCAGTTCAACCAGTTCTTTGATTTCCTGAGCCATGCGATCCAGTATGCTTGCATCAATACCGAAGCCTTCCGTGCCCTGCAGAGCTTCGCCACTCAACTTAAGCAGAATGCGTTTATAGACGGGTTTTGCATTGGTAGCCATGTTTCTTTCCTGAGACTGTCAACGATTGAAATGAATTAATACCGGCGACATTGTACGTCGCTTTTCAGCGCAGCCCCATAAGGGTTAGCTGAATTTACAAGATGGGCGCAAAAAGAAGCCGCCCTCAGGCGGCTCCTTTTCGATAATTAAGACTGCTTGGACATCGCAGCAACTTCTGCTGCAAAGTCAGTCTCAACTTTCTCGATGCCTTCACCTACTTCGAAGCGGATGAAGCCAGTCACTTCAGCGTTATGCTCTTTCAGCAGCTGACCAACAGTTTTGCTTGGTTCCATAACGAACGGCTGACCGGTCAGAGAAACTTCGCCGGTGAATTTCTTCATGCGGCCTTCAACCATTTTCTCTGCGATTTCTTTCGGCTTACCAGACTGCATCGCGATATCCAGCTGAACCTGGTATTCTTTCTCTACCACTTCAGCGGAAACGTCTTCCGGTTTGATGAATTCTGGTTTGCTTGCAGCAACGTGCATAGCGATGTGTTTAACCAGCTCTTCGTCAGCGCCTTTAGCAGCAACCAGAACGCCGATACGCGCACCGTGCTGATAAGAACCCAGAACGTCGCCTTCCAGCGCAGCAACGCGGCGAATGTTGATGTTTTCACCGATTTTCGCTACCAGCGCAACACGTTCTTCTTCGAACTGTGCTTTCAGAACTTCAACGTCAGTGATTTTGCCAGCAACAGCTGCGTCCAGAACTTTGTCTGCGAACGCCTGGAAACCAGCGTCTTTTGCAACGAAGTCAGTCTGGCAGTTAACTTCCAGAATGATGCCGTAGTTGCCGTCGATTTTGGTTTTGATCACGCCGTCAGCAGCAACGTTGCCTGCTTTTTTCGCTGCTTTAATAGCACCGGACTTACGCATGTTTTCGATTGCCAGCTCGATGTCGCCGTTAGCTTCAGTCAGTGCTTTTTTGCAATCCATCATGCCTGCGCCAGTACGCTCACGCAGCTCTTTTACCAGGGATGCGGTAATTTCAGCCATTCTAAAATCCTCGGAGATGTGATCTGCCCGGCATTAAACCGCACAGATATAAAAGTGAAAAAGGGGGCCATATGCAGGCCCCCTAACCAAACGTGTACTACCTGGTCTATAAGGGCTCTCCCCCTTCATATTTCGCGCCGCAGATGCGTTGTCTTCGCTCGCTCATCCCGGTCACTTACTGATGTAAGCTCCCGGGAATTCTCGAGCTTGCCGCCTTTCTGCAACTCGAACTATTTTGGGGGAGTTATCAAGCCTTATTACTCAGCTTCTACGAAGCTTTCTTCCGCCTGGGAAGCCAGATCCTGAGAACGGCCTTCACGTACGGTTGCAGCAACAGCGCCCAGGTACAGGGTCACAGCACGGATTGCGTCGTCGTTACCCGGGATAACGAAGTCAACACCGTCCGGATCAGAGTTGGTATCAACGATAGCAAATACCGGAATACCCAGGTTGTTTGCTTCTTTGATAGCAATGTGTTCGTGGTCAGCATCGATTACAAACAGAGCGTCCGGCAGACCGCCCATGTCTTTGATACCGCCCAGGCTGTTTTCCAGTTTCTCCAGCTCACGAGTGCGCATCAGCGCTTCTTTCTTGGTCAGCTTGTCGAAAGTACCGTCCTGAGACTGAGTTTCCAGGTCTTTCAGACGTTTGATGGACTGACGAACGGTTTTCCAGTTAGTCAGCATACCGCCCAGCCAGCGATGGTTCACGAAGAACTGGTCGCAGCTCAGAGCAGCGTCTTTCACCGCTTCGCTTGCAGCGCGTTTAGTACCAACGAAAAGGATTTTACCTTTACGAGAAGCAATCTTGTTCAGTTCAGCCAGAGCTTCGTTGAACATCGGTACAGTTTTCTCAAGGTTGATGATGTGAACTTTGTTACGCGCACCGAAGATGAACGGCTTCATTTTCGGGTTCCAGTAACGGGTCTGGTGACCGAAGTGAACACCAGCCTTGAGCATGTCGCGCATGGAAACAGTTGCCATGATTAAAACCTCTATATAAAAGTTGGGGTTATGCCTCCACGTATCCCATATTACCGACCCTAAAGGGCACCCCGGAATATGTGCCGATACGTGTGTGTTGTTACACAAAGTGAGATTGTCGCTTCCGTCCAGTCTGTGTATACGAAATGGATCGGAAGTCCGGCGCGCTTTATACCACAAATACGTCGTGGACACCAATAATTGTTGGCGCTGTGTACAGCATCAGACGATGAATTTTCTATTATAGAAAACGTTCAGTGGCACGTTTGGCGAAATTCAGAATGATTCTCAATTTGCCCGGGTGTGATACCATTGACGACACTTACATATATATTGTCGGTATCACCGACGCTGATGGACAGAATTAATGGCTATCTCAATCAAGACCCCAGAAGATATCGAAAAAATGCGCGTCGCTGGCCGACTGGCTGCCGAAGTGCTGGAAATGATCGAACCGTATGTTAAACCGGGCGTCAGCACCGGCGAGCTGGATCGCATCTGTAATGATTACATTGTTAATGAACAACACGCGGTTTCTGCCTGCCTCGGCTATCACGGCTATCCGAAATCCGTTTGCATCTCTATTAATGAAGTGGTGTGCCACGGTATCCCGGACGACGCCAAGCTGCTGAAAGATGGCGATATCGTTAACATTGATGTCACCGTAATCAAAGATGGTTTCCACGGCGACACCTCAAAAATGTTTATCGTCGGTAAGCCAACCATCATGGGCGAACGTCTGTGCCGCGTAACGCAAGAGAGTCTTTACCTGGCGCTGCGCATGGTAAAACCGGGCATTAATCTGCGCGAAATCGGCGCGGCAATTCAGAAATTTGTCGAAGCAGAAGGCTTCTCCGTCGTTCGTGAATATTGCGGACACGGTATTGGTCGCGGCTTCCATGAAGAACCGCAGGTGCTGCATTATGACTCCCGTGAAACCAACGTCGTGCTGAAGCCGGGAATGACCTTCACCATCGAGCCAATGGTCAACGCGGGCAAAAAAGAGATCCGCACCATGAAAGATGGCTGGACGGTAAAAACCAAAGATCGCAGCTTGTCTGCACAATATGAGCATACTATTGTGGTGACCGATAACGGCTGCGAAATTCTGACGCTACGCAAGGATGACACCATCCCGGCGATAATCTCGCACGAAGAATAAGATGAAGCCGGCGAATGCCGGCTTTTTTAATACGATAATTTAATCTTATGGGTGGCGCACAATGAATACCCTTCCAGAACAGTATGCAAACACCGCTCTCCCCACCCTGCCCGGTCAACCGCAAAATCCATGCGCCTGGCCCCGTGATGAATTAACCGTTTGTGGGATAAAAGCCCATATTGATACCTTCCAGCGTTGGCTGGGTGATGCCTTTGACAATGGGAACTCCGCAGAACAATTGATTGAGGCACGCACCGAGTTTATCGACCAACTCCTGCAACGGTTATGGATTGAAGCGGGATTCAGCCAGATTGCTGACCTGGCATTGGTTGCCGTCGGTGGCTATGGCCGCGGTGAATTGCATCCACTTTCCGACATCGATTTACTGATCTTAAGCCGTAAGAAACTCCCGGACGATCAGGCACAGAAAGTTGGCGAGCTATTAACGCTGCTCTGGGATGTGAAGCTGGAAGTCGGTCATAGCGTACGCACGCTTGAGGAGTGCATGCTGGAAGGGTTATCGGATTTAACCGTCGCCACCAATTTAATCGAATCCCGCTTATTAATTGGCGATGTTGCGCTGTTCCTCGAACTGCAAAAACATATTTTTAGCGAAGGATTCTGGCCTTCCGACAAGTTCTACGCGGCGAAAGTTGAAGAACAGAACCAGCGCCATCAGCGTTACCACGGCACCAGCTACAACCTTGAACCAGACATCAAAAGTAGCCCCGGCGGCTTGCGCGATATCCACACTCTGCAATGGGTGGCCCGCCGTCATTTTGGCGCGACTTCACTGGATGAAATGGTAGGGTTTGGCTTCTTGACCTCAGCGGAGCGGGCGGAATTAAACGAATGTCTGCATATATTGTGGCGTATTCGCTTTGCCCTGCATCTGGTCGTCAGCCGTTACGATAATCGCCTGCTGTTTGATCGCCAGCTTAGCGTCGCCCAGCGTCTGAATTACAGTGGTGAAGGTAACGAACCGGTCGAGCGGATGATGAAGGATTACTTCCGCGTTACACGCCGCGTCAGTGAACTCAACCAGATGCTGCTGCAACTGTTCGATGAAGCCATCCTCGCCCTTCCCGCCGACGAAAAACCACGTCCAATCGACGATGAGTTTCAGCTACGCGGAACGCTGATCGACCTGCGTGATGAAACACTATTTATGCGCCAGCCAGAAGCCATCTTGCGTATGTTCTACACCATGGTGCGCAACAGTGCGATCACCGGCATTTACTCCACCACGCTGCGCCAGTTGCGCCACGCCCGTCGCCATCTGCAACAACCACTGTGCAATATTCCGGAAGCGCGAAAACTGTTTTTGAGCATTCTACGCCACCCCGGAGCGGTGCGACGCGGACTATTGCCAATGCATCGCCATAGCGTGCTCGGCGCGTATATGCCGCAATGGTCGCATATCGTCGGGCAGATGCAGTTTGACCTGTTCCACGCCTACACGGTGGATGAACATACTATCCGCGTGATGTTGAAACTGGAGAGTTTTGCCAGTGAAGAAACGCGACAGCGCCATCCGTTATGTGTGGACGTCTGGCCGCGCCTGCCGTCAACTGAGCTGATTTTCATCGCCGCGCTGTTTCATGATATCGCCAAAGGACGCGGCGGCGACCACTCCATTCTCGGTGCTCAGGATGTAGTGCATTTTGCCGAACTCCACGGACTGAACTCGCGCGAAACACAGCTGGTCGCCTGGCTGGTTCGCCAGCACTTGCTGATGTCGGTGACAGCTCAGCGCCGCGATATTCAGGACCCGGAAGTCATCAAGCAGTTTGCCGAAGAAGTGCAAACAGAAAATCGTCTGCGTTATCTGGTATGCCTGACAGTGGCAGACATTTGCGCCACCAACGAAACACTGTGGAACAGCTGGAAGCAAAGTCTGTTGCGTGAGCTCTACTTTGCCACCGAAAAGCAGCTACGGCGCGGAATGCAAAACACGCCGGATATGCGCGAACGCGTTCGCCATCACCAGCTACAGGCGCTGGCGCTACTGCGTATGGACAATATTGACGAAGAGGCGCTGCACCATATCTGGTCACGCTGTCGCGCTAACTATTTTGTCCGCCATAGCCCAAATCAACTGGCCTGGCATGCGCGCCATTTATTACAGCATGATTTAAGCAAACCGCTGGTCTTGCTTAGCCCGCAGGCTACGCGTGGTGGCACGGAGATTTTTATCTGGAGCCCGGACCGCCCATATCTGTTTGCCGCCGTGTGTGCCGAGTTAGACCGCCGCAATTTAAGCGTTCACGACGCACAAATTTTCACCACTCGCGACGGTATGGCAATGGATACCTTCATCGTGCTGGAACCCGATGGCAGCCCGCTGTCCGCAGATCGCCATGACGTTATTCGATTTGGTCTGGAACAGGTGCTGACACAAAGTAGCTGGCAGCCACCGCAGCCACGTCGCCAACCCGCCAAATTGCGCCATTTTACTGTTGAAACCGAAGTGACGTTTTTGCCGACCCATACCGACCGAAAATCATTCCTCGAATTGATTGCCCTCGACCAACCTGGCTTGCTGGCGCGAGTCGGGAAAATTTTTGCCGATCTGGGAATTTCGCTTCATGGCGCCCGAATTACAACCATTGGCGAGCGAGTAGAAGATTTATTCATAATTGCCACCGCTGACCGGCGTGCGCTTAATAACGAGTTGCAGCAGGAAGTGCATCAGCGGTTGACAGAGGCCCTCAATCCAAACGATAAAGGGTGATGTGTTTACTGATATGAAAAGAGTTTAACAATGCAGCAGTTACAGAACATTATTGAAACCGCTTTTGAACGCCGTGCCGAGATCACCCCAGCCAATGCAGACACCGTTACCCGCGAAGCGGTAAATCAGGTGATCGCCCTGCTGGATTCCGGCGCACTGCGTGTTGCGGAAAAAATTGACGGTCAGTGGGTGACGCATCAGTGGTTGAAAAAAGCGGTGCTGCTCTCTTTCCGTATTAATGATAATCAGGTGATCGAAGGGGCAGAAAGCCGCTACTTCGACAAAGTGCCGATGAAATTCGCTAACTACGATGAAGCACGTTTCCAGAAAGAAGGCTTCCGCGTCGTGCCACCAGCGGCAGTGCGTCAGGGCGCGTTCATTGCCCGTAACACCGTGCTGATGCCGTCTTACGTCAACATCGGCGCATATGTTGATGAAGGCACCATGGTTGATACCTGGGCGACCGTCGGTTCCTGTGCGCAGATTGGTAAAAACGTCCACCTTTCCGGTGGCGTGGGTATCGGCGGCGTGCTGGAGCCGCTGCAGGCTAACCCGACCATTATTGAAGATAACTGCTTCATCGGCGCACGCTCTGAAGTGGTTGAAGGGGTGATTGTCGAAGAAGGTTCCGTCATCTCTATGGGCGTATACATTGGTCAGAGCACCCGTATTTACGACCGTGAAACCGGCGAAATCCACTACGGTCGCGTTCCGGCTGGTTCGGTGGTTGTGTCAGGTAATCTGCCGTCGAAAGATGGCAAATACAGCCTCTACTGTGCGGTTATCGTTAAGAAAGTTGACGCGAAAACTCGCGGCAAAGTCGGCATTAACGAACTGCTACGCACCATCGACTAAAAGTCAGTACACGGGCAGCATGAAGCTGCCCGTTTTTTTACAGGGATGAATGATGATCACACGCAGGCGTTTTTTACAGGCTGCCGCCGCGACGTTAACGGTGAGTTCAGGTTTCGGTTATATGCATTACCTGGAACCCGGCTGGCTTGAATTAAGCCATCACCGCTTCGCCTTTTTTGAAGAAAAAGCCGCACCATTCAAAATTCTGTTTCTGGCCGATCTCCATTACTCTCGTTTTGTTCCTTTAAGCCTGATTTCTGACGCTATTGCCCTTGGCGTAGCGCAAAAACCTGATTTGATTTTGCTGGGTGGCGATTATGTTTTATTTGATATGCCGCTGAATTTTTCGGCGTTCAGTGACGTACTCTCTCCCCTTGCCAAATGTGCACCGACATTTGCCTGTTTTGGCAATCACGATCACCCCGTGGGTACAGAGAAAAATCGCTTAATTGGCGAGGCGTTAAAATCGGCGGGGATCACTGTGTTGTTTAACCAGGCAACGGTAATCGCCACATCAAAACGGCAATTTGAACTGGTTGGCACTGGTGATTTATGGGCCGGACAATGCAAACCACCTCCCGCCAGCGAAGCAAATCTGCCTCGTCTGGTGCTGGCACATAATCCCGACAGCAAAGAAGTCATACGTGATGAACCCTGGGATCTGATGCTGTGCGGCCATACTCACGGCGGGCAACTGCGCGTACCGTTGGTTGGTGAACCTTTTGCCCCTGTCGAAGATAAACGTTACGTCGCCGGATTAAATGCCTTTGGCGAACGACACATCTACACAACCCGTGGCGTGGGCAGTTTGTATGGTTTGTGTCTGAACTGCCGCCCGGAAGTAACGATGCTGGAACTGGTGTAGAACGTGAATTTTATCGCCAGAATAAAGCAGGTAATTTTTTGATTTTTACGCCATGATAGAAGTCTGGAAGAAAAAGGCTTTCTGCGATCACAGTCGAGCCGGGCAGGCCAGGCCAAATGCTCAAATAAGCACAATTTACTGACTCATTTTGAGGTAACGCTATGTACGACAATCTGAAAAGTCTGGGTATTACCAATCCTGAAGAAATTGATCGTTACAGCCTCCGGCAGGAAGCCAACAACGATATTCTGAAAATCTATTTCCAGAAAGACAAAGGCGAGTTTTTCGCCAAGAGCGTGAAGTTTAAATATCCGCGTCAGCGTAAAACGGTCGTCGCTGATGGTGTGGGTCAGGGTTATAAAGAAGTCCAGGAAATCAGCCCGAATCTACGGTATATCATTGATGAGCTAGATCAAATCTGCCAGCGTGACCGCAGCGAAGTTGATCTTAAGCGTAAGATCCTCGACGACTTACGTCACCTGGAGTCAGTAGTAACCAATAAGATCAGCGAGATTGAAGCCGATCTGGAAAAACTGACGCGTAAATAATGTCATTCTGTGGGCCGGGTAAAGTCTCACCCGGCTGTAATTTTGTAATCGACCTACCGCTCTTCATCCAGTTGTAACGCCACATACAGCAGCAACCTGTCATCAAAATTGCCCAAATCAAGCCCGGTCAGTTCCGATATACGATTAAGCCGATACTCAAGAGTATTACGATGAATAAACAACGCCTTTGACGTTGCCAGCGGTTGCACATTGTGGCGAAACCACGCCGCCAGCGTTCGCCGCAGCAAGCCGTTATTGTCCATCGCTTTCAGCCGCGCCAGCGGTCGCGCCAGTTCGTTGGCCTGCCAATCGCCACGCAAACTGTCGAGCAACACAGGCAACATCAAATCCTGATAAAAATAGCAGCGACTTTCGGGCATCCGCTGTTTACCCACCACCATCGTCGTTTTCGCCGTACGATAAGAGCGGGCAATACTGCCTGGTCCGGTAAAATAGTTACCCAGCGAAACGCGAAAACGTAGCTGACCATACTCTTTCATGCGGGCAATCAGTTGTTCAACTCGCTTACGATGATCTTCTGCATCCCAGCGCCCAAACGAATTCAACGCCGGTTTCAACACCACCATTTCGGTCAGTGAAACAATCGCCACCAGATTATTACGCTCGGGTGTAGTCAGCGCGTTTTGCAGTTGCTGTAACTCCGCCATTGCGCTATCCACGCCAAGTTGACCGCTATCGACCTCAACAATAGCCACCACTCGCGGTTGATTGAGATCGACCCCCAGCCGTTGCTCCCAATCAGTAAGTGCGGGAGTATTCTCCTCGGCCTGAAGGAGGTTCATCACCAGTTCTTCCCGCAAACGGCTATCCTGCGCCAACAGGTGCATCAACCGCGACTGTTCCAGCATCATTTCAGCCGTCATGCAGACCAGTTCGCCATATTTACGCAGATTCTCTGGTTCACCTGTCAGGCCAATTACGCCGACAATTTCACCTTCCAGCCGTAACGGTAGATTAATCCCCTGCCGCACACCGTGCAGATGACGTGCCACCGCGTCATCGATATCGACGACTCGTCCCTGTGAAAGTACCAGCAATGCACCTTCGTGCAATTCACCAATACGCTCACGATCGCCGCTGCCGATAATACGCCCGCGGGCATCCATTACGTTAATATTGGTATCAATGATGCGCATGGTGCGCGCCACGATATCCTGCGCCATTTTGGTATCAAGATGCCAGCCAGCCATAAGTCCTCCGTTATGCACGGCTTAGCATAAGGAAGTACGTAACGTACGGCATTGTGCAAATGCCCAAAGGATGAGGAAGATGTATGGAGTTGTGGTGAAGTTCACAGATTGTAAGGAGAACCCCTTCCCGTTTTCAGGAAGGGGTTGAGGGAGATTACTGCATTAACAAGTAGATGGTGCTGTCGCCGCGCTGAATGTTCAGTGCCAGCACAGACGGTTTGCTGTCGAGAACTTTACGCAGTTCAGCGATGTTTTTCACTGCCTGCTGGTTCGCACCAATAATCACATCACCTTTCTTCAGGCCGATCTGCGCAGCTGGAGTGCCCGTTTTCACGTTGTTCACCACCACGCCCTGATCTTTGCCTTTGTTGCTCATCTCAGCGCCTTCAATGCCGTTGAAGATGGTGCTGGAATCAACCTGATTCTGGCTGCTCTGCTGCAGTTCCAGGTTCACGTTAACCTGCTTCCCGTCGCGCAGTAAGCCCAGGGTCAGTTTGCTGCCTACCGGCATAGTGCCCACCTGAGCACGCAGTGCGGCAAAGCTGCTGATTGGCTTACCGTTCAGTGAGGTGATCACATCACCCGCTTTAATGCCCGCTTTCGCGGCGGAAGAATTCGGCAGAACCTGGCTTACGAAAGCACCGCGCTGGGCGTCAACTTTCATCGCTTTCGCCAGATCGGAGTTCAGCTCAGTCCCCATAATACCCAGCTCACCGCGTTTCACCTGGCCGTATTCCACCATCTGCGAGGTCAGGTTTTTCACCATGTTACTCGGGATAGCAAAACCGATACCGATGTTGCCGCCGTCCGGTGCGAGGATCGCGGTGTTGATACCGATCAGTTCGCCGTTCAGGTTAACCAGCGCACCACCGGAGTTACCACGGTTGATCGCAGCATCGGTCTGGATGAAGTTTTCATAGTTTTCGGCATTCAGACCGCTACGCCCCAGCGCAGAGACAATCCCGGAAGTTACTGTCTCGCCCAGGCCGAACGGGTTACCAATTGCTACGGTGTAATCACCCACGCGCAGTGCATCAGAATCCGCCATCTTAATTGCGGTCAGGTTTTTCGGATTCTGGATCTGGATCAGCGCGATATCAGAGCGCGGATCTTTGCCAACCATCTTCGCGTCGAACTTACGACCATCGCTCAGCTGGACTTTAATCACCGTCGCGTTATCAACAACGTGGTTGTTGGTGACGACATAGCCTTTATCGGCATCAATGATGACGCCGGAACCCAGCGCCATGAATTTTTGTTGCTGGCCGCCGCCATTACCGCCCTGGCCCCCCTGGCAGAACGGGGAGCTCTGGAACGGAGAACCTTCCTGGCAGAACGGAGAATCATCACCGAAGAACTGCTGGAAATTACGCGGCATACGCGGCGTATTAACGGTTGTGCTACCTTCTACGTTAATGCTGACCACTGAAGGCATCACCTTTTCGAGCATTGGTGCAAGGCTTGGTATCTGCTGGGCTGTCGTTGCTGAAGAAGTCTCAGCCGCCGTTGCAGAGAGCGGAGATAACGCCAAACCTAAACTCAGAGCCAGTGCACTCAGTGCTAATGTGGTTTTTTTCATGTATTTCAGTCTCGATTAACAGATAACGCAAAATTGCTGTGTTCTTCAGATTCGTTTTATAGCGCGAAGTTCCGAACTAAAGTTTCTGCAAAAGGTAAAAATTTATTGTTCGTCTTTACAAAAGCCTGGTTATTGTTCTACGGCCATCAGACGTCGGTATTCATCCCAGGCATAGAGGTCGGTCATACCGCTGATATAATCCTGCAGCAGGCGGCAACGGTAATAATATTCCCATAGCGGAAACTCAGGAGAATCTGACGGTAATTTACTGACAGCCTCGACATAGGCCAGCCGATGGCGCGTCGAGAGTTTGTGGAATAAGCGCGATTCAATAGGGAAACGTTTCACCCGTTCTTTTTCTACCAGTTCAGTAAAGTCTGATAACGACAGGCTTAATAAAGGGCGATAAATCTCTAATAATCCGCTAATGACCCGATAGCCCTGCAATTCAAGCTGCTCGACATCTGGATGGCTAAACACATGTTTTACAGCGACATTTTTATATAGCTTTAGAAGATCGCTGCATTCGCTGGCATCTTCCAATAATGCATGATTAAACGTTCCGGCGAAAATCGCAGGCAGATTATCAATAAATCGTTGTGCCGCGTAGGGTACCAGTTTATTTAGGGTGTTTACCCGTAAATACATAAAAAACTGATCTTCCGTACTGCGGCTTAAACTATTTGAGCGTGATTTTTCCCAGGCATTTTCAACCACCAGCGAAAAGAGCGAACCTTTCTCATGCTGGCCCCACGCTTCGTGCAAATGATGATAAAGCTGCTCAACGCTGAATATTCTTTTCTCTACCGCATCTTCAAGATCTGCCACACAATAGGAGATGTCGTCGGCAGCTTCCATAATCCACGTTAATGGAAAACGACTGTAAAGCGCCAAATTAAGTTCTTTACGCAACCGGGCAATATAAGCTTCTTCAGAAAGATAATAACCCGGCTTTTTCATTAAATAGTGATGTGTCTCAGGCGTTTCGCCACGCCACCACGCCGGACGGGTATATTTTAAAATACCGCCAACCTGTGCCCAGGTGAGATTCATCCGCATCAATGTATGCACCAGACGAATACCTTGTGCATTCCCCTCAAAATGGCATAAGTCCTGACGAATTTTGCGCCGCAGTTCGTTAAGCGGTTCTTCCCCTTCCCGTAAACGTAATGCCACCACGCAGCAGCGATCGTCAGTCAGAGGCTGGCTTTCGGCATCAGCCGGAAACAAACGCTGGCGAAACCAGTCATTTATCGCCGCTTCACCAAAATGGCCAAACGGCGGATTGCCGATATCGTGCATCAGGCATGACATCTCAACAATACTTTCAAAGGGGCCGGTCAGTTCATCCAGACCATAATCTTCCAGTAATTTAAGCTCTTTCAGACGGCTTAAAATTTCTTTGGCGATGTAGCGCCCCACCTGCTGGACTTCCATTGAATGGGTTAGACGCGTGCGCACGGCGGCATTTCGCTCCAGCGGAAAAACCTGGGTCTTTTGTTGCAGACGACGAATTGCCGGAGAGTTGATAATACGTCCGCGATCGCTCTCAAAGATTCGCAGGATCTCATGTTCGGTTTTAACGCCCTGTGGTGAACGGTAACGACGATGCCAGTTTATTTTTTTTCGGAAATCAATCTGTGCCATGTCCTCTCCCGCGTGAGAAATACGCTTCCCCGTAAGCGCATGGTAAACTATGCCTTCAAATCGGGCTTATCGCGAGTAAATCTATGAAAATCGGCATCATTGGTGCAATGGAAGAAGAAGTTACGCTGCTGCGTGACAAAATCGAAAACCGCCAAACTATCAGTCTGGGCGGTTGCGAAATCTATACCGGCCAACTGAATGGAACCGAAGTTGTGCTTCTGAAATCGGGCATCGGTAAAGTCGCTGCGGCACTGGGTGCAACTCTGCTGTTGGAACACTGCAAGCCAGATGTGATTATTAACACCGGTTCTGCCGGTGGCCTGGCACCAACGCTGAAAGTGGGCGATATCGTTGTCTCGGACGAAGCACGTTATCACGACGCGGATGTCACGGCATTTGGTTATGAATACGGTCAGTTACCAGGCTGCCCGGCAGGCTTCAAAGCTGACGATAAACTGATCGCTGCCGCTGAGGCCTGCATTGCCGAACTGAATCTTAACGCTGTACGTGGCCTGATTGTCAGCGGCGACGCTTTCATCAACGGTTCTGTTGGCCTGGCGAAAATCCGCCACAACTTCCCGCAGGCCATTGCTGTAGAGATGGAAGCGACGGCAATCGCTCATGTCTGCCACAATTTTAACGTCCCGTTTGTTGTCGTACGCGCCATCTCCGACGTGGCCGATCAACAGTCTCATCTTAGCTTCGATGAGTTCCTGGCTGTTGCTGCTAAACAGTCCAGTCTGATGGTTGAGTCACTGGTGCAGAAACTGGCACATGGCTAAGTCACTGTTCAGGGCGCTGGTCGCCCTGTCTTTTCTCGCGCCGCTGTGGCTCAACGCCGCGCCGCGCGTCATCACGCTTTCACCCGCCAACACTGAACTTGCTTTTGCCGCCGGGATCACGCCGGTAGGGGTCAGCAGTTATTCCGACTACCCTCCACAAGCGCAAAAGATTGAGCAGGTTTCAACCTGGCAGGGGATGAATCTCGAACGCATTGTGGCCCTTAAACCCGATCTGGTGATTGCCTGGCGTGGAGGTAATGCCGAGCGGCAGGTTGACCAGTTAGCTTCGCTGGGAATAAAAGTAATGTGGGTCGATGCGACAAGCATTGAACAAATTGCCAATGCGTTACGTCAACTGGCCCCCTGGAGCCCACAACCGGACAAGGCTGAACAAGCCGCGCAATCCCTGCTGGACCAGTACGCACAATTGAAAGCGCAATATGCTGATAAACCTAAAAAACGTGTTTTTCTGCAATTCGGCATTAATCCGCCATTTACCAGTGGAAAAGAGTCGATTCAAAACCAGGTACTCGAAGTTTGTGGCGGAGAAAACATCTTTAAAGACAGCCGGGTTCCCTGGCCGCAAGTTAGCCGCGAACAGGTGTTAGCACGCGCGCCACAGGCGATTGTCATTACAGGTGGACCGGACCAAATTCCTAAAATCAAACAATACTGGGGTGAACAGCTCAAAATTCCCGTTATTCCTCTCACGAGTGACTGGTTTGAACGTGCAAGCCCACGTATTATCCTCGCTGCACAACAGCTCTGTAATGCGCTTTCACAGGTAGATTAGCGCCTGATCTTTTCAGGTGCTCAGTGGGGATAGAACAATGCTCGTCTATTGGCTGGATATAGTCGGCACAGCGGTATTTGCCATCTCCGGCGTTTTGTTAGCCGGAAAATTGCGTATGGACCCTTTTGGTGTTCTGGTACTGGGCGTGGTTACCGCAGTAGGCGGCGGGACAATTCGCGACATGGCGCTGGATCACGGCCCGGTCTTTTGGGTGAAAGATCCCACCGATCTGGTTGTTGCAATGGTGACCAGTATGCTGACGATCGTGCTGGTGCGCCAGCCAAGACGCTTACCGAAATGGATGTTGCCGGTGCTGGATGCCGTTGGTCTGGCGGTGTTTGTCGGCATTGGCGTGAATAAAGCCTTTAATGCGGAAGCCGGTCCGTTGATCGCGGTTTGTATGGGCGTCATTACTGGCGTTGGCGGCGGGATCATTCGTGATGTACTGGCCCGCGAAATCCCCATGATTTTACGCACAGAAATCTACGCAACGGCCTGTATTATCGGCGGTATTGTCCACGCTACGGCTTATTACACATTTTCCGTGCCCCTGGAAACAGCCAGTATGATGGGCATGGTCGTGACGCTATTGATTCGACTGGCGGCTATTCGTTGGCATCTTAAGCTACCGACGTTTGCGCTGGATGAGAATGGGCGTTGAAGAGTGAAGATGTGCCGGATAGTTTATCCGGCACATGAACAACAGATTAGATGCTGAAGGAAGAACCGCAACCGCAGGTGCTTTTCGCGTTCGGGTTGGTCACGATGAAACGAGAACCTTCCAGACCTTCGGTATAGTCAACGGAACCGCCGACCAGATATTGCAGGCTCATCGGGTCAACCACCAGGCCAACGCCCTGTTTTTCGATGGTCATATCGCCTTCGTTCACCTGATCATCAAAGGTGAAACCATACTGGAAGCCGCTGCAACCGCCACCGGTGATATACACGCGTAATTTCAGATTCGGGTTATCTTCGTCAGCGATCAGGCTTTTAACTTTGTTGGCTGCTGCGTCGGTAAACTCCAGCGGCAGTGCTACGTCATCACTCATATTTTGCTCCAAACGACATCGGCAATTGGGCAAATTCTAACCCAATAATAATCGCCATTATCTAATACCCTGGTATTTCGTTCAAGTATTCTCGCTGGCTGATGCGGCCTTGCTTCGCGCCAGTTGTTCCGCTTCCTGTTTTGCCAGCGTGCGCGCAAGAATCGCCGAGTATAGCGGTTTCCCGCCGGTAAATTGTGCTAATAGTGTTGCGCCAAGACCGGTAATAATCATTGGCAAAATGAGCTGATAGTTATCGGTCATCTCCAGAACCAGAATGATCCCCGTTAACGGCGCGCGAATAGAAGCCGCCAGTAACGCCCCCATTCCGGCAATAGCAAACGTCCCCGCCTCAAGGTGATATTGCGGAAACAGCTCAACGGCAACCATTCCGAAAGCGGTTCCCAGCACAGTACCCAGCGCCAGCATAGGGGCAAAAATACCGCCCGGCGCGCCGGAAGAGAAACAGAGTAAGGTGGTAATGACCCGCGCGACGAAGATAAACACCAGCATTCCCATGCTGAAGTTCCCCGCCGTGGCGATAGGAATCAGGTTAAAACCGCCGCCCGAAGTTGCTGGTGCCACAAACCCCAGCAATCCACACAGACCGCCAATCGCACCGCCCATCAGTACCCATTTGGTAATATTGCCGCCGTGCACACGGTGCAGCAAATCCTGCATCCCCAGCACCCATTTATTAAAAATAGGGCCGAAAATGCCAAAAATAATACCGAGGATCAGATAAAGCCACAGTGTATTAAGCGGCGCGTCAGAAAGTTTACCGACGTCAATCAACGCAACTTCATGATTAAAAATCCGGTACATAATGGTCGACATAATGACACCAATAAATACCGCTTTAATCGAAATTAACGTATAGCGAAACTGCGGACGCATCTCTTCGATAATAAACAAAATACCCGCCAGCGGCGCATTAAAGGCCGCAGCCAGACCCGCTGCTGCACCGGTTGCCAGCAGCGTATGGCGCGCTTCATCACCTTTCAGGCGGAATATATCAAGCACCATCCGACCGATATTACCGCCGATCTGCACGGTTGGCCCTTCACGCCCCAACACCATGCCGCCGCCGAGTGTCCCCAGCCCGCCAAAGAATTTCACCGGCAACACACGCCACCAGCGAACGGGACGTTGATCTTCCAGCGCCCCTTCAATTTCCGGGATCCCAGAACCACCTGCTTCTGGCGCATATTTGCGCACCAAAAAGTAGCCGAACATCGCCAGCACCGCCGAACAGAGAAAAGCGACGGTTAACAGTAGCGGATAATTATCGGCAGTATGGACCAGCGCCCCCATCCGTTGGTTCTGTAACCAGGCGACGCCTTTGTCAAAAGCAACAGCTGCCAGCCCGACAAGCGTGCCGACGACGGCAGCCATAAACAAAATGGCTAACGGGGTTTTATCGCGCTCAAGAAGTTGGCGAATCAGTTGTCTGCGTCGCAGGCGCGCAGCCTGCGGTGTTTCTAAAGAGGGAGTATCAGTTTTCATCCAATGATCACTTATTGGTCATACAAATAAGATGACGGCATTTTACTCGCACGTTCCATGAAAATCCTTTGCAAAGCGTAATGTTTCAAATGCACAAAACTTTTATACTCTATGAAATCAGGATTGCACCAGCACAAGCAACCTGACGTTTGACGAGTATTTAACTTGTTATGAATAACATAGAATAGCAGCCATTCACTTTTTCTACGAATCAGGAACCCTCCATGAGTAAGTCTGAAAATCTATACAGCGCAGCGCGCGAGCTGATCCCTGGCGGTGTGAACTCCCCTGTTCGCGCCTTTACCGGCGTGGGCGGCACTCCACTGTTTATCGAAAAAGCGGACGGCGCTTATCTGTACGATGTTGATGGCAAAGCCTATATCGATTATGTCGGTTCCTGGGGGCCGATGGTGCTGGGCCATAACCATCCGGCGATCCGCAATGCCGTGATTGAAGCCGCCGAGCGTGGTTTAAGCTTTGGTGCACCGACCGAAATGGAAGTGAAAATGGCGCAACTGGTGACCGAACTGGTCCCGACCATGGATATGGTGCGCATGGTGAACTCCGGCACTGAAGCGACAATGAGTGCCATCCGCCTGGCCCGCGGTTTTACCGGTCGCGACAAAATCATTAAATTTGAAGGTTGTTACCACGGTCACGCTGACTGCCTGCTGGTAAAAGCCGGTTCTGGCGCACTCACGTTAGGCCAGCCAAACTCGCCGGGCGTTCCGGCAGATTTCGCCAAACATACATTAACCTGTACTTATAACGATCTGGCCTCTGTACGCGCCGCGTTTGAGCAATACCCGCAAGAGATTGCCTGTATTATTGTCGAGCCAGTAGCAGGCAACATGAACTGTGTTCCGCCGCTGCCAGAGTTCCTACCGGGTCTGCGCGCACTGTGCGACGAATTTGGCGCATTGCTGATCATCGATGAAGTGATGACCGGTTTCCGCGTGGCGCTGGCTGGCGCGCAGGATTATTACGACGTGGTGCCAGACCTCACCTGCCTGGGCAAAATCATCGGCGGTGGAATGCCGGTAGGCGCATTCGGTGGTCGTCGTGATGTGATGGATGCGCTGGCCCCGACCGGTCCGGTCTATCAGGCGGGTACGCTTTCCGGTAACCCGATTGCGATGGCAGCCGGTTTCGCCTGTCTGAATGAAGTCGCGCAGCCGGGCGTTCACGAGACGCTGGATGAGCTGACAACACGTCTGGCAGAAGGTCTGCGGGAAGCGGCAGAAGAAGCGGGAATTCCATTGGTCGTTAACCATGTTGGCGGCATGTTCGGTATTTTCTTTACCGACGCCGAGTCCGTGACGTGCTATCAGGATGTGATGGCCTGCGACGTCGAGCGCTTTAAGCGTTTCTTCCATATGATGCTGGACGAAGGTGTTTACCTGGCACCGTCAGCGTTTGAAGCGGGCTTTATGTCTGTGGCGCACAGCATGGAAGATATCAATAACACCATCGATGCTGCACGTCGGGTGTTTGCGAAGTTGTGATCCAGCATGGTTTGTCGGATGCGGCGTAAACGCCTTATCCGACCTACAGATCAGGACCGTTTGTAGGCCCGATAAGACGCCACAGCGTCGCATCGGGCATCCGTTGCCGCGTAAAAGCTTTATCCATCCAGGAGTTAAGGGCCGTTATATGGAAAAATTAACGGCTCTGCTTTCTCAACAAATAGATAAAATACGGCGCGCCGATAAAGGTCGACAGCAGCCCCGCTGGGATCTGGAATGGAAACAGCACCATCCGCCCACACCAGTCAGCGAACACCAGCAGTAATCCCCCCACCAGCGCCGAAATCACAATATGCGGCATCGTCCGTCGAAAGCCCATCATCCGTGCGATATGCGGTGCCATCAGGCCAACAAAACTCAACGGCCCGATGGTCATTGTCGCGGTCGCCGTCAGGCAAGCCGCCAGCAGCAGTAGCGCAATTCGCGTCGGCGTCAGCGCCATTCCCACGGCTCGTGCGGTATCACCTCCCAGCGGTAAAATGGTCAGCCAGCGGCGGCACAGCGGGGTAATCGCCAGCAAAATCACCATCACAATTCCGGTGCGCCAGACCTGCGCCTCGGTCGCGTTGTAGGTCGAACCGGAAATCCAGGTCAGAACTTGCGCCATTCGCGGGTCACCACTTGCCTGCAACATCATCAAAAGCATGGTGAACGCGGTACTTAACGCCATCCCCGCCAGTAACATGCGGTGTGGAGAAAATCCACCGCGTCCGGCGGCGATCATAATGATCAACAGCGTCACCGCCGCCCCGAGACTTCCCGCGGGTAACAGCCAGCCAAAGGCATTACCCGGCACCAGAAACAGCATTAACACCACGCCAAACGCCGCGCCGGAGCTAATCCCCAGCACTTCCGGGCTTGCCATCGGGTTGCCGGTCAGCCGCTGAATAATACAGCCCGCCACCGCCAGCATGACGCCCGCAAACAGCGCCGCCATAATTCGCGGCCAGCGCCAGGGCATCAAATCCTCGAGCAGCGCCCCGCTCGCCCACGTCCAGCCGTGCGCATCACGACCAAACGACAGCGCCACCACCACAGCAATTATCAGCAGCACACCGCCAGCAAGGGCAAACGCCAGCACATGTTGGCGTTCAGTCGCGACACGATCGTTGGCCTTCATATCCGGCGCACTGATGCTGCGTAAACGCGGCAGCAGCCACAGTAACAGCGGCGCACCTATCAACGCCGTCATCGAACCGGTAGAAACTTCCATCCACACGCGAGTCAGCCAGAGGATGATTTGATCGGAAAGCCAGAGGATCAGCGCACCAATCAGTGACGCCAGCAGCAGTCTTGGCAGCAGACGCCGCGCCCCCAGCATTTTTGCCAGCAGCGGCGCGAACAACCCGATAAAGCCGATAATCCCCACCGCGTTCACCAGCAGAGCACTGATGACTATCGCCAGCGACAGCGCCGCCAGACGCGCGAGCGATAAAGCCAGTCCGAGATTACGCGCCACGCCATCATCAAGCCCCATCAGGGTTAATGGACGAAGTAGCAGTAACGTCAACATCACGCCGCCCAGCAGCTGTGGCCATAAACGCTCAACGCCGCCCCAGTCGGTTTGCGTCAGCGTTCCGGTACTCCACAGGAACATGCTTTGTAGCTGGTCGTGATGGAAGATAACCAGTAACTGATTGATTGCCCCGCAATAAAGGCTCACCACAAGCCCCGCGAGGATCAGCGTTACCGGAGAAAGCCGTTTCCCCCACGCGACGCCAAAGACAATTAAGCCAACCACACAAGCCCCTGCCAATGCAGCAAACTGGCTCGCCATAGCACCAGGGATCGCCCAGAGCGTGGTGACGGTAATCCCCAGTTGCGCGCCTGTAGCAACGCCCAACGTGGTCGGTTCCGCCAGCGGGTTACGTAACACTTGCTGAAACAGCACGCCCACCAGTCCCAGACCCGCGCCCACCAGCAGCGAAATCGCCAGACGTGGCAGCAAGCTGTAGTGAAAAATCATCTGCTCGATGACGTCAATATCCGGCGACCAGGCAGCCTGCGCCCACTGGCTACGCGGCAGCGCCTGAGAGAAGTTCATCCAGGTGAGCACCGCTGCGGCAACCACCAACAGCGCCAGCAATAATGCCGGGAAAAGCGCAATACGTTTACTCACGCTTTACCTCCGATGGCGTTATCCAGAATACGCACAAAGTGCATTGCCGAGAGCGTCGCACCATAAAACCAGACTGCGGGGACGCGCTGAAAGCGTCCGGCACGGACAAACGGCATGGCCTGCCACAGCGGGGTTGCCATTAGTGCGTCCATGTCTTTGCTGTTGTCGTGATCAAAACAGAGCACATCAACGTCCTTATACGCTGCCAGACGATCGATACTGACGGCAGTACTGCCCCAGAAGTTGGTTTCTCCTTGCCAGGCATTTGGGATGCCGTACTCATCGAGAATTTCCTGGAACAGGCTGTTCGGGCCGAAGACCAGCATATGGCGTGGATCGATAAGCGTCGTCAGCAATAACGGGCGCGCACCACGCTTCACAAAACGGTGTTTCATGCTGCGGATGAAGTCTTCATAGTGCGCTAAATGCGTTTCTGCTGCGCTTTGCAGGTTAAGCAAATCTGCCATTTCCGTCAGCGATTTACGCGCCATCGCCAGCGGCTGTTTGCCGTCGCTGAAGTTAAATCCGCGCCCCGGCGCAATACGTGCCAGCATTTCTGGCGAAGGGCCATACCCTGCCGACCAGACCATAAACGACGGCTTCATTTCGGTCAGCAGTTCAAGGTTAGGTTCTGTCCGCAAACCGACGTCAATCACCGATTCAGGTAATGGCGGTTCGCTGACCCACAGGCGATAGTTGATGGTATCCGCCACGCCGTAAGGCACGATGCCTAGCGCCAGCAGTAATTCCACCGGCAACCACTCCAGCGCCACAATACGCTTTGGATCAATAGCCGCCGCGCGGGCGGTATTCATCTGCCATAACAACGGAGATAGCGCCATCGCTGTTAACAGTCGACGGCGCGTAATTAGAGGTAAGCCACTCATCAATAAACAAAACTCACAGGTGCAGCACCCGCCGGATGCGGCAAAATTCCCATCGGGATGCCATAAATCATTTCGAGGGTTTCGCCGCGCATAATTTCCGCAGGCGTTCCCTGCGCAATCATTTCACCGCCGCGCAGGGCGACCAGATAATCACAGTAACGCGCAGCCATATTGATATCGTGCAGCACGGCAATGACCGTCAGGCCACGCTCCTGACTTAAACGGTGCACCAGCGCCAGCACATCAACCTGGTGGGCGATATCCAGCGCCGAGGTCGGTTCGTCGAGCAACAGACAACGGCTATCCTGCGCCACCAGCATGGCGATCCACGCCCGTTGACGTTCGCCGCCAGAGAGGCTATCGACCAGCCGATGCGCCAGCGGTTTTAAGCCAACCAGCGAGATAGCCTCTTCGACCTTTTCGCGATCTGCCGCGCCAAAGCGCCCCAGCGCGCCATGCCACGGGTAACGACCAATCGCCACCAGTTCACGCACCGTCATCCCTTCTGCCGGAGGAAGCTGCTGCGGCAAATAAGCCACTTTGCGAGCAAACGCTTTGCTGCTCCAGCTTTCCAGCGGCTGGGCATCAAGAAGAATCTCCCCTTCTGACGGTGGCTGATGGCGGCCCAACATTTTTAACAGCGTGGATTTACCAGAGCCGTTGTGACCAATCAGACCGGTCACTTTCCCGGCAGGAAAGGTTAACGACAGCGGATGCAAAAGCGTGCGCCCGGGCACACGAAAGGAGATATTACGCAGTGCAAAAGTGGTATCGGAATGATTCGTGTATTCCTGCATAACAGCCAACTTGTGAAACGGGCACGGAAATCCGTGCCCCAAAAGAGAAATTAGAAACGGAAGGTTGCGGTTGCAACGACCTGACGTTCTGCGCCCCAGTAACATGCATAATCACGATAGCAACTGGAGACATATTCGCGGTCGAACAGGTTATTTACGTTAACACCAACAGAAGAACCAGGCATACCGAAACGAGCAAGATCATATTTTATCATTGCATCAACCAAGGTATACCCCCCAACATTGAATGTCTGATTGGTCTTATCACCCGTAGTGTAGAAACTTGAGGTGTCGCCAAAATAACGTGCCCCTGCACCAAGACTCAGACCACTAAGAGCTGTTTCGTGGAAAGTGTAATCTGCCCACAGCGAAGCCATATTTCGGGGGACCTCTGCCGGGCGTTTACCCTTGTACAGTGTATCTTTGGTGTATTCAGCATCGGTGTAGCTGTATGCCGCAGTCACATTGATATTAGCGTTGACAGCTGCTTTAGCCTCAATCTCAAAGCCACGAGAACGAATCTCCCCCCCTTGTACGCTAAACAAAGTATTACTTGGATCTGCAGTCAGATTTTTGTCTTTCGTTAATTGGAATACCGAGGCAGTGACAGTGACAGGCGTATCTTTTGGTACGTATTTGACACCTGCTTCGTACTGCTTACCGCGAGAAGGATCAAACGGTTTACCTTCTTTAGTCGCTCCAGATACTGGCTCGAAGGATTCGCTATAACTGAAATAAGGTGAAATACCATTATCGAACAGATAATTAATACCACCTCTCCAGGTGAACTGCTGATCGTTAATTTCATCCAAAGAACTCGTTGAACGAGTATAGGTAGAGGTTTTCGCAAAATCGTAACGACCACCCAGCGTCAATACCCACTTATTCCACTCAGACTGATCCTGAATATAAAGGCCTGTCTGTTCCTGACGGTTAATTACCGCATATGGGAAATTGATATTGATATTGGCGTTACCGTACTGTGGATCCGTCATGCTAATCGGATTAGCAGTACCATAGTTTGCATCAATATCGTTACGCATTCGCAGGTAATCCACGCCAGTAAGCAAAGTATGCGCTACAGCACCGGTAGCAAAGTTGGACTGTAGTTGCGTATCAACAGTAAACGAATTTAAATCTTCGTCTGAACGTACATAAGCACGGCTAATTTGCGCTGGCGCGATGTAACCATTGCCATATACTGCATCGTAGAGTGTATGAATGCGGGTATAGCGCAGATTCTGACGTACAGTAAAAGTATCATTAAATTCATGAGCAAAACTGTAGCCAATTAATTGTTGACGACGAGACATCTTATTATCTTTCTCGCCTTCATTGAAATCTGTTGGCAATTTGTGCCAGCTACCATTTGCATCCTGATAGGGAACAACAGTTCCCTGGCGCGGTAACCAACCATAATAGCCCGCATCGGGATCACTCTGGAAATTACTCAGGAAAGTGAAATCCGTTTTATCATCAGGACGCCAACTGAATGAGGGAGCAACTGCATACCTTGTAGTTTTTGCGTACTTTTGTTGCGCATCCTGACTACGTCCTAATCCCGTCAAACGATATGACCAAACGCCATCATCATCTATTGCATCACTAAAATCGAATCCGGTCTGCCAAAGATTATCCGTTCCCATTTTGAACTGGATCTCTTTAATCGGATCCGTTGAAGGCCGTTTGCTTACCATGCTCACTACTCCGCCCGGATGGCTTTTACCATACAGTACGGATACTGGGCCACGGAGTAATTCCACACGCTCAAGGAAATAAGGATCAATAGAGGCTTCAGAGTAGTTATCCCCCTGAAGTTTTAAGCCATCCAGATATTGGTTAGTATTTACTGTACTGGCTGTAGTAAATCCACGTATAGAAACAACATCATACGTTGTTGAACTACCACGCGTTGAAAAGACACTTGGCGTATAATCCAGAGCTTCTTTTACCGTTGCGGGTTGTTTGATATCCATCTCTTCCCGGGTCACAACCGAAATAGACTGCGGCGTTTTTTCAATTGGTGTATCCGTTTTAGTCGCAGTAGCAGAGTGCTTCGCCGCAATAGTTGCAGCTGGCCCCCATGCGCTTTCTTGCGGCGCTGGTGCAGCGGTAACGGTGATAGTGTCTTCTTTCGGTTCAACCGCTGCCTGTGCATAAACAGACATGCCGCTAACCGCTGTGGCTACTACAACTGCGATTTTACGCAGTGAGTGTTTTGGCTGAGCAGTTTTGGAACGCGCCATTGGTATATCTCTGATGTAAAGTGAATGATAACGTAAACGAGAATGATTATTATAAAGATGAGATAATATTCGAAACGCTGGCGGGTTCGCAAGCGGTACGCAATCTGAGCATTCCTGAGGGGTTAATAAACAATCAGATGAAAAGAAAGGGTTAATACTTTGGGTAGGATGTTATTTTACCGGATGGCGACTCGCCATCCGGTATGTCACGCTTAGACGTTAATTACTACCAAACATATCCTTGATCCAACCTGCTACGCCGTCACTGTCTTTCTGCTCTTGCTGAGCAGGTTGCTGTTGCGGTTGTTGCTGCGGCTGAGAAGACTGATCAAACGGATTGCCTGACGGTTGCTGCTGAATCTCACTCTGCTGGCACAGCGATTGCGGATCGCTGGTCCAGACCGGCAAGACACGCATGCCACCGCTGCAGACAAAGTTGCCGTCGTAGTCCACGCCCATATCTGCAATATCTTCTGGTGGAACAAGATTCAGCGGTGTTGGTGTCTGGTTAGCCAGATAACGCTGATAAATCGACATTGCCCCACTGGCACCATACAGTTTGGTCGGCTGGTTGTTATCACGGCCTACCCAGGTGATGGTCACCGTGCTGCCGTCAATGCCCGCAAACCAGGTATCCACGTTGTTGTTGGTAGTCCCGGTTTTGCCCGCCAGATGCAGGTTCGGGTATTTCGCCCCAAGCTGACGACCCGTACCGCGTTGTACCACCTGCTGCATGGTCCATAGTGTCAGATACGCCGCCTGCGCCGGAACCGCGCGTTCCGCCTGCGGGAAGCTCTGATACAACACCTTGCCATCTTCCGCGATTACCGAACGCAGCGCAGAAAGCGGTGCTCGGTTACCACCGCTGGCGATGGTCTGGAACGCCTGCGCCACTTCAATTGGCGTTAAGTTCAACGCCCCCAGCAGCATTGCCGGAACCGGATGCAGCTGATCTTTCGGTACGCCCAGTTTAATCCAGGTATCCGTAACCGCAGGCAGCCCCAGCGCCATCCCCAGATTTACCGTCGGCACGTTCATCGAACGAGTCAACGCATCCACCAGCATCACTCTGCCACTTTCGCTATAACGACGATCATCGTTCTGCGGTGACCAGACCTGGCCATTCGGCTGACGCAGCGCGATTGGCGCATCGGCAATCCACGTGTTCAGGCGATAGATTTTCGGCTGGCTTAAGGCCGTCAGATAAGTCGCTGGTTTTGCAAGGGAACCAATCGAACGACGCGCCTGCATCGCACGGTTGTAACCTGCAAACTGCGGCTCAGAACCACCAACCATCGCACGAACTTCACCACTAAAGCGGTCGACGACCACAATTGCCGTTTCCAGATCGCTTAACTTACGCTGTTTCTTCAGTGCCGGAATGCCTTCCACGGCGGCTTTTTCCGCCGCGTCCTGAGCCACCGAGTCAAAGGTAGTGAAGATCTTCACGCCGGAGAGATCTTTTACCTTATCGCCTAATTTCGCCTGCAGCTCCTGACGCACCAGTTGCATAAAGGCTGGCTGTGGAGAGATTACCCCACCACGCGGCTGAACCCCCAGCGGACGTGCACTCAACATGTCATAGAGCTCTTGATCAATAATCTGCTGTTGTTGCAGCAGACGCAGCACCAGGTTACGTCGCTCCAGCGCCAGTTTCGGGTTACGCCACGGGTTGTAGATGGACGCTCCTTTCACCATACCAACCAACAGCGCCTGCTGGTCGAGACTCAGCTCTTCTACCGGGCGACCAAAGTAGTACAGGCTCGCCAGCGGGAAACCGCGGATTTCGTTGTCGCCGCTCTGACCGAGATACACCTCGTTCATATACAGCTCAAGAATGCGGTCTTTGCTGTAACGCGCATCCATGATCAGCGCCATGTAGGCTTCGTTCGCTTTACGCCAGTAAGAACGTTCGCTGGAGAGGAACAGGTTTTTCACCAACTGTTGCGTCAGCGTACTCGCCCCCTGTACCGTGCGTCCGGCGGTCAGGTTTGCCAGCACCGCACGTCCGATGGAGTAGAGACTGATCCCATCATGCTCGTAGAAATGACGGTCTTCTGTCGCCAGCAAAGTATCCACCAGCAAATCCGGGAAACCACTGCGCGGCACAAACAAACGCTGCTCACCGTTTGGCGAAGAGATCATGGTGATCAGACGCGGATCAAGACGGAAGAAACCAAACTGACGGTTGTTCTCCATATTGACGATCGTCGACAGGTGATCGCCATCAAAGGTCAGACGCGCACGCACCTGCCCTTCTTTACTGTCCGGGAAATCAAACGGACGGCGGATCATCTCAATGCTGTTGGCCTGCACGGTAAATTCGCCAGGACGGGTCATTTTTGACACCTGACGATACTGGGTCGCCTCCAGCAGCTTCACCATCTCGTTCTTGCTGATGGTCATGTCTGGCTCAAGGTTGACCATTCGGCCATAAACAGCCGCAGGCAATTGCCAGACTTTGCCATCAATACGGCTACGAATTTTTTGATCGAGATAAACACCGTAAATGGCGATCAGCACGGCAAAAACGATAGCCAGTTTTAGCAGCAGCCATAGCCAGCCGCGTTTGCCACGAGGCTTACGCCCTTTGCCTTTGCCCTTACCTTTGCGCGGCATCGGTTCTTCATCCTCATAGTCATCATAATCGTCGTAATCATCGTCATCTTCGTAACGACGACGGCTTACCTTTTGTTTGACCGGACGCGTCGGTTTCCCTTTGCGTCCAATTGGCTCGCGGTCATTCCCGGCCATGCTTTTTCTCCGCAATATTCAGGCGCAAAAGCCCGATTTTCTGTTCTTCTGTAACAAGACAGAAGAAGATATCTCTCAAATTTACTTTGGTCTTCATGAATACTTTTTCGTCCGTCGCGTCGGTGCGGTATTTGCCGGATCATCCGGCCAGACGTGTTTGGGATAACGCCCTTTCATCTCTTTTTGCACATCGCGATACGCTCCTTTCCAGAAGGCGCTCAAATCTCGTGTGATTTGCAGCGGCCTTTGGGCAGGAGAAAGCAACTCCAGCACCAGCGGCACACGCCCCTGGGCGATCGTCGGATTGGTGGCCTCGCCAAACATCTCCTGCATTCTCACCGCCAGCGCGGGCGGGTTATCTTCATGGTAACGAATGGCGATCCGGCTTCCCGTCGGCACAGTGTAATGCGCAGGCAATTCACTATCCAGACGTTGCTGCATTCCCCAATCAAGTAATCCGCGTAGCGCCTGAAAAATATCGAGTGATTTCAGGCCGCGTAGCGAATGTACCCCTGTCATATGCGGCAGCAGCCACGTTTCCAGCGTCGCCAACAAACTTTCATCATCAACCGCTGGCCAGTCATATTCCGGCAACCACTTTGCGGCGCATAACAAACGCAAGCGTAGCTGTTCCGCTTCCGCCGTCCAGTTAAGCACGCTTAAGCCTTTATCACGAACGCCGTTAAGCATCGCCTGATGCAGCTCGTCTTCTGAAGGCTTCGCCAGCGGCTGCACTTTTACCGTCAGTTGACCAATTTGCAACCGACGCCAGGCTTTCAGCGTACCTTGCGCATCATCCCACTCCACGGTGTCCGATTGCTGCACCAGCTGCGGACAGCGTTGCACTAATTCATCGATATCGACCGGTAGCGCCAGTAAAATCCGCGCATCCGGCGAGGCGCTACCCTGCAATAATAACGGTGCGATCAACCATTCGTGGCGGCTGAGCGCATCATCGGCATCGAGCATTGCCCCCATGCCGTTTGCCAGTTGATAGCGCCCCTCTTGCCCACGGCGGCGAGCGATGCGATCGGCAAACGCTCCGGCAAGTAACGGTGCGATAAGCGAACTGTCTGCCTCACCGCCGCGTACGTTTAAGCGCTTTAACAGTTGCTGGCTACGTTGCTGCCAGGCAGGTTGATTGCGCGAAAACGCCACGCCCAGATCGATATTGCCCATCCGTGGTGGCTCTTCGAGAATAGCGGCAATTTTTGCAGCGGTAGCAGCTTCGTCGTCGCTCTTTGCGCTCACCAGCATTGCCGCTAAACGCGGATCGTTACCCAGCGTCGCCATTTTCTGCCCTTTCGTGCTTAGCCGTTCACCGTCCATCGCCCCCAGCATCCGCAACAGGCGTTTCGCGGCCTGTAAATTCACGGCTGGCGGTTGATCCAGCCAGCTCATCTGCGTCGGATCGCTGCATCCCCATTGCAGTAATTCCATCAGCAAACCGGAGAGATCGCTTTGTAATATTTCTGGTTCACTTTGCGCGGAGGCGCGTTCTGCTTGTTCTTTGGCGATTAAATGTAAACAGATCCCCGGCTCCAGACGTCCGGCACGCCCGGCGCGTTGCGTCATTGATGCCTGGCTAATGCGTTGGGTAATCAGCCGCGTTAGCCCCGTGCGCGGATCAAAGCGCGCCACACGTTCCTGAGCACAATCCACCACCAGACGAATACCTTCGATGGTTAAACTGGTTTCAGCAATATTGGTCGCCAGCACCACTTTGCGCATCCCTTGTGGTGCCGGAAGGATCGCTTTTCGCTGATCGTTCAGCGACAACGCGCCATACAGCGGGCAGAGCAACACATCACTACCGATGCGCGAAGCCAGTTGTTCCTGCACACGCTGAATTTCTCCGACACCCGGTAAAAATAACAGTAATGAGCCGCTTTCCTGATGCAGCAATTCGGCGGTGGCAACCGCCACGGCTTCATCAAAACGCTGATGAGCGGGCAGCGGTAAATATCGGCGTTCAACCGGAAACGAGCGCCCTTCTGAGATGACGACGGGCGCTTCTGGCAGCATCTGCTGCAAGCGGTCATTGTCCAGCGTAGCCGACATAATCAGTAGTTTAAGGTCATCACGCAGCCCCTGTTGCACATCGAGTAACAGCGCCAACGCCAGATCCGCCTGCAAGCTGCGCTCATGAAACTCATCGAGGATCACCAATCCAACGCCGCTCAGTTCAGGGTCACGCTGGATCATGCGCGTCAACACGCCTTCGGTAACTACTTCCAGGCGAGTATTTGGCCCGACACAGTTTTGCGCGCGCATCCGGTAGCCTACCGTATCACCTGTTTTTTCGTTAAGCAGTTCCGCCAGTCGTTGCGCAACGTTACGCGCCGCCAGACGACGCGGCTCCAGCAGGATAATTTTTCCGTTAATGCCGGGATGCGCCAGCAGTTGCAGCGGCAGCCAGGTTGATTTCCCGGCCCCGGTCGGCGCACTTAATAACACCTGCGGTGCACCATCGAGGGCAGCAAGTAACTCAGGTAAGACGGCAGCAACGGGCAACGACGACACAAAACGCTCCAGAGGGTTAACATTCTTCGCGCCACATTGTAGCATCGCGGTAATGCATAACCGAGTACCTCACATGTCTGAACCGCAACGGCTGTTCTTTGCTATCGACTTACCTGCAGAAATCCGCGAACAGATTATCCACTGGCGCGCCGCACAGTTCCCACCAGACGCGGGACGTCCGGTCGCCGCCGATAATTTACATCTGACACTGGCATTTTTAGGCGAAGTCAGCGCAGAGAAAGAGAAGGCGCTTTCTCTTTTAGCCGGACGGATTCGTCAGCCCGGTTTCACACTCACGCTTGATGACGCCGGTCAGTGGCTGCGTTCGCGTGTGGTATGGTTAGGGATGCGTCAGCCGCCACGCGGCTTAATCCAGTTGGCGAATATGCTTCGTTCACAAGCTGCACGCAGCGGTTGTTTTCAAAGCAATCGACCGTTTCATCCACATATCACCTTATTGCGCGACGCCAGCGAGGCGGTGACAATCCCGCCGCCAGGCTTTAACTGGTCGTATACGGTGACGGAGTTCACCCTTTACGCCTCCTCGTTTGCCCGTGGGCGCACACGCTACACGCCGCTAAAACGCTGGGCGCTAACGCAATAACAAGGATTGTCGCAATGGAATTTTCTCCCCCTCTACAGCGCGCGACGCTAATTCAACGTTACAAACGCTTTTTAGCCGATGTGATCACACCCGATGGTTGCGAATTAACGCTACACTGCCCGAATACGGGTGCGATGACCGGATGTGCAACGCCTGGCGATACCGTCTGGTATTCAACTTCAGACAACACAAAACGGAAATACCCACACACCTGGGAGTTAACCCAAAGCCAAAGCGGCGCATTTATTTGCGTCAATACACTTTGGGCTAACAGGTTGACGAAAGAGGCTATCCTTAATGAATCCATTTCAGAACTGTCAGGATATAGCTCTCTGAAAAGCGAAGTAAAATACGGCGCCGAACGCAGCCGTATTGACTTCATGTTGCAGGCGGATTCGCGTCCAGACTGCTATATTGAAGTGAAATCGGTTACGTTAGCGGAGAACGAACAGGGATATTTTCCCGATGCGGTCACTGAACGAGGTCAGAAACACCTTCGGGAGTTGATGAGCGTAGCGGCTGAAGGCCAGCGTGCGGTTATCTTTTTCGCCGTGCTGCATTCAGCCATTACACGGTTTTCACCCGCGCGCCACATCGATGAGAAATACGCGCAACTATTGTCAGAAGCTCAACAGAGGGGGGTAGAAATTCTGGCTTACAAAGCAGAACTTTCTGCTGAAGGCATGGCTCTTAAAAAATCACTGCCGGTTACATTGTAGTAGAGTAAGTAACTGGTTAATTTACATTCTGGTCGCGTGCGCAAATACGCTTTTCCTCACACAGTTGTCAAGTGTTACGTTTAGATAATTGCTATCCGGAAAAGCTTCTGCTATTTATAGCGGCCTCATTTTTCCCCCGAACATGGGGATCGATAGTGCGTGTTAAGGAGAAGCAACATGCAAGAAGGGCAAAACCGTAAAACATCGTCCCTGAGTATTCTCGCCATCGCTGGGGTGGAGCCATATCAGGAGAAGCCGGGCGAAGAGTATATGAACGAAGCCCAGCTGGCGCACTTCCGTCGTATTCTGGAAGCATGGCGTAATCAACTCAGGGATGAAGTCGATCGCACCGTTACACATATGCAGGATGAAGCAGCCAACTTCCCGGACCCGGTAGACCGTGCAGCCCAGGAAGAAGAGTTCAGCCTCGAACTGCGTAACCGCGATCGCGAGCGTAAGCTGATCAAAAAGATCGAGAAAACGCTGAAAAAAGTGGAAGACGAAGATTTCGGCTACTGCGAATCTTGCGGTGTTGAAATTGGTATTCGTCGTCTGGAAGCGCGCCCGACAGCCGATCTGTGCATCGACTGCAAAACGCTGGCTGAAATTCGCGAAAAACAGATGGCTGGCTAATTACAGCCGTTCCATCACGTTTACCACAGGCGGGAAATGCTCCCGCCTTATTTTTTGTTCAACGAGATGACAGACACACACTATATTGGTCGCTTCGCCCCCTCTCCTTCTGGCGAGCTTCATTTTGGCTCTCTGATTGCCGCGCTTGGAAGCTTTCTACAGGCTCGCGCCCGGCAAGGTCGCTGGCTTGTTCGCATTGAAGATATCGATCCGCCTCGTGAAGTTCCCGGTGCCGCAGAGACCATCCTGCGCCAGCTGGAACATTACGGTCTACACTGGGACGGCGATGTTCTCTGGCAATCGCAACGTCACGACGCCTATCGCGAAGCACTCGCATGGTTACATGAGCAAGGGTTAAGTTATTACTGCACCTGCACGCGCGCACGTATTCAAAGCATTGGCGGTATTTACGACGGTCATTGCCGGGAGTTGCATCATGGGCCAGAAAACGCTGCTGTACGTATTCGCCAGCAGCATCCGGTCACCCAGTTTACTGACCAGCTGCGCGGCATTATTCATGCCGACCAAAAACTGGCGCGGGAAGATTTTATTATTCATCGTCGTGATGGTTTATTTGCCTATAACCTGGCGGTGGTGGTGGATGATCACTTCCAGGGCGTGAGCGAAATTGTCCGCGGGGCAGATTTGATCGAACCGACAGTGCGGCAAATCTCGCTGTACCAGCTTTTTGGCTGGCAGGTGCCAGATTACATTCATTTGCCACTGGCACTTAATCCACAAGGCGCTAAACTTTCCAAGCAGAATCATGCGCCTGCGTTGCCAAAAGGCGATCCTCGGCCGGTGTTAATCGCGGCACTTCAATTTCTGGGCCAGCAGGCAGAAACACACTGGCAGGATTTCAGCGTTGAGCAAATTCTCCAGTCAGCCGTCACAAACTGGACGCTGACTACCATTCCTGAGTCGGCAATTGTAAATTCAACATTCTCAAATGCGTCATGCTGAGCTATGATTAGCCGCTATTTTTTTGTCCTGAATGATGTTTGACACTACCGAGGTGTACTATTTTTACCCGAGTCGCTAATTTTTGCCGCAAGGTGCTAAGCCGCGAGGAAAGCGAGGCTGAACAGGCAGTCGCCCGTCCACAGGTGACGGTGATCCCGCGTGAGCAGCATGCTATTTCCCGCAAAGATATCAGTGAAAATGCCCTGAAGGTAATGTACAGGCTCAATAAAGCGGGATACGAAGCCTGGTTGGTTGGCGGCGGCGTGCGCGACCTGTTACTTGGCAAAAAGCCGAAAGATTTTGACGTAACCACTAACGCCACGCCTGAGCAGGTGCGCAAACTGTTCCGTAACTGCCGCCTGGTGGGTCGCCGTTTCCGTCTGGCTCATGTGATGTTTGGCCCGGAGATTATCGAAGTTGCGACCTTCCGGGGACATCACGAAGGTAACGTCAGCGACCGCACGACCTCCCAACGCGGGCAAAACGGCATGTTGCTGCGCGACAACATTTTCGGTTCCATCGAAGAAGACGCCCAGCGCCGCGATTTCACCATCAATAGCCTGTATTACAGCGTGGCGGATTTTACGGTCCGCGATTACGTTGGTGGCATGAAGGATCTGAAAGACGGCGTTATCCGTCTGATTGGTAACCCGGAAACGCGCTACCGTGAAGATCCGGTACGTATGCTGCGCGCGGTTCGTTTTGCCGCCAAATTGGGCATGCGCATCAGCCCGGAAACCGCAGAACCGATCCCACGCCTGGCAACCCTGCTAAACGATATTCCTCCGGCACGCCTGTTTGAAGAATCGCTTAAACTGCTACAAGCGGGCTACGGTTACGAAACCTATAAACTGTTGTGTGAATACCATCTGTTCCAGCCGCTGTTCCCGACCATTACCCGCTACTTTACGGAAAATGGTGACAGTCCAATGGAGCGGATCATTGAGCAGGTGCTGAAGAATACTGACACGCGTATTCATAACGATATGCGCGTCAACCCGGCGTTCCTGTTTGCCGCCATGTTCTGGTATCCCCTGCTGGAAACAGCACAGAAAATCGCGCAAGAGAGCGGCCTGACTTATCACGACGCTTTCGCGCTGGCAATGAACGATGTGTTAGACGAAGCCTGCCGTTCACTGGCGATCCCGAAACGGCTAACCACTTTAACGCGTGATATCTGGCAGTTACAGTTGCGCATGTCCCGCCGTCAGGGTAAACGCGCATGGAAATTACTCGAACATCCGAAGTTCCGTGCCGCTTATGACCTGCTGGCACTGCGTGCTGAAGTAGAACGCAACGCCGAGCTACAACGTCTGGCGAAATGGTGGGGTGAGTTCCAGGTTTCCGCGCCGCCGGACCAAAAAGGGATGCTTAACGAACTGGATGAAGAACCGTCACCGCGTCGTCGTACTCGTCGCCCGCGCAGACGTGCGCCGCGCCGTGAGGGCACCGCATGACAGTGGCGTATATTGCTATCGGCAGCAATCTGGCCTCTCCGCTGGAGCAGGTCAATGCTGCCCTGAAGGCAATAGATGACATTCCTGAAAGCCGCATTCTTGCCGTTTCTTCGTTTTACCGCACCCCACCACTGGGGCCGCAAGATCAACCCGATTACTTAAACGCAGCCGTGGCGCTGGAAACCTCTCTTACAGCTGAAGAACTCCTCAACCACACACAGCGTATTGAGTTGCAGCAAGGTCGCGTCCGCAAAGCTGAACGCTGGGGACCGCGCACGCTCGATCTTGATATCATGTTGTTTGGTAATCAGGTCATAAACACTGAGCGCCTGACCGTTCCGCACTATGATATGAAGAATCGTGGATTTATGTTGTGGCCGCTGTTTGAGATCGCGCCGGAACTGGTGTTTCCTGATGGTGAAACGCTGCAAGCAAGACTCACTACTTTCCCTCCCTGCCCACAGCACTGGTAAACCACATTTCTGGAAAAGCGTATTGGGTAATGCAATGTTGTATAATATTATTTTATAGTTTCAATGAATTAATTCTCTCTCCCCCATCATAAAAATCACAAAAAAACAGCATTAAACATATAATTACGGCAAATATATTTTCATTACCTATATTAACTTTTCTCTTTATAAGAGGTTTTTAATGATAATGAACCAGTTTATTCTGGGTACTATGCCTCACTCCCGGTATTAGCACTGGATAGCGCTTAACTGGATTCTGTCAGGCTGGGACGGGGCAACAAGAGCATACAACGACCAGTCCTTAACGCGTGATTATTAATTTCTACAGCGTATCATCATATTATTTAAATCTGCCCAACCTCACCAAATACATTCATAAAATGCATAATGATAATAAATCATAAAATACATTCACCGAAGATATTTCTCTTTAAAGAGCGTGACATTTATAATAAGTATTGGTGAGAAAAATCACCCCCATTAATTTTTATAAGGATATTCCCATGTTAAAAAAAAGTGCTATTGCTGCGGCATTAGTGATGTTCACCACTTCTGCTTTCGCGCTGGATGGCGGTCAATTAGATTTCGCGGGTTTGGTGAGTGACAACACTTGCGTCTTGCACGTCAACGGTAGCGCCCAGGACGGTCAGATTACCCTGCAAACCGCCACAACCACTGAAGTTAATCAGGCCGGTGTTGTCCAACTTGCCAGCCCTGGCGCAAAACCGGAAGCCTTCTCTATTACGATCGATTGCTCGGACGATCCACAGGGCGCCTCTGCCAATCTGAGCATGGGTTCCGTGTTCTTCAGCAACAGTCAGGGCACTCTGAACAACGATCTCTCCATTAGCCAGGCGGCTACCGGGGTCGCGATTGCCATTCACTACCTTACCGATGCCACTACCTACGAACAGATGAGAGTGAACGACAGCACTGATGTTAAAAACCTGCTGTTTACCAACGGCAAAGCGGTTTACAACTTTAAAGCGTCATATGTAAAACAGGCAGCAACAGTTAACGCAACGGCAGGTTATGTCAAAACCAACGCCGCTTATACAGTGACTTACCAGTAAATATCTGCATCACCCGACAGCCCACGGGCTGTTGGGTCACTCAATAAGGATAGTGTTATGACCAGGATGTGTCAGTTTGTTGTTTCCACTGTTTTCGTCGCATCGACAGCCGTTTTCAGCCTCACCGCGCAAGCAGATATTGTGCTTTCCGGTACGCGCATTATTTACAATGCCGACCAGAAAGACGTCACATTGCGCATGGAAAACAAAGGTGCCCGTCCACTATTAGTTCAGACCTGGATTGATACCGGCAGCGAAAATGCCGACCCCAGCACACTGAAAGTGCCTTTTACCGTGACGCCGCCGGTTTCCCGCGTTGATGGTAAAAAAGGCCAAACGGTAAAAATTGCATGGAACGCCAGCCAGACCCTTCCAGCCGATCGCGAAAGCGTTTATTGGTTCAATGCGCTGGAAGTCCCCCCCAAGATGAGCGATGCCGATGCCAAAGGAAAAAACATTCTGCAACTGGCTTTCCGTACCCGTATCAAGCTGTTCTATCGCCCAACCGGTCTGGCGGGTAACCCGGCTGATGCACCAAAACAGTTAACCTGGCGTCTTCAGACTTCAGCCGGAAAAGTGGTGCTGCAGGCGACAAACCCAACGCCTTATCACGTCTCATTCAGCAGTATTACCCTTGCCTCAGGCGGTAACAACTATACCGTGGAAACCAGTATGGTCGAGCCAAAAAGCAGTGCGGAAATGGTGGTAAAAGGCGCTCCCCATTCTGTGTCTGGCGCAACGGTTGATTACTCAGCCATAAATGATTTTGGCGGTGGAATTGACGGCAAAGTCAAACTTTGATGCCCACAGACCATATCGGCTGAGATCGTACAATGAAAATCCCCGACGATGGCAAAAGAATTCAACGCTCGCCACTCGCTTGCCTGATTGCGTGTAGCCTGCTGCCCTGCACACAAAATGTGTGGGGGGCAAACGAGACCGTTGAGTTTGATAACACGTTCCTGATGGGTGCAGGCGCCAGGGATATTGATGTCAATCGTTATAGCAAAGGTAACGCAACATTACCGGGGCGCTATGACGTCAGCGTGTTTATTAATAACCAGGCCAGCGCCAATCTGAAAATCGAATTTATTGAATTAGACCCTGAACACGCTGCTCAGCCCTGTATCTCCACCAACACATTATTACAACTGCATATTCGCCAGCCAGAAAAGTTAGCGGATAACGCAATTTTGCAAAAACGCGAAAACGCTGCGCAGGATTGCCTGAACGTAGAGGTTGCTATTCCGCAATCGAGCGTCGCTTACAATAGCAACGATCAGCGGCTTGATATCAGCATGCCGCAAATCTGGCTGCAGAGAACCTATGCCAACTATGTCGATCCGTCGCTGTGGGATGAAGGCATCAATGCCGCAATGCTCTCTTACACCCTTAACGGCTGGCGCAGTGAATCCCCCAATCAAACCACAGAAACCAGCTACGCCGGACTGATGGGCGGTATCAATTTATGGGGATGGCATTTTCGCTCACATGGTAACTATTCGTGGGACAAAGAAGACGGCGGCAGTTTTGAATTCCAGGACAAATACCTGCAACGCGATATCGCCGCGCTCCGCTCTCAGCTGGTAATGGGTGAAACCAATACCACAGGAGAAACCTTCGATTCTGTGCCTGTTCGTGGGCTGCGACTCTATAGCGAAAGCCGCATGTTGCCCCCAACGCTGGCATCATATGCGCCCGTTATCCGTGGCGTGGCAAACTCTAACGCGAAAGTCACGATCACCCAAAACGGCTATAAAATTTATGAAACGACCGTGCCGCCTGGTCCATTCGCGATTGACGATCTCACGCCGGCAGGGTTCGGCGCCGATCTCGAGGTGACCATCACCGAATCGGACGGTTCAAAGCGTACGTTTAGTCAGGCTTATTCATCGGTGATCCAGATGATGCGTCCCGGCGTGGGCAAATGGGATATCAGCGCCGGTGAGGTCAATAAAGAGGAACTCCAGGATAAACCGAACCTGCTGCAAGGTACCTACTATTACGGGTTGAGTAACACCTTCACCGGCTACACCGGCCTGCAAATGACCGATAACGGCTACTGGGCCGGTTTATTAGGGTTGGGGGTGAATACATCGCTGGGCGCTTTCTCATTCGATGTTACTCAGTCGCATGCCGAAATTCCTGACGATAAAACCTATAGTGGACAGAGTTACCGTGTTTCATGGAACAAATATTTCGCCCCGACCGAAACCTCACTCAACATTGCCGCCTATCGCTACTCCACTGAAAACTATCTGGGGTTGAACGACGCGTTAACGCTGATTAATTCTGCCAACCATCCTGATGAAGAAGGCTATTCGGGGATTGTCAGTTATGCACGCATGAAAAATCAGTTCAGCGTTAGCATTAATCAAACGTTAAAAAGTGATGAACGTGACTATGGCTCTTTCTATGTGAATGGCACATGGACAGATTACTGGGTAACCAACGAATCACAGAGCAGTTTTGCCTTTGGCTACAGCAATGCCTTTAACTGGGCGAGCTACAGCGTCAGCCTGCAACGCACATACGACGAAGACAATAAGAAGGATGACTCGGTTTATCTGAGCGTGACCATTCCGCTTGATAAACTGCTTGGCCGCGATAGCCATCAGGGCGGATTCAAAACCCTGAATACCAGCGTTAACAGCGACATGAAAGGTAGCTCGCAATATAACGCCAATGCCTCGGGCTACAGCCAGGATAATCGCTGGAGTTACAGCGTGAATACTGCCTATAACGTGCAGAAAAACAGCGACAGCCTGAAAAGTATCAGCGGTTTTACCAGCTACGAGTCGCCGTGGGGAACATTTTCAGGCTCAGCCTCCACCAGCAGCGATCGCTCACGTCAGTATGGGCTCAGCACCGATGGCGGTTTTGTACTCCACCGCCACGGTCTGACCTTCAGTAACGACAGTTTTACCGACTCTGACACGTTGGCGCTGATCAACGCCCCGGGTGCAAAAGGCGCGCGCATTAACTTTGGTAACAGCACCATCGACCGTTTTGGCTACGGCGTGACCAGTTCACTGTCACCGTACCGGGAAAATACCGTCGCGCTCGATGTTAACGATCTGGATAACGACGTGGAACTCAAAAACACCAGTAGCGTCGCCATTCCGCGCCAGGGTTCCGTCATTTTCAGCCACTTTGACACCGACACCGGGCGTTCTGCCATTCTCAATCTACTGCGCAGCAACAATCAGCCCGTGCCGTTTGCTTCCGATATTACCGACGATAAAGGGACCTCTATCGGGACTGTCGGCCAGGGCAGTCAGGCATTTGTACGCGGTATCGCCGACAGCGGAGAACTGACGGTCACCTGGTATGAGAAAAATAGCCGCCAGCAGTGCCGTATTCATTATCAGATACCGTCATCACCCACCATGACCGGTAAAACCATCGTACTCAACGCCGTGCCATGCACCCAGCAATAATGTTCCAGGAGAGGAAATGAGAGCTTTTTTACTACCGCCCCTGCTGCTGACGTCGCTTTGTCTGCGCCCTGCACTGGCAACCGATCTTTCGGTGAACTTTACCGCGACCATCAAAGAGACGACCTGTGCCATGACGCTCAACGCATTGAATGGGGCCAATATCAGCGGTGATACTGCAACGAATAACTATTATCTGGATCTGCCTGATATGGGTGTTTCAGACATTGTGAATAAATCGTCACTGTCGGAGGCTAATTTTAAAATCCTTGCCAGTAATTGTAATAACTATATTTCCAGCCTGTCGATGACCCTCAATGGTGCAGTCAGCAGCTATACAGATTCGTTAATCGGTAATGACCAGACAGTTTCCGGACATACCAACTATGTTGGTCTTGGTATTAAACGTATGAACGCTGATGAAAATCTCCGCTTTAAACTCAACGGTAGCCAGCGAGTCACCTGGACGAATGATGAAATAAGTAATGGATTAGATCTCACAGCCATGCTTCGTCAGACCACCACCGGGAATACGATCACCACAGGCCAATTCCAGGCCAAAGTGACTTTTGTCTTTACCTACCAATAGCAGGTTTGTTTATGAACTATCACAATATAACCTTTGTCTTGCTGCTGTGCTTTGGATATATCGCCATCGGCCACGCCGCCAGTAGCTCTATGGACGTTACGGTACGCGCTAAGGTTACTGCCAGTACCTGCACGGCTGAATTACGCAATGCGCAGGATCAGCAAGCCACCACCATCGCAATTGGCGATGTCTATCTCAACGAGCTTTCCGCTAAATCGAAATACCAGAACTTCAGCCTGGTGTTTTCAAACTGCGAAGGGTTAGCAAAGGATCAGGCAAAAGTTGTGCTTTCTGCACAGACGGGCTGCGATGGTGCTTCCAGTACCGGTGGCGGATACCGTAATGCACTGACGACGGCGGACGATGATGCGGCAACCGGTGTTGCGGTTGAAGTGTGGACGACCAACCAGCCAGAAGGTCAGGGCAGCATTCAGCTTAATTGTAAAACCAAACCGACCAGTATTGTCGATTTAGCCACGGCAACAGGATCGAATATTGTCCACTGGCCGCTCAGTGCCCGAATTGTTGTCGCATCGGATAATACCATCGCGGATGTCCGTGCAGGTCAATTCTCCACCAATGCTATCTTTTCTGTAACCTATGAGTAGATGATGATGAAAACATTTATCTACATGTTTGCACTGTGGTTTTCATACAACGCCATTGCAGCCAGCACCAATATTAATATGACTGCCAATATCATCAGCACCAGTTGCCGGGTCACGCTCGACAATAACGGCAATATCGATTTAGGCACAGTGGATTATAGCTATCTGAATAATAATACCTCTGTCGATCGCGTCTATTCTGGCGGGCACCCCTTTTATATTACCGTCAGCGACTGCGCGCAGGTAGCGGGTAAAAATCCGGCCCACCTGACCGTCAGCTTTACGCCTCTGGCAGGTACTCTTGCGGCAACCAACCTCCAGGTATTCGCCAACCAGCAGGTCAACGGTGCAAAAAATGTCGGCGTGGTTATTTTATCGACCGAGGACGCTCAGCATATTTTCAATGTGCTCGACACGCGTGGTCAACCGCAAAGTATCTACCCCGTGACGCCCGAAACGATCGCTAACGCGACATACCACTTTTACGCTCGGATGCAAAAAATTGACCCTACACAAGCGGTAACCAGCGGCGTGGTAAAAGCGAGCGTATTTGTTGGGGTCTATTATGAATAATCTACATCACTCTCAAGGATGAAGAGATGAACACGCAACTTTTTTCCCGGTTTAAGCGGTGGTGTCTAACACTGCTGGTTCTGTTGCCCTTCTATTCAGGCTGCCTGCACTCTGCCGACACAATAATCGTCGGCGACAAAAGCTATTCAGGCTCGACGAATAACAATGCCGGGCCACAGGGGGATGGCAACGCAACGGCAACGTTCAGCACAGGGGCGAATCAGATAGTGATCCCAACCTCAGCGGGGCTACAAAGTAGCAACCTCAGGCTCCAGTTGGGTTCGATGGATTCAGCCTCATCTGGAAATGGCCTGATTTACTGTGGAGCTGGCGGAATGGGAACACCATTAACCCTGGAGAGCCATTTCGTGGATGCCCAGGTGAGTGCTGATGGTCACAAGCTCTTTAAAACCAATGTGCAGGGTCTCTACTTCAGGATGCACATGTACCGTGTGAGCTCATTCAAAACAACCTCCAGCAGCGATATCTATATCGGTGATACCCCCCAACAAACACTGACCTTAATTCCCGATAGTTCCGTATGCGTCGCCAATCAGGGAAAATACACAGCAATAGGCGGGCTGGTCAGTAAAATTGATATTGAGTTTTATAACGATGGAACCTTCAATCCCAATACGACAGGTAGCATCGCTTTACTGAGCAACAAGGGATATCACTATTCAGTGACAAATGCAGCGCCTGGTGGTGCATTGACCTCGCACTCTATTTATCAGACGTTCAACATGGGGAACGTGACGCTCAGCTCGCCAACCTGTACCTCAGCGGTCGTTTCGGGGAATACAGTTCAGGGAGATACCGTCAGCCTCGGTGAATATAACCCCAAAGACATCATTGATGGCGTTGACGGCATCCCTTTTGGTATAGCACTAAAGAACTGTTACCGGGTCACCAATATCGAGGTCAAAATGACTACCGGCGCCCCTGCAATGTCGGCTGCTTTATTGGGTAACTCGTTAACCGCCGAAGCCAATGCCGCCAACGGTGTAGGCGTCGAGATTAAAGGAAAATCGAACTCGCATTATGCCGAGGTTGTTCTTCACCCTAATGATACCCATTCTGTTTATAAAGCCTATGTCGATACAGCTGACACGTCGAATGGCATTATTGGTTCAGGCACATCGGGAACCGCAGCAAATCAAACGCTAAATTTTGTCGCCACTCTCAAACAAGACAACAATCAACAAATCAGAGGCGGTGATTTCAAAGCGACCGCCGTTTTCTCTATCACTTACCCCTGAGCCCCGCGCCGGCAGGTTCCCCTGCCGGTTTTAACCACAAAGGGCTAACACTCATCACTGACATCCCCTACAATGCGCCAATCCTATAGATAACACTTATGACTAACAGGGGTTATGATGAAACCGACCACCATCTCCTTGCTGAACAAATACAAACAAGAAAAAAAACGCTTCGCCACTATTACCGCTTACGACTACAGCTTCGCCAAATTGTTTGCTGAAGAAGGACTTAACGTGATGTTGGTTGGCGATTCGCTGGGCATGACTGTTCAGGGGCACGACTCCACACTCCCGGTAACCGTTCAAGATATCGCCTACCACACTGCTGCCGTACGTCGTGGCGCACCGAATTGCCTGCTGCTGGCTGACCTGCCGTTTATGGCGTATTCCACCCCGGAACAGGCCTTTGAAAATGCCGCCACAGTAATGCGTGCCGGAGCCAATATGGTCAAAATTGAAGGCGGCGCATGGTTGGTTGAGACGGTACGAATGCTGACTGAACGTGCAGTTCCGGTGTGTGGTCATTTAGGTTTAACCCCACAGTCAGTGAATATTTTTGGCGGCTACAAAGTACAAGGGCGTGGCGATGAAGCGGGCGATCAACTGCTCAGCGATGCGTTAGCCTTAGAAGCCGCTGGTGCACAGTTGCTGGTGCTGGAATGCGTGCCGGTTGAACTGGCGAAACGCATTACCGAAGCGCTGGCGATTCCGGTAATCGGTATTGGCGCGGGCAACGTCACCGACGGGCAAATCCTCGTGATGCACGACGCGTTCGGTATTACCGGCGGCCATATCCCTAAATTTGCAAAAAATTTCCTTGCCGAAACTGGCGACATCCGCGCAGCAGTGCGTCAGTATATAGCTGAAGTGGAGTCCGGTGTTTATCCGGGCGAAGAACACAGTTTCCATTAAGGAGTCACGTTGTGTTAATTATCGAAACCCTGCCGTTGCTGCGTCAGCAAATTCGCCGCCTGCGAATGGAAGGCAAACGCGTGGCGCTGGTGCCTACTATGGGTAACCTGCACGATGGTCATATGAAGCTGGTCGACGAAGCCAAAGCCCGCGCCGATGTGGTCGTCGTCAGTATTTTCGTTAACCCGATGCAGTTTGACCGCCCGGAAGATCTGGCTCGCTACCCACGCACCTTGCAGGAAGACTGCGAGAAGCTAAACAAACGTAAAGTGGATCTGGTTTTCGCTCCCTCGGTAAAAGAGATCTATCCGAACGGTACAGAAACCCACACCTATGTCGATGTTCCAGGCCTTTCCACCATGCTGGAAGGTGCCAGCCGTCCAGGACATTTTCGCGGCGTATCGACCATCGTCAGCAAACTGTTCAACCTGGTCCAGCCGGACATCGCCTGCTTCGGTGAAAAGGATTTTCAGCAACTGGCGCTGATCCGCAAAATGGTTGCCGACATGGGCTTTGATATTGAGATTGTCGGAGTGCCGATTATGCGCGCTAAAGACGGTCTGGCGCTCAGTTCCCGTAACGGCTATCTGACGGCGGAACAACGTAAAATTGCGCCGGGTCTGTACAAGGTCTTAAGTTCAATTGCCGACAAATTGCAGGCTGGCGAACGGGATCTCGATGAAATTATTGCTATTGCCGGGCAAGAACTGAATGAAAAAGGTTTCCGTTCCGATGATATTCAGATTCGCGATGCCGACACCTTGCTGGAAATCGCTGAAAACAGCAAACGAGCTGTGATTCTGGTAGCCGCCTGGCTTGGCGATGCTCGCCTGATCGACAACAAAATGGTCGAACTGGCGTAATACTTATACTCTAAATAATTCAAGTTGCAGGAAGGCGGCAAGCGAGTGAATCCCCAGGAGCTTACATAAGTAAGTGACTGGGGTGAGCGAACGCAGACGCAGCACATGCAACTTGAAGTATGACGAGTATAACTGGCGCTACGGCTGATGGCGCCAATTATTAATTTGCCCCACATCATGGCGATGACGTCTGTAAGCAATTATTCATACCGCAGACAACTTAGTTAATTAGCTTATCAAGCTCAGCAAGAGGTAAATTTGCCATCTCTGCAACGTCTTCTCGAGACATCCCTTTACTCAAAAGACGCTGGGCGAATTCCTGCCTTTCCTCTTGTCTTGCCTCCTGTCTTCCCAGCTGAATCCCCTTCTCAATCCCTTTTTCAATTCCCTTCTCTTCAAACCACTGCGCCAACGTCATCATAGACTCCCCTCCCGTTTCCCTGTCTCTCAGCACACCATAAAACAAATCCGCTTGTTCAGTATGACCGCGTTGCAGCATATAGTTTTGCATGGCAACTAACTGACTTCCGCTAGTGTACCCTTCGTCAATCAGCGTGACCAGTTGCTCCAGCAATAACATTAAGTCGCGCTGGCGAATATGTTTTTGCAGCAGTTCGAGAATCGCAATCCGCCGATGTTGCATGATTTCGTCATCCGGTGTGATAGTGATATCCACCAGCGGGAAAGGACTGTTATAGACGCGTCGCGCCAGCTCCGGCGAGTAAAACATATCAAACCAGCACATTGAGAGCGGATAAGGTGTGGCCTCGCCCTGATAAAACAGAATCGGCACCACCAGCGGCAGCTTATCGTGATCTGCCTCCAGATGCCGGTGCATGGCAGCAATAGAATAACGCATCATGCGAAACGCCATTTTTTTATCCGGCTTGCTTTGGTGTTCAATCACAACATGTAGATAGCCCGTATTACCCTGCATTTGCACGGAATAGAGCACGTCAGTGCTGTGCCCTTTCAGGCTTTCTTCAATAAAACTCCCCGACTCAAGATGCAGCGTGTCGAGATCACACAGTTCGCGTAGCTCCGCTGGCAAATGGATATCCAGAAAGTCGCGAGCCGTTTCCGCGTGCATTAAAAATTGTTTAAACACCGCATCATGCGGTGTGGTACTCGGTGCATCCATCTTCCCTGCCTTCCGTGTTGTCTTGCGTGAAGGCAGTATCCAGTCAAGGCGCGCCGTCGTCAGCCGCCTCTTTAGTGTTTACCGAGCAGCGTTCAGAGAAATTTCAATTGGTTACAGGTGTTACATGGCTCGCTTCGGCATGGTACGCAAACTGCTGATGCAAATGCCGTCAGATGAGTAGACACTAAACAAAAATCGGGCAATACTGCGTGAGAATTTCCTCAAAGCAGGCACCGCCTGCTTCGTTAACGACAGGGTAGAAAGGTAGAAGTTATGATTCGCACGATGCTGCAGGGCAAACTCCACCGCGTGAAAGTGACTCATGCGGACCTGCACTATGAAGGTTCTTGCGCCATTGACCAGGATTTTCTTGACGCAGCCGGTATTCTCGAAAACGAAGCCATTGATATCTGGAATGTCACCAACGGCAAGCGTTTCTCCACCTATGCCATCGCAGCAGAACGCGGTTCGAGAATTATTTCTGTTAACGGTGCGGCAGCCCACTGCGCCAGCGTCGGCGATATTGTCATCATCGCCAGCTTCGTCACCATGCCGGATGAAGAAGCTCGCACCTGGCGGCCCAACGTTGCCTACTTTGAAGGCGACAACGAAATGAAACGTACCGCGAAAGCGATTCCAGTTCAGGTGGCCTGATAATCACCCCTGCGGCTGGTTACTCACCAGCCGCGACATCGTCTCCAGCGAATCCGTTCTCAAGATATAAAGTCGTTTTAACAATAACGGATTATCCCCAGGTTTAACTTTGCCTTTCATGGTGGTCACTGCCAGATGAAATCCGGCTTCACGTGCCGCCTTCACCGCTTTGTCATTAAAACCGCCAAACGGATAAGAAAGATACAAGACATGTGGATTAAACTGCGCCAGCGCCCGACGCGATCGCGCAAAATCAAACAGAATATTGTGCTCACTACGGCTCAGTAATATGGGGCGGCGATAGCCATCTACCCGATGCAAAAAATGAGTATGTGACTGGAAATCAAATACATCACGAATTTCGTTAAGCTCAGAAATGCTCATAAATTGCAGCGATTTTGGATCCCATTTCTGCGGGTGACGTTTGATGCGCGAGGTAACAATAAATGCCGTCGCCTTCATACCATAGTGTTTCAACACAGGATACGCATAGCGGCTAACCGACTTGAGACCATCATCAAAGGTAATCACCACGGCACGTGCCGGGAGATTAATTTTATTCTGCACGTAACCTTCCAACTGTGTCATGCTCAGTGTCGCGTACCCCCTGTCGCGCAGCCAGGCCATCTGGTTATTGAAGGCACGTACCGAGGTGGTCGTCGAAGTATGGCGAAAACGGGTGTTTTCTTCGTCGCGCAGAATATGATGATAGGTTAGCACCGGCAGGCCATTGTCGGGTTGGGCATCCAGCGCGCTGATATAGGCCAGTCGATCGCCAATACGGACCTGATACCAGGTTTGGTTTAACCTGTCTTTCAGTTTATGCAAAATCGGATAACGCAAATTGTCCGCCAGTACCCCAAATGGCGCACTGCCCACACTCGGCGCGTTATAAACCGGCGTATCTTTCCAGGTAATTAAGTTCTGATTACTCAGCGGCTTGTTGAGGTCACCCAAACCGTCTTCAACTTTTTGTCGCCCCTGAACCGGCTCGAGATGACCTTTATCGATAAACCCTTTGCCAAAGCCAAAATTAAATGCGTAATAACTTGCGGCAGTGGGCTCCACGGCAATGATTTGTCCGGCCCGAATATTCCCCACCGTCACCATTTTGTCGCCAATTTGCGCCCAGACCGCAGCATTTTCGATGGTTTGCATATAACGGGCAGGTAATGCGGCACTGACGCTTGTGGTAAACAGCATCAGCAGGAGAATAACAGCTTGTTTATACATGAAAAAATAACCAGGGATGAAACAACGCTTTTATTGTAGCAAAAGCGTCATCAGGATCGCGGGTTAATACTCATACAAATTATGTTTGAGGACGAAAGGCGGATTTTTTTGTTGTTGGTGCCAAAGACTACTGACCTCCGGCGCACCCAGTTCGACAATTCGCTCGCGAAACTCAGCGCTGGATAATGTTTCACGGTAGGCCAGCATCTGTTCAACTAACGGTAACGTTACCCCAGAAATCACTTCACAGCGGGAGTGTTTGTGGCTTAATAGCGAAGCCACGCGGTACGGCGGCGCTCCGGCAATATCAGTTAAAAAGATCACCCCATCGCCAGAGTCTGCTTCATGCAGAGCATCGCACATCATACGGCTGAGCATATTAGAACTTAATCCGCGCCAGAAATTCACGGCCCGGCACTGAAGAAGCGCCCCGTGTTTTTTCTCCAGCGCATCCAGTATCTCTTGCGCCCGATCATCGTGACAGGTAATAACCCAACCTAGCATCGCCTTCCTCCTTAGCCGAAAATCAGTCTACCCTGACCATGGTTGATAAAGGGTGATAGTCGTCAAAACTCCTCTCCCCCGAATCCAGAGGAGAGGAAATAGCCTTAGCTACGCAGACCACGCCCACGTTGGATCAGCGACCAGCAAATCAAATAAAACGCCACAATAAAGACCACCAGTACGCCAAAGGTAGTGACCAGCGGCACATCATTGATTCCGAGGAAGCCGTAGCGGAAACCACTGATCATATAAACGATCGGGTTCAGGTGCGACAGTCCCTGCCAGAACGGCGGCAGCAAAGTCAGGGAGTAAAAGACCCCGCCCAAATACGTGAGTGGCGTTAACACAAAGGTTGGCACCAGGCTGATGTCATCGAACGTTTTGGCAAACACGCCGTTCAGCAATCCAGCAAGGGAGAATAACACCGCCGTGAGCACCAGCGTTAAAGCGACAAATACCCACGAATGTACCTGAAAAGGCACAAAAAACAGTGAAATTGCCGTCACCAGAATGCCAACAAACAGTCCGCGCGCCACGCCACCGCCAACATATCCGGCAATAATCACGTGAGTCGGTACTGGTGCAACCAGCAGCTCTTCAATATTACGCTGGAACTTGGCACCAAAAAATGATGAAGCGACGTTGGCGTAGGCATTGGTGATTACCGACATCATGATCAGCCCCGGCACGATGAACTGCATATAGCTGAAGCCATGCATATCGCCGATGCGCGAACCAATCAGGTTACCGAAGATAATAAAATAAAGGGTCATGGTGATGACCGGTGGCACCAGCGTCTGCACCCAGATACGCATAAAGCGATGGATCTCTTTCGCCCAGATGCTTTTTAGTGCCACCCAGTAAAGATGCATCATGCGCGATCTCCTTGTTTTTCATTAACCAGTGAAACAAACAGCTCTTCCAGACGGTTAGCTTTGTTACGCATACTTAATACCTGAATACCCTGCTCACTTAACTGCGTGAACACGCTGTTAATCCCCTGCTCACGCAGCACTTCAACTTCCAGCGTAGCGGTATCGACCAGTCGATACTGATAGCCATCGAGCTTCGGTAATGGGCTTTTCGGCGCGAGATCGAGAATAAAAGTTTCCGATTTCAGCTTCGCCAGCAGCGCCTTCATCGAGGTATTTTCCACCAGCTCACCGTGTTGAATAATGCCGATATTGCGGCACAGCATTTCTGCTTCTTCCAGGTAGTGCGTGGTAAGAATGATGGTGGTGCCTTTGTCGTTTAAATCCTTCAAAAATCCCCACATTGAGCGGCGAAGTTCGATATCCACGCCTGCGGTCGGTTCGTCAAGAATCAGCAGTTTAGGTTCATGCATTAACGCACGAGCAATCATTAAACGGCGCTTCATCCCGCCCGATAACATACGCGCACGTTCGTTACGCTTTCCCCATAAATCGAGCTGTTTAAGATACTTTTCGCTGCGGATGTACGCTTCTTTGCGCTCTACACCGTAGTACCCCGCCTGGTTCACCACAATTTGTTGCACGGTTTCAAACGGGTTGAAGTTAAATTCCTGCGGCACCAGTCCCAACTGACGTTTAGCGTTCACGACATCTTTCTCGAGATCGTAACCAAATACGCTGACCCGCCCGGAGGTTTTATTTACCAGAGAGCTGATAATACCGATAGTGGTTGATTTCCCGGCCCCGTTCGGCCCGAGAAGCGCATAAAAATCACCCGCTTCGACCTGCAAATCGATTCCACGAAGCGCCTGAACGCCGCCTGGATAGGTTTTTTTAAGCTGTTGAAGTTCCAGTGCAATGGTCATAAATTTTTACTTACCTTACGTTCTTACACTTTATCTGTGGTTTAAATCGTCCCGGAGTTGCCCTATATTAGCCAAACGTAATTATTTGGTTACAGGTCGTTAACCTCCATGAAAGACATAGATACACTCATCAGCAACAATGCACTATGGTCAAAAATGCTGGTGGAAGAGGATCCCGGGTTTTTTGAGAAACTGGCGCAAGCGCAAAAACCGCGCTTTCTATGGATTGGATGTTCCGACAGTCGCGTTCCTGCAGAACGTTTAACCGGTCTTGAGCCGGGCGAACTCTTTGTTCACCGTAATGTTGCTAACCTGGTCATTCACACCGACCTGAACTGCCTTTCCGTGGTTCAGTATGCAGTGGATGTTCTCGAAGTTGAACACATTATTATCTGTGGCCACTACGGTTGCGGCGGCGTACAGGCCGCAGTTGAAAACCCGGAACTGGGGCTTATCAACAACTGGCTGCTGCACATTCGCGATATCTGGTTCAAACATAGCTCATTGCTTGGCGAAATGCCGCAAGAGCGCCGTCTGGATACCTTGTGCGAACTGAACGTCATGGAGCAGGTATATAACCTGGGCCACTCCACCATTATGCAATCAGCGTGGAAACGCGGGCAGAAAGTCACCATTCACGGCTGGGCCTACGGCATTCACGACGGTTTGCTGCGTGATCTGGATGTTACCGCCACCAACCGCGAAACCCTTGAACAACGTTACCGTCACGGGATTTCCAATCTCAAGCTGAAACACGCCAACCACAAATAAAAACACCATGCCGGATGCAACACATCCGGCACATCCGCACTTACTCGTCCAGCAGCACTACTTTGCCGATGTACGGCAGATGGCGGTAACGCTGAGCGTAATCAATGCCGTAACCCACCACAAACTCATCCGGGATCGAGAAACCGATAAATTCTACCGGGACGTTCACTTCACGACGGGACGGTTTATCCAGCAGCGTACAAATCGCCAGCGACTTCGGTTCGCGCAGGCTTAAGATTTCACGCACTTTCGACAGTGTATTACCCGAGTCGATGATATCTTCAACAATCAGCACGTCCTTGCCACGGATATCTTCATCCAGATCTTTGAGGATTTTCACATCGCGGGTGGTGGACATGCCGCTACCGTAGCTGGAGGCGGTCATAAAATCGACTTCATGAGATACCTGAACTTCACGGCACAGGTCCGCCATAAACATAAATGAGCCACGCAGCAGGCCTACCAGCACCATATCGCTGCCGCTGTCTTTGTAACGCTCAGTAATCTGACGACCCAGTTCGGCGATACGCGCTTTAATCTCCGCTTCGGGGATCATTACTTCTACAGTATGTTTCATATCTCTAACCATATGATTTAAAAACAAATCACTTCGCACGGGTGGATTTCAGCACCGCAACAAAGCGCAAGACACGCAGTATACCAGTAAAACTATTCATTGGCGGAATCTGTTAATAAAGCTCGAATTGTGATGACGATCACACATGTTAAAACCTATAATTAATTGCTACTAAAATATTAATTAATTGAAATGGTGTCTCTTTATGGCAATTAACAATATCGGCTCGCGACGATTACTCGTCACGCTAACAGCCCTATTTGCAGCGCTTTGCGGGCTGTATCTTCTCATTGGCGGAGGCTGGTTGGTCGCGATCGGCGGCTCCTGGTACTACCCTATCGCTGGCCTTGTGATGCTCGGCGTCGCCTGGATGCTGTGGCGCAGCAAACGCGCCGCACTTTGGCTTTACGCGGCATTGCTGCTTGGCACCATGATTTGGGGCGTCTGGGAAGTGGGTTTCGATTTCTGGGCGCTGACGCCGCGTAGCGACATTCTGGTCTTCTTTGGTATCTGGCTGATCCTGCCGTTTGTCTGGCGTCGCCTGGTCATTCCTGCCAGCGGCGCAGTTGCCGCGTTGGTGGTCGCGCTGTTGATTAGCGGTGGTATCCTCACCTGGGCCGGATTTAACGATCCACAGGAAATCAACGGCACCTTAAGCGCTGATGCTACACCTGCCGAAGCTATCTCCCCCGTTGCCGATCAAGACTGGCCTGCCTATGGTCGCAATCAGGAAGGTCAACGCTTTTCACCACTGAAACAAATTAACGCTGATAACGTCCACAAGCTGAAAGAAGCCTGGGTGTTCCGTACAGGCGATGTGAAACAGCCGAACGATCCGGGCGAAATCACCAATGAAGTGACGCCGATTAAAGTAGGCGACACGCTTTACCTGTGTACCGCTCACCAGCGTTTGTTTGCGCTCGATGCCGCCAGCGGCAAAGAGAAATGGCATTACGATCCTGAGCTGAAAACCAACGAGTCTTTCCAGCATGTAACCTGCCGTGGTGTCTCTTATCATGAAGCCAAAGCAGAAACTGCTTCGCCGGAAGTGATGGCGGATTGCCCGCGTCGTATCATTCTCCCGGTCAATGATGGCCGCCTGATTGCGATTAACGCTGAAAACGGCAAGCTGTGCGAAACCTTTGCCAATAAAGGCGTACTCAATCTGCAAAGCAATATGCCGGACACCAAACCGGGTCTGTATGAGCCGACTTCACCACCGATTATCACTGATAAAACCATCGTGATGGCGGGTTCCGTCACTGATAACTTCTCAACCCGCGAAACGTCTGGCGTGATCCGTGGTTTTGATGTCAATACCGGGGAGCTGTTGTGGGCCTTTGATCCAGGCGCGAAAGATCCGAGCGCGATCCCGTCTGACGAACACACCTTTACCTTTAACTCGCCAAACTCGTGGGCACCTGCGGCCTATGACGCGAAGCTGGATCTGGTGTATCTGCCGATGGGCGTTACCACGCCAGATATCTGGGGCGGTAACCGCACCCCAGAACAGGAACGTTATGCCAGCTCAATTCTGGCGCTGAATGCCACTACCGGGAAACTGGCGTGGAGCTATCAGACCGTTCACCACGACCTGTGGGATATGGATCTTCCGGCACAGCCAACGCTGGCAGATATCACCGTTAATGGTCAAAAAGTTCCGGTTATTTACGCTCCAGCGAAAACCGGCAACATTTTTGTGCTTGATCGCCGCAATGGTGAACTGGTGGTTCCGGCCCCGGAAAAACCGGTGCCGCAAGGCGCAGCGAAAGGTGATTACGTTACCCCTACTCAACCGTTTTCTGAACTGAGCTTCCGTCCGACGAAAGATTTAAGCGGTGCGGATATGTGGGGCGCCACCATGTTTGACCAACTGGTGTGCCGCGTAATGTTCCACCAGATGCGTTATGAAGGTATTTTCACCCCGCCATCTGAACAGGGTACGCTGGTCTTCCCGGGTAACCTGGGGATGTTCGAATGGGGCGGGATTTCCGTTGATCCGAATCGTGAAGTGGCAATTGCCAACCCAATGGCACTGCCGTTTGTTTCGAAACTGATCCCACGCGGTCCTGGTAACCCGATGGAACAGCCGAAAGATGCCAAAGGCACGGGTACGGAATCCGGCATCCAGCCGCAGTACGGTGTACCGTATGGTGTCACGCTCAACCCGTTCCTCTCACCGTTTGGTCTGCCATGTAAACAACCAGCATGGGGCTATATCTCGGCATTGGATCTGAAAACCAATGAAGTGGTGTGGAAGAAACGTATTGGTACGCCACAGGACAGTATGCCATTCCCGATGCCCATTCCGGTGCCGTTCAATATGGGTATGCCGATGCTTGGCGGGCCAATCTCCACAGCGGGTAACGTGCTGTTTATTGCCGCTACGGCAGATAACTACCTGCGCGCTTACAACATGAGCAACGGTGAAAAACTGTGGCAGGGCCGTTTACCGGCGGGTGGTCAGGCAACACCGATGACCTATGAAGTGAATGGCAAGCAGTATGTGGTGATCTCCGCAGGCGGTCACGGTTCATTTGGTACGAAGATGGGCGACTATATTGTGGCTTATGCGTTGCCGGATGATGTGAATTAAGACTTGCTCAGATTGCTGACAACGTGCGCGTTGTTCATGCCGGATGCGGCGTGAACGCCTTATCCAGCCTACAAAATTGTGCAAAATCAATGTATTGCACAGCCAGCGTAGGCCTGATAAGCGTAGCGCATCAGGCAGTTTTGCGTTTGTCAGCAGAATAATGCCCGGAGAGATCCGGGCATATTTCCGAATACGGTCTTTTTATACCGTAAACCCTAACATCATCCCCGTATCTTCATGCTCCAGCAGATGGCAGTGCGCCATATATGCATGTTCTTTCGGTGCGTCGTGATTAAACTTCACCAGGACTTCGCTGACATTACCTTCTACCTTAACAGTATCTTTCCAGCCTGCGCGATGCGTCGCTGGCGGTTTGCCATTTTCTGACAAGATACGGAACTGCGTACCGTGGATATGGAACGGATGCAGCATCATGTCGCCCACGCCAGAGATAACCCAACGTTCGTACTGCCCTTTCGCCGCCGCAAACATCGGCTTGTTCATATCAAACGCCTGACCGTTGATTTTATTGGCATGGTGGAAATCGAACTTCCCGCCGTGGTTCATATGATTCATATTGCCGTGCCCCATATGGCCCATCATCTGGCTGTGATCCATCCCGGCCATCGCCTGATCGCCATATTTCTCCATCAGCATCTGCATACCCATCATATCGAGCATCGGGTCCATAGAGAGTTGCAGCTTGCGTACCGTCAGCCCTTCCAGCGAAGGTAATGCTGGCAGGCTACTTAACGCGTCAGGTAAGGCACCTGAAGCACTAATGGAAATCGGCTGGATCCGCATTACCGGATGCGGCTTGTCAAACGGTGCAATTGCCATTCCCATCTGGCTGACCGGTAGCGTCACCAGATCAAAGGGTTTGTTGTCGTTAACCTCCACCAGCACTTCAAAACGCTCACCCATCAGCACCGGTAGCTCGCTCACCTTCACCGGTTCAGGTAGCAGACCACCGTCGCTGGCAATCACATACAGCGGGCGATTGTCACTGGTAGCGAAATTGAGCGAGCGGGCGTTACAGCCATTGAGCAAACGCAGGCGCAGCCAGCCGCGCGGGGCGGCGTGTTGCGGGTAGATAGCACCATTGGTCAGCAGCGTATCGCCAAACCAACCCACGGCAGCGGTCATCACATCCAGTTGATAATCAATCTGGCCGTCAGCGTTAAATTTCTTATCCTGAACAATCACCGGGACATCATCAATACCCCACTGTTTTGGCAGCATTAATTTTAGAATCTCGTCATCTTCAATCACTACCAGCCCCGCCAGCCCCATCGCCACCTGTCGCCCGGTTTTGCCATGTTGATGCGGATGGAACCAGCAGGTAGCGGCAGGTTGATCAACGTTCAACGTCACCGTACGCTTGCCACCTGGCGGAATAATTCCCTGCGGGCCGCCGTCGACCTCACCCGGTACTTCCAGCCCGTGCCAGTGCAACGTCGTTTCTTCCGTCAGTTGGTTATAGATATCAACCGTTACCGCTTTGCCGCGCTGTAATTTCACCGCCGGCCCCAGCAGATTGCCGTTATAGCCCCAGGTAGTTGCCGTTTTCCCGCCAAAGGTGGACTGACCTGTGCCAACAGTTAACTGAATACGATTGCGGGCATCAGTCGTGAGCAAATCAGGGATCGGTAACGTTGGACGCTCCGCCGCAAATACTGCGCGGCTCCACAGCGGCAAGGCTGAAGCTACGCCCAGCGCAATGGAATATTTCAAGAAATCACGACGTTGCATAGTTATTTCCTTATTCTTAAGCAGGCGAAACAAAATCAAACGTTGAGCATAGTCCTTCCCCTTACGGGAAGGTCAAGCCGCAGACACAATTTAATCAACAATAATGGTCGTCGCCTCGCTCGCAGTGTGCTAACGTTTATCTTCTTTAAGCCCCTGGTAGAAGCAATGAAGACGTTTTTCAGAACAGTGTTATTCGGCAGCTTGATGGCCGTCTGCGCAAACAGTTACGCGCTCAGCGAGTCTGAAGCCGAAGATATGGCCGATTTAACGGCAGTTTTTGTCTTTCTGAAGAACGATTGTGGTTACCAGAACTTACCAAACGGGCAGATTCGTCGCGCACTGGTCTTTTTCGCCCAGCAAAACCAGTGGGATCTCAGCAACTACGATACCTTCGACATGAAAGCCCTCGGTGAAGACAGCTACCGCGATCTCAGCGGCATCGGCATTCCCGTCGCTAAAAAATGCAAAGCCCTGGCTCGCGATTCCTTAAGCCTGCTTGCCTACGTCAAATAATCCCTGATACCTTTTTGTAGAAATATTGACCGTGCATCCGCGGTCAATGTTAGCTATTATGTTGCGCCCTTTTTTTACGGGTGTTAACAAAGGAGGTATCAACCCATGGCCGAAAAAAAACAGTGGCATGAAACGCTACACGACCAGTTTGGGCAGTACTTTGCTGTAGATAACGTTCTGTATCATGAAAAGACCGATCACCAGGATCTGATCATTTTTGAGAACACTGCATTTGGTCGCGTAATGGCGCTGGATGGCGTAGTACAAACCACCGAGCGCGACGAGTTTATCTATCATGAGATGATGACCCACGTTCCGCTATTAGCCCACGGTCACGCGAAACATGTGCTGATTATCGGCGGCGGCGACGGTGCCATGCTGCGTGAAGTGACCCGACATAAAAACGTTGAGTCAATCACGATGGTGGAAATCGATGCGGGTGTCGTGTCGTTCTGCCGTCAGTATCTGCCCAACCATAACGCAGGCAGCTACGACGATCCGCGCTTTAAACTGGTGATCGACGATGGCATCAATTTCGTTAATCAAACCAGCCAGACCTTTGATGTCATTATCTCCGACTGCACCGATCCTATCGGTCCCGGCGAAAGTCTCTTCACATCAGCATTTTACGCAGGTTGTAAACGCTGCCTGAATCCTGGCGGTGTCTTCGTCGCACAGAACGGCGTCTGCTTTTTACAGCAGGAAGAAGCCATCGACAGCCACCGCAAACTCAGCAATTATTTTAGCGATGTCGGCTTTTATCAGGCGGCAATCCCGACCTATTACGGCGGCATCATGACCTTTGCATGGGCGACAGATAACGACGCCTTACGCCATCTCTCAAGCGAAATTATTCAGGCGCGTTTTCTCGCTTCTGGCCTGAAATGCCGTTATTACAATCCGGCAGTCCATACGGCAGCTTTTGCCTTACCTCAGTATCTGCAAGACGCACTGGCCTCACAGCCGTCCTAAGGAGAAGATAAGAAATTGAAAAAACTGAAACTGCATGGCTTTAATAATCTGACCAAAAGTCTGAGTTTTTGTATTTACGATATCTGCTATGCCAAAACTGCCGAAGAGCGCGACGGTTATATCGCTTATATCGATGAACTCTATAATGCCAACCGCCTGACCGAAATTCTGTCAGAAACCTGTTCCATTATCGGAGCCAATATTCTTAACATCGCCCGCCAGGATTACGAACCACAGGGTGCCAGCGTCACTATTCTGGTGAGTGAAGAACCGGTCGACCCGAAACTTATCGACAAAACAGAACACCCCGGCCCATTGCCAGAAACGGTCGTTGCCCATCTCGATAAAAGTCATATTTGCGTACATACCTATCCGGAAAGCCATCCTGAAGGCGGTTTATGTACCTTCCGCGCTGATATTGAAGTCTCAACCTGCGGCGTGATTTCTCCGTTGAAGGCGCTGAATTACCTGATCCACCAGCTTGAATCCGATATCGTGACCATTGATTATCGCGTGCGCGGTTTTACCCGCGACATTAACGGTATGAAGCACTTTATCGACCATGAGATTAATTCGATTCAGAACTTTATGTCCGAGGATATGAAGGCGCTGTATGACATGGTGGATGTGAACGTCTATCAGGAAAATATCTTCCATACAAAAATGTTGCTTAAAGAGTTCGACCTTAAGCACTACATGTTCCACACTAAACCGGAAGATTTAACCGACAGCGAGCGCCAGGAAATTACCGCTGCGCTGTGGAAAGAAATGCGCGAGATTTATTACGGGCGCAATATGCCAGCTGTTTAACGACTCAGGCGGAGCACAGAGGCTCCGCCTGATTAATCTACTTCTGCTGCACAAAATCGCGATAAGCCGCTACTACCTGCAAGAAGTCCTCAACGCCGCACAGCGACAGGCTTTCCTCGTCGTAGTAGTTCATCCCCTCTTCCATTTCATCGCCAGCGAATTCCAGTTGATTGGCGCGAACCATCACCTCTTCGCCGTCCATCCACAGGGTGTATTCATGCCCTGCCCGTTGCCAGGAACGTTCGCTGCCTTTGAGCGTGCGCGCTGCGTCTTCCACTTCGTCAAGCAAGGCCAGGTTTTCTTTCACCTCTTCATTAAACCAGTGCCCGATGACTTCATGCCCCATGGACATGCGCACCTTTACCACTCCGGTTACATCACGCAGAAATTCGTAATCCATAGTATGTTCCTCTGCTCCTGGCAATGCGCCAATACTGCATTGCACCTTAGGTTTAATTATCGCAGTACTATGCAAGAATAAAAGGTGGAAAAGGATAAGGAATAAAAATAAACCCCCTTTCCTTGAGCAAAAAGGGGGTTTAAAGAAGTGTTGCTTGTCAGGTATTCAGGATAACACCTGAGCTATTTTCAGGCTGTTACACCGCAGTCTGGAAAATCACCCCATCCGCTTTTTCGGTGTACTGAGAAAGCTGGTTGAAGTTCAGATAACGGTAAGTATCAACGGCTGTTTTATCTACCTGCGCCACGTAGGTCTGGTACTCTTCCGGTGTCGGCAGTTTGCCAATCAGCGCCGCAACAGCAGCCAGTTCAGCAGAAGCCAGGAAGACATTCGCGCCAGTACCCAGACGGTTCGGGAAGTTACGGGTAGAGGTGGAAACCACCGTCGCACCGTCTGCTACACGCGCCTGGTTACCCATACACAGGGAACAGCCAGGTATCTCGATACGCGCACCGCTCTTACCGAAGACGCTGTAGTAGCCTTCTTCGGTCAACTGCGCGGCGTCCATACGGGTTGGCGGTGCCACCCACAGGCGGGTCGGTAGCTGACCTTTATGCGCATCCAGCAGTTTACCGGCGGCACGGAAGTGACCGATGTTGGTCATGCAAGAACCGATAAACACTTCGTCGATTTTCTCGCCCTGTACCGCAGACAGCGGACGTGCGTCGTCCGGGTCGTTCGGTGCACAGAGGATTGGCTCTTTGATATCCGCCAGATCGATGTCGATTACTGCTGCGTATTCTGCATCAGCATCGGCTTCCAGCAGCTCAGGATTCGCCAACCATTTTTCCATACCCTGAATACGACGTTCCAGGGTACGACGATCGCCATAACCTTCCGCGATCATCCACTTCAGCAGGACGATGTTAGAGTTCAGGTATTCGATGATCGGTTCTTTGTTCAGCTTGATGGTACAACCGGCAGCAGAACGCTCGGCGGACGCATCGGTCAGCTCAAAGGCCTGCTCAACTTTCAGATCCGGCAGACCTTCAATTTCCAGAATGCGACCAGAGAAGATGTTTTTCTTGCCTTTCTTCTCAACGGTCAGCAGACCTTGTTTGATCGCATACAGCGGAATGGCGTGTACCAGATCGCGCAGGGTGATGCCCGGCTGCATTTTGCCTTTGAAGCGAACCAGAACGGATTCTGGCATATCCAGCGGCATTACGCCTGTTGCAGCTGCAAATGCCACCAGACCAGAGCCCGCCGGGAAAGAGATACCGATCGGGAAACGGGTATGGGAGTCACCGCCAGTACCGACGGTATCCGGCAGCAGCATACGGTTCAGCCAGGAGTGAATTACGCCGTCACCCGGACGCAGCGACACACCGCCACGGTTCATGATGAAGTCCGGCAGCGTGTGGTGAGTGTTAACGTCAACTGGTTTCGGATAAGCCGCTGTGTGACAGAAAGACTGCATCACCAGGTCAGCCGAGAAGCCCAGGCACGCCAGGTCTTTCAGTTCATCACGGGTCATTGGACCGGTGGTGTCCTGAGAACCGACTGAGGTCATTTTCGGTTCGCAGTACGCGCCCGGACGAATGCCTTTCACGCCGCAGGCACGACCGACCATTTTCTGCGCCAGCGAGAAGCCGCGATCGCTCTCAGCGACATCTTTCGCCTGACGGAACACATCACTGTGCGGCAGGCCAAGTGCTTCACGCGCTTTGGTGGTCAGGCCACGCCCGATAATCAGCGGAATACGGCCGCCAGCACGCACTTCATCAATCAGCACGTCGGTTTTCAGTTCGAAGGTTGCCAGCAGTTCGCCGGTTTCGTGGTTACGCACTTCACCTTTGTACGGGTAAACGTCAATCACGTCGCCCATGTTCAGGTTAGAGACGTCGACTTCGATTGGCAGTGCGCCGGCGTCTTCCATTGTGTTAAAGAAGATTGGCGCAATTTTACCGCCGAGACACAAACCACCGCCGCGTTTGTTCGGTATATGAGGAATATCTTCACCCATAAACCACAGCACGGAGTTAGTCGCAGATTTACGCGAGGAACCGGTACCCACAACGTCACCCACATAGGCCAGCGGGAAACCTTTCTGTTGCAGAGCTTCGATTTGCTTGATCGGACCAACAACACCCGGCTGGTCTGGCTCGATGCCTTCACGCGCGTTTTTCAGCATCGCCAACGCGTGCAGTGGGATATCCGGGCGTGACCACGCATCCGGTGCCGGAGAAAGGTCATCGGTGTTGGTTTCGCCAGTTACTTTGAAGACGGTAACGGTCAGTTTTTCAGCCAGCGCCGGGCGATTCAGGAACCATTCGGCATCCGCCCAAGACTGCATTACCTGCTTCGCATATTCGTTGCCTGCTTTGGCTTTCTCTTCTACGTCATAGAAGTTATCGAACATCAACAGCGTGTGGGACAGTGCTTTGGCAGCAATCGGTGCCAGTTTGGCATCGTCCAGCGCGTCGATCAGCGGATGAATGTTGTAACCACCCTGCATAGTGCCCAGCAGTTCGATAGCTTTTTCCGGAGTCAGCAGCGGGGATTTAGCTTCGCCTTTGGCGACAGCAGCCAGGAAGCCTGCTTTGACATAGGCGGCTTCATCGACGCCAGGGGGAACACGGTTGGTTAACAGATCTAACAGGAATTCTTCTTCGCCCGCGGGCGGGTTTTTCAGCAGCTCTACAAGTGCGGCCATTTGGTTTGCATCCAGGGGTTTGGGCGCAATCCCCTCAGCGGCACGCTCAGCTACGTGCTTACGGTATTCTTCTAGCACGACGGTTCTCCTCGCTCTCATTGTCATAGTGCGGCAGGCGATTCTCTTCACGCTCCTGTGAGACAGCAGTTTGTAGGGTAAATGCCCAGTACCGCAACGGGCAGAATAGCAGGATTTTAGCGATGTGTTAATTCGTTTACAAAAAAGCAACACAAAAAAAGTGGCTGAATCGTTAAGGATAGTCTAGAGAATGTTACCAGTCTGAAACCACCTGTTAATTCGCACGATTATAATCACCCATCTCAACAAATCCCAATATTCGTCAAAATTTAGACTACAGCCTCTTTATACTTTCCCATTCAGCACCTGCGGGTGGCAGTTCGCCGACCATTACGATTTCCTTGAGATCAGGATCATGATAATAACTTCGCCGTTTAAACCCAATGTGCTGGTGCTTATTTGCAGTGCCGGGCTTTGTGCCGCCTCAGCAGGGCTATATATAAAAAGCCGCACGCCAGATACCCCCGTCCAACCAGTGCCCGTTGTTGCCACCGTGGCAACAGCCCCACAAATCGGGGAGCAACCGACACCAGTTCCTCCAGCAACGCCTGCACCAGAAGTAACGGCAACCCTACCACTTACGCCTGCCAGTACCGCTGAAGTGAAATCGACTTTTACCACTGCGCAAATTGACCAGTGGGTCGCGCCAATTGCGCTTTATCCTGATGCTTTGCTATCACAAGTATTGATGGCAGCCACTTATCCAACCAATGTGGCACAGGCAGTTCAGTGGTCACGAGATAATCCGACAAAACAGGGTGATAATGCTATTCAGGCCGTTTCTGACCAACCCTGGGATGCCAGCGTAAAATCGCTGGTGGCTTTTCCGCAACTGATGGCATTAATGGGCGAAAATCCGGAGTGGGTGAAAAATCTTGGTGATGCATTCCTGGCACAACCGCAGGACGTCATGGACTCAGTACAGAAATTACGTCGCCTGGCACAGCAGACCGGATCGTTAAAATCAACCGTGGAACAGAAAGTTGTGACCACAACCCGGAAAGCTGCGCCGGTAAAATCTCATGAATCGGAAAACCAGGACACGACGTCTGTCGCCAGTACAACAACCATTATTACCCAGCCAGATCCCGAACCGACTATTATCACCATTGAGCCAACGAAACCGGACGTAATTTATATTCCAAACTATAACCCCTCCGTAGTTTACGGAAGCTGGGAAAATACGGCTTATCCACCCGTTTATTTGCCACCACCAGCAGGCGAACCGTTTGTTGATAGCTTCGTGCGCGGCTTCGGTTACAGCATGGGTGTTGCCACAACGTATGCCTTATTCAGCAATATCGACTGGGATGATGATCATCACGATCATCATCATCATGATGACGACGATCACCATAACCACAACGACGACTATCGGGACGGGAAAGCCTGGCAGCATAACGGCGATAATATCAATATCAACGTCAATAATTTCAACCGTATCACGGGCGAGCACCTTACTGACAAGAATATGAGGTGGCAGCATAATCCAAATTACCGTGACGGCGTGCCTTACCATGATCAGGATATGGCAAAACGTTTTCATCAAACAAACGTCAATGGTGGTATGAGCACCACACAGCTGCCAGCACAGTCTCGCGATATCCAGCGCCAGGAGGCAGCGAGTCAATTTCAACAGCGGACGCACTCTGCACCAGTGACCATGCGTGATACACAACGTCAGGCTGCTTCACAGCAATTTCATCAGCGGGAGCAACAGGATGATTTTCGTGATTATGCTCTGCCCCGCCGTAACAGCAACACTTCACGTTTTGATGGCGAATACCACAACCGTGAAGACGGGAATGTTCGCCCACCGCAACGCCAGTTAACTCAACAACAGCGGGAGAAAGCCCGTAAGCGTTATGATTCTGCGACACCTGAGCAGCGCCAGGCGTTTCGTGAGAAAGTTCAGAACCAGCAACGACCGTTGAGTCAGCAGCAAAGGGATAGCGCCCGCCAGCGTATTCAATCGGCCTCGCCTGAGCAGCGTCAGGCTTTTCGGGAGAAAGTTCAGAATCAGCAACGACCGCTGAGCCAACAGCAAAGGGATAGCGCTCGCCAGCGAATTCAGTCAGCAACACCTGAACAACGTCAAGTCTTTCGCGAGAATCGCTTGAATGACACCAGCCGCGTCTCCAGACTTAGTAGTGAGCAACGCTCAGCAGTACGGGAACGTCTCTCTGAGCGCGGAGCAAGGCGACTGGAAAGGTAAATTACAGACGTAAAAAAAGCGGCATAGTTAGCCGCTTTTTTAAATTACCGGATGTCCCGGCACACGAAGAATTACTTCTTCTTCGCTTTCGGGTTCGGCAGGTCGGTGATGCTACCTTCGAACACTTCTGCCGCCAGGCCCACAGACTCGTGCAGAGTCGGGTGCGCGTGGATGGTCAGTGCGATGTCTTCAGCATCACAACCCATTTCGATTGCCAGACCGATTTCACCCAGCAGCTCGCCGCCGTTAGTACCGACAATCGCACCACCGATCACACGGTGAGATTCTTTGTCGAAAATCAGCTTGGTCATACCGTCTGCGCAGTCAGAAGCGATAGCACGACCAGAAGCAGCCCACGGGAAGGTGGCGGTTTCATAGCTGATGCCTTTCTCTTTCGCTTCTTTCTCAGTCAGACCCACCCATGCAACTTCTGGTTCGGTATAGGCGATAGACGGGATAACTTTCGGATCGAAGTAGTGTTTCTTACCGGCAATAACTTCAGCGGCAACGTGACCTTCGTGAACACCTTTGTGTGCCAGCATCGGCTGACCGACGATATCGCCGATAGCAAAGATGTGCGGTACGTTGGTACGCAGCTGTTTGTCAACGCGGATGAAACCACGGTCGTCAACTTCCACGCCCGCTTTGCCTGCGTCGAGGTTTTTACCGTTCGGCACACGACCAATCGCTACCAGCACGGCGTCGTAACGCTGCGGTTCAGCTGGTGCTTTTTTGCCTTCCATCGTCACATAGATACCGTCTTCTTTCGCTTCAACGGCGGTAACTTTGGTTTCCAGCATCAGGTTGAATTTCTTGCTGATACGCTTGGTGAAGACTTTAACGATGTCTTTGTCAGCTGCCGGGATAACCTGGTCGAACATTTCAACCACATCAATCTGTGAACCCAGCGCGTGGTATACGGTCCCCATTTCCAGACCGATGATACCGCCACCCATTACCAGCAGGCGTTCTGGTACTTCTTTCAGTTCCAGCGCGTCAGTGGAGTCCCAGATACGCGGATCTTCATGCGGAATAAACGGCAGTTGAATCGGGCGAGAACCCGCTGCAATGATCGCGTTGTCGAAGTTGATCACGGTTTTGCCGTTCTCACCTTCAACTTCCAGGGTGTTCGCCCCGGTGAATTTACCCAGACCGTTGACCACTTTGACTTTGCGGCCTTTCGCCATACCAGCCAGACCACCGGTCAGCTGATTGATCACTTTCTCTTTCCAGGTACGAATCTTGTCGATATCGGTTTTCGGTTCGCCGAAGACGATACCGTGTTCAGCCAGCGCTTTGGCTTCTTCGATAACTTTTGCTACGTGCAGCAGTGCTTTAGAAGGGATACAGCCGACGTTCAGGCAAACACCGCCAAGGGTGTTGTAACGTTCTACGATTACGGTTTCCAGACCTAAATCAGCGCAACGGAAGGCAGCGGAGTAACCTGCGGGGCCTGCCCCAAGTACCACGACCTGAGTTTTGATTTCAGTACTCATCATGACCTCTATATATTTATCTCCGGCGGTCATACCCGTCGTCTTTCAGGCCGCAGCGGCGTTAGCTTCACGCCCTCACCCCAGTCACTTACTTATGTAAGCTCCTGAGGATTCTGGCGCTTGCTACCTTGCTGCACCCAGAAATCCATAGGGTATGTGAAGTAATACCCTAACCACCACCGGGTCGTTCTATCCGTCGGTATTTTACAAAATTGTTAACAATTTTTAAACAACAAACGGCAACCGATTTGTCTATTCGCTAATAACCTCAATACATTCATGAGATTACCAGAAAAAAGCCGGCCGTTGGGCCGGCTCTTTTACTTACATCACCAGACGGCGAATGTCAGACAGCGTGTTGTTAATGATGGTAATGAAACGGGCACCATCAGCACCGTCGATCACGCGGTGGTCGAAGGAGAGAGAAATCGGCAGCATCAGACGCGGCACGAACTCTTTACCATTCCACACCGGTTCCATCGCGGACTTGGAAACACCGAGGATAGCCACTTCCGGCGCGTTCACAATCGGCGCGAAGTGGGTAGTACCCAGGCCGCCGATGCTGGAAATGGTGAAGCAACCGCCCTGCATTTCGCCCGCAGTCAGCTTACCGTCACGCGCTTTCTTAGAAATGGTCATCAGTTCGCGAGACAGCTCGATGATGCCTTTCTTGTTGACGTCTTTGAATACCGGAACAACCAGACCGTTCGGGGTATCCACCGCCACACCGATGTTGATGTATTTCTTCAGGGTCAGACGCTGACCGTCTTCCGACAGAGAACTGTTGAAGCGAGGCATCTGCTCAAGTGCCGCAGCAACGGCTTTCATGATGAAGACAACTGGGGTTATCTTCACATCCAGCTTACGTTTCGCTGCTTCTTCGTTCTGCTGTTTACGGAACGCTTCCAGCTCAGTGATATCGGTTTTGTCGAAGTGAGTAACATGCGGGATCATCACCCAGTTACGGCTCAGGTTCGCACCAGAGATTTTCTGGATGCGGCCCAGTTCCACTTCTTCGATTTCACCAAACTTGCTGAAGTCCACCTTCGGCCACGGCAGCATGCCAGGGATACCGCCGCCAGTTGCCGCCGGAGCCGCTTCTGCACGTTTGATCGCTTCTTTCACGTAAGCCTGAACGTCTTCGCGCAGGATACGACCTTTACGGCCAGTGCCCTTCACTTTCGCCAGGTTAACGCCAAATTCGCGTGCCAGACGGCGGATCAGCGGAGTCGCGTGAACGTAAGCGTCGTTTTCAGCAAATTCAGATTTGCCTTCTGCTTTTGCAGCCGGTGCTGCTGCCGGAGCTTCAGCTTTTGCTGCCGGAGCCGGCGCTGCCGCTTCCTGTTTCGCAGGAGCTGCCGCAGGCGCTGCGCCTTCAACTTCGAAGATCATAATCAGCGAGCCAGTTTTCACTTTATCGCCAACGTTGACTTTCAGTTCCTTCACGACGCCTGCAAACGGAGCCGGAACTTCCATAGACGCTTTATCGCCTTCTACGGTGATCAGTGACTGTTCAGCGGCAACTTTGTCGCCCACTTTCACCATCACTTCGGTCACTTCAACTTCGTCACCACCGATATCCGGAACGTTAACCTCTTTCACGCCAGCTGCTAGTGCAGGGGCCGCTGCCGGAGCCGCTTCCTGTTTAGCCGCCGGAGCTGCCGCGCCTGCTTCACCCGCGACTTCGAAGACCATAATCAGCGAGCCGGTAGACACTTTGTCACCCACGTTCACTTTGATCTCTTTCACGGTGCCTGCAAACGGAGCCGGAACTTCCATAGAAGCCTTGTCGCCTTCTACGGTGATCAGCGACTGTTCAGCTTCAACTTTGTCGCCCACTTTCACCAGGATTTCGGTCACTTCGACTTCGTCGCTGCCGATATCCGGAACATTTACGTCTTTTGCCGCCGCAGCAGCGGGTGCTGCTGCCGGAGCTGCTTCTTTCTTCTCTTCTGCCTGAGCAGGTGCAGCGTCTGCTGCACCGTCGGCGGAATCGAAAATCATAATCAGTGCGCCGGTCTGGGTTTTATCGCCAACAGAGACTTTGATCTCTTTAACGATACCCGCCTGCGGAGACGGAACTTCCATAGAGGCTTTGTCGCCTTCTACAGTGATCAGCGACTGTTCGGCTTCAACTTTGTCGCCCACTTTGACCAGGATCTCGGTGATTTCAACTTCATCAGCCCCGATGTCCGGTACTTTGATTTCGATAGCCATTATTCTTTTACCTCTTACGCCAGACGCGGGTTAACTTTATCTGCATCGATGTTGAATTTGGCGATTGCGTCAGCAACCACTTTCTTATCGATTTCGCCACGTTTAGCCAGTTCGCCCAGCGCCGCAACCACGACATAAGAAGCATCAACTTCGAAGTGGTGACGCAGGTTCTCACGGCTGTCGGAACGACCGAAGCCATCAGTACCCAGTACGCGGTAGTCGTCAGCCGGTACGTAAGTACGGACCTGCTCAGCGAACAGTTTCATATAGTCGGTAGATGCCACTGCCGGAGCGTCGTTCATCACCTGAGCGATATACGGAACGCGTGGAGTTTCCAGCGGGTGCAGCATATTCCAGCGTTCACAATCCTGACCATCACGCGCCAGTTCGGTGAAGGAGGTCACGCTATATACGTCAGAACCTACGCCGTACTCTTTCGCCAGGATCTCTGCCGCTTCACGGACGTGACGCAGGATAGAACCGGAGCCCAGCAGCTGAACTTTACCTTTGCTACCTTCAATGGTTTCGAGTTTGTAGATACCTTTACGGATACCTTCCTCAGCACCTTCCGGCATTGCCGGCATGTGGTAGTTTTCGTTCAGCGTAGTGATGTAGTAGTAAACGTTCTCTTGTTTCTCACCGTACATACGCTCCAGACCATCATGCATGATGACAGCAACTTCGTAAGCGTAAGCCGGGTCGTAAGAAATACAGTTCGGGATAGTCAGCGACTGAATGTGGCTGTGACCATCTTCGTGCTGCAGACCTTCGCCGTTCAGGGTGGTACGACCGGAAGTACCGCCGATCAGGAAGCCACGTGCCTGCTGGTCGCCAGCAGCCCAGCACAGATCGCCGATACGCTGGAAGCCGAACATCGAGTAATAGATGTAGAACGGAATCATCGGCAGATTGTTGGTGCTGTAAGAGGTCGCCGCTGCCAGCCAGGAGCAACCTGCGCCCAGCTCGTTGATCCCTTCTTGCAGAATCTGACCTTTCTCGTCTTCTTTATAGTAAGCAACCTGCTCGCGGTCCTGCGGGGTGTACTGCTGACCGTTCGGGCTGTAAATACCAATCTGACGGAACAGACCTTCCATACCGAAAGTACGCGCTTCGTCGGCGATGATCGGCACCAGACGATCTTTGATCGACTTGTTCTTCAGCATCACGTTCAGGGCACGAACGAAAGCGATAGTGGTAGAGATCTCTTTGCTCTGCTCTTCCAGCAGCGCGCCGAAGTCTTGCAGGCTCGGCAGCTCCAGCTTCTCGGTGAAGTTCGGCTGGCGGCTTGGCAGATAACCGTGCAATTTCTGACGCTGAGCGTGCAGATAGGTATGCTCTTCAGAACCTTCCGGGAAGGTGATGTACGGCAGTTTTTCGATATCAGCATCAGACACCGGCACATTGAAACGGTCACGGATATGACGCACGCCGTCCATGTTCATTTTCTTAACCTGGTGCGCGATGTTTTTACCTTCAGCTGCGTCGCCCATGCCGTAACCTTTAATGGTATGAGCAAGGATTACTGTCGCTTTGCCTTTGGTTTCCTGCGCTTTCTTGAATGCAGCGTAGATTTTCTTCGGATCGTGACCACCACGGTTCAGCGCCCAGATCTGCTCGTCAGTCCAGTCTGCAACCAGAGCTGCGGTTTCCGGATATTTACCGAAGAAGTGTTCACGAACGTACGCACCATCTTTCGATTTGAAGGTCTGGTAGTCGCCGTCAACGGTTTCGTTCATCAGCTGGATCAGTTTACCGCTGGTATCTTTACGCAGCAGTTCATCCCAACGGCTACCCCACATCACTTTGATCACGTTCCAGCCAGCACCTTCGAAGATGCCTTCCAGTTCGTTGATGATCTTGCCGTTACCGGTGACCGGGCCGTCAAGACGCTGCAGGTTACAGTTGATAACGAAGACCAGGTTATCCAGTTTTTCACGGGTAGCGATGGTGATCGCACCTTTGGATTCCGGTTCGTCCATTTCACCGTCGCCGAGGAACGCGTAAACGGTCTGTTTAGAGGTATCTTTCAGGCCACGGTGTTCCAGATATTTCAGGAATTTAGCCTGGTAAATAGCACCAATCGGACCCAGACCCATAGATACGGTCGGGAACTGCCAGAATTCCGGCATCAGTTTCGGGTGCGGATAGGAAGAGAGGCCATTGCCGTGAACTTCCTGACGGAAGTTATCCAGCTGCTCTTGAGTCAGACGACCTTCCAGGAAAGCACGTGCGTAAACGCCCGGGGAGATGTGGCCCTGGAAGTAAACCAGGTCGCCGCCATCCTGCTCGTTGCGCGCACGGAAGAAGTGGTTAAAGCACACATCATAAATGGTTGCGGACGACTGGAAGGACGCCATGTGGCCGCCCAGTTCGAGGTCTTTTTTCGACGCACGCAGAACCGTCATGATGGCGTTCCAGCGGATAGCTGAACGAATACGGCGTTCCAGTTCCAGATTACCCGGATACTCCGGTTGTTCTTCAACGGGGATGGTGTTGATGTAGTTGCTGATACCGGTGCCTGCGGCTACGTTGACACCGCCTTTGCGGGCTTCAGCAAGCAGTTGGTCGATCAGATACTGAGCACGCTCAACACCTTCTTCACGGATGACCGATTCGATCGCCTGGAGCCAGTCGCGAGTTTCGATCGGATCCACGTCATTTGGGAAACGTTCTGACATGGGTTATTCCTTATCTATCTAATAACGTTGAGTTTTCTGGAACCTGTCCCATTGAACTCTCGCCGGAAAGCTCAATAAGACAGGTTCTACGTTTAGTTGCCGCGCTTTTATATGCGCTTGATTTACAACATCTTCTGGATAATTTTTACCAGAAAAATCACTAATTCTTTCGTTGTTCCAGACGACGCAGAGAACGCTCACGGCGGCTCTCTTCACGGCTTCTGTCGAGCAAAATTTCTTCGATAAATGCCAGATGGCGATGCGATGCTTCGCGCGCTTCTTCCGGCTTACCGGCCATAATCGCTTCGAATATGCGGGTGCGGTGACTACTCACCAGCGGCAGCATCTCGCGACGCGAATAGAGCAATTCGAAGTTCTGACGGACATTCTGAGCCAACATCGGCTCCATACACCTTAGCAGATGAAGCAGAACTACATTGTGGGCTGCTTCGGTGACGGCAATCTGATACTGGAGGACGGCGTTTGATTCCGCGTCCAGATCGCCAGACTGCTGCGCCAGCTCTATGGCGTGGTGGAGTTCACGGATGCGTTCCTTGTCTTCATCGGTACTACGCAGCGCGGCGTAATAGGCAGCGATACCTTCCAGGGCGTGTCGTGTTTCGAGCAAGTCATACTGTGATTCAGGATGGTCGGAGAGCAGCTCCACCAGCGGATCGCTGAAACTTTGCCAGAGGCTGCTCTGAACAAAAGTGCCGCCACCCTGGCGACGAAGCAACAAGCCCTTTGCTTCGAGACGTTGAATCGCCTCACGCAAGGAGGGACGGGAGACGTCGAACTGTTTCGCCAGTTCGCGTTCCGGTGGGAGTTTTTCGCCCGGGCGGAGTGTGCCTTCGAGGATCAAAAACTCCAGTTGCTGCTCAATCACATCGGAGAGTTTTGGTTGGCGGATTTTGCTGTAGGCCATGAGTTCCTGTCTTAAGCCACTTGCCGAAGTCAATTGGTCTTACCAATTTCATGTCTGTGACGCTAAAGTAACAAAGTATTCACCTTATGTCCATACAGGTTTTGATTGAAATCATGAAACTGTGCACATTTTAACAACTTGACATATATAACGTTTCAAAGTTGTAACTATGCACAAATGTAGACTTTACGTAGGAAAGGAATTTTTTAACGATTATTAAAC